>Ga0325411_1009824_pt1 | contig 10153 bp, 12 predicted proteins | sample PopdelMetagenome_13_FD_206181 | JGI IMG/M metagenome (GOLD analysis project Ga0325411, IMG submission 206181) | Populus deltoides microbial communities from Bellville, Georgia, United States - Xylem-PdIQD-R4 | ecosystem: Host-associated > Plants > Phyllosphere > Stem > Wood/Secondary xylem...
TAACAAAATTCGTACAACCTCTGTTAACCCATATTGCGATGCCTTCCTGAACTTTAATTGATCTGAAATTTTAACCTAAGGTAGGACAACATGTCAGGAGACTTCATGTAAAATTGCAGCCTGATCCAACTATCGGATTGAGAATTATGACTTTTGCTGTAAAACTGGATAGTTGCACATTTTACATCAAAATCTGAATTTGACCTTGCTAGGATCATATCAGAAGAGATGTCACCTTTGGTGGATTGTAGTGATGAGGAGATTACATATCCTATTAAGGGGGAGGCTTTGGTTATAAGGCGTGCGCTGGACAAGCAAATCAAAAAAGATGATGTAGATCATCAAAGGAAAAACATATTTCACACTCGATGTCACATCCAAAAGAAGGTATGTAGCATGATAATCGATGGAGGTAGTTGTGCTAATGTAGCTAGTGATACTGTTGTGAAGAAATTGAATCTGAGTTGTATTAAGCATCCTAGGTCTTATAGATTGCAATGGTTGAATGAGTGTGGTGCAGTGAAGGTTTCTAAGCAAGTATTGATTGCGTTTGCTATTGGGAAGTATTCTGAAGAGGTTATGTGTGATGTAGTCTAAATGCATGCTACTCACTTACTTTTGGGGCGTCTATGACAGTTTGATCGGAAGGCGATTCATGATGGGTTTAGAAATATGTTCATGATAAGTAATAATAGCCCAAAAACTAAGATGAAAATAATAAAAATAATAAAAATTCAAAAATTACTACCCTAAATATGCTAGAATCAGATTTGTCACCCTTATATGTTGTTCATTCCAACCTTCTCTCAACATTGACAGAACGGATCTGTGTTCCAATCAACGAGGTGGGAGATATTGATGTCGCAATATTTCTATTGTTCTGCATTTTCAGTTCTGGAACTATGGAGAAGTGGTAAAGTTGCAGCAGAACGAATGGGTTTTCTTCATGGGTTCTCTTATGGCTGTCAAAGACATGAAAACCCTTGCTATACTTGAAGATTAAATTACAGCTCTTGGGAAAGTTTCATTTTTTTGTTAGTTTCAGAGTGTTGCTGTCGTAGCTTGATCTCCTTTGTTCACCGTTGGATCGTTACCATTTGTGAGTATGTTGTTCGTTGGAACCTGCTCTACATCTTGACCGAACGGATCATCGTTACAATCAGTGTGCTGGGAGATACTGGCCTTGGATCATCATTACAATCAGTGTGCTTGGGAAAGTTTTCATTTTTTTGCTAGTTTCAGAGTGCTGCTATCGTAGCTTGATCTCCTTTGTTCACCGTTGGATCGTTACCAGTTTTGAGTATGTCGTTCATTGGAACCTGCTCTACATCTTGACCGAATGGATCATCGTTACAATCAGTGTGCTGGGAGATACTGGCCTCGTAATTCTGTAATTTTCTTCTTCCTTCATGAACTAATATGAATCTTGTTGTTTATGAGATTAGGTTGCTGTTATTTCTGAGCTTAGGTTGCTTCTTGGACTCATTTCTCTTATTAGAATTTTGTTCTCTCTAGTATTTGTATGCTGCCATAATGTCTCTATGTTCTTCTGTGGAAAATGTTCCAATGGTTAGCTCTAACATTGAACAACACAATGAAGTTAAGTCTGGACATATATTAAGATTAGAACTACAAGATATGTTGAATAGCATGGGATGAGGATTTCTCAGTTTCAAGCTGATTCTGATGTTAGTATAGAGAAACATTCTAATGTCCAAGCTTCTAATGTTGTTCCAGAAATGAACCATGTGTTGGGTTCTAAAGTTGATGAGGTGAAGGTAGGGTCTCAGCAACAAGAACAACTAAACCTTAGACCCAAATTAAATTTTTTAAATGCTTTGAAGGGTTCTGATGTTGATGACAATAAGGGTAGCAAGACCCTTGGAATTAATCTAGTCCGTAATTTGCATTTTGCTTCCTCCGCTATGACTGATGGTCGTGTGACAGTAGCTCCTCCACTTGATATGTTTGAAGATGGCTGCGAACTTTGGAAATCCACCCTAGTTGGTCATTTTGTGGGGCAGAAATTACTGTATCCCGTTGTTAATTCTATTGCCAAAAGAATTTGGGGCTCCTACGGTCTATTAGATGTTTTATCTTCGGATAATGGTTTCTTCCTCTTCACTTTTGATTCTGTCGATCATGCCACTAATGTGCTGGAAAGAGCCCCATGGCACATGGCAAACAGACCTTTGGTGCTTAAATGTTGGCAACCGAATATGCAATTTTTGAAAGATGATTTGGCTAGAGTTCTGGTATGGGTTAGGTTGTATAATGTTTCTCTTGAGTATTGGACTGTTAAGAGGTTGAGCTGTGTAGCGAGTGCTATTGGGGTCCCTCTTCATGCTAATCATACCACATTGTTGCATAAAAGGCTTAGTTACACAAGAGTTTGCGTTGAGATAGATGCTTCGAAGATGTTGGTTAAGGAATACGACCTTCGCTGTCCAAATGGGTTATTCATAACAATTTCAGCTGATTACGAATGGATACCATCGAAGTGCAGTAATTGCAATGTCTTTGGACACACCACAGCGATATGTGCTACTAATAACATTGATAAGCTTAAAGTGGTGGCAAAGGGTAAGAGGATTGTAGGAGCTGTGAACTCTAAATCTGCGGATAACAAGCAGAATTAGTTTCAGTGGCAGGTAGTTGGTAAACGAAATAAGGGTTCTGTGAGTGGTGAGAATGATCCCTTGGCATCTAAAGTGGGAAATTGTAATGAGAATGGTTGTTCAACATCTGGTATACATATGTCTGATTGTAATATGAATGATCATGCGGCATCAGATATGCGCAATGTTGATTGTTATGAAGATGAAAATCCTTCCTCTCCTCTTGACTTGAAGAGTTTACGAGGAGACATGAAGCAGGAGCAGGAGGCTACAAGTACTGCTTTAGATCATGAGATGGACGCAATGGGAGGTGATACAGATGGGGAACGAACCGATAAGGAGTTGACGTCAACGATCATGACAACTCCTCAAACCCCGAATTCCACCGAAAGGGAAACTGTTAATCAGTTAGCTATTAAGGTTAGAGACTCTCTAGAGAAAAAGAAAAAGGGTTCAAAAGCCTCTTCAAAGAAGAATAAGAAATCTGGCTCCTTTCCAGGAAGCATGTCAAGGTAATCTTTGTGTTGTTGTTTGTACTCCTCTCTATTTTCCTATGATTATTGGATGTTGGAATGTTAGAGGTTTGAATGATCCTATAAAGCATTCAGCATTATGTCGGCTCATCCATCAAGAGAGGATAGCTCTTTTTGGTTTGGTTGAAACTCGAGTTAGAGACAAGAATAAAGATAATGTTTCTCAACTTTTTATGCATAATTGGTCCTTCTTCTATAATTATGATTTCTCTTGTCGTGGTCGTATCTGGGTTTGTTGGAATGCTGATACGGTGAAGGTGGATGTTTTCGGAATGTCAGACCAGGCTATTCATGTTTTTTTCACTATATTAGCTACCAATATCTGTTTCAATACTTCAATTATTTACGGAGACAATAATGCTTCCTTACGTAAGGCATTATGGTCTGATATAGTGAGTCGTAGTGATGGATGAGAGTCAACCCCGTGGATTCTTATGGGTGACTTTAATGTTATCCGCAACCAGTCAGATAGGTTAGGAGGGTCTACTACGTGGGCTGGTACTATGGAAAGATTGGATACATGTATTTGAGAAGCGAAAGTAGATGATCTTCGGTATTTAGGTATGCATTATACTTGGTCGAACCAATGTCCTGAGAATCTGATTATGCGGAAACTAGATAGAGTGCTTGTCAATGAGAATTGGAATCTGAACTTCCCATTATCGGAAGCGAGATTTTTGCCTTCGGGTATGTCAGACCATTCTCCTATGTTGGTATAGGTTACTGGCAATGATCAGAACATAAAGAAACCATTCAGATTCTTCGATATGTGGATGGATCATGACGAGTTCATGCCCTTGGTGAAGAAGGTATGGGATCAGAATTCGGGGGGTTGTCCAATGTATCAGCTGTGTTGCAAACTAAGAAAGCTAAAGCAGGAATTGTTCAGATAAAGTCAAAGATGCAAAAAACGAAATGGATAAGGCTCAACAGGCTCTGCATACAGCGCATGAGAATCCAACTTTGTGCATGCGAGAAAAGGATGTTGTTTGTAAATATGCTTCTACCGTTAGCGCTGAAGAGAGTTTTTTCAAACAGAAGGCAAGGATAAAATGGCTTAGCTTGGGGGATCAGAATACTAGCTACTTTCACAAATCAATAAATCGAAGACAGAATAGAAATAAGCTTCTATCACTTACAAGGGAGGATGGAGAGGTTGTCAAAGGACACGAGGTAGTCAAATCAGAAGTAGTTGCGTACTTCCATCGTGTGTTAGGAGTGGATCAGATGCCTAGGGTTCTAAAGTGATCCACTATCCCATATTTGTTTGTCCTATGTATGGAAATCCTTTCAGGGCTATTCTGCAAGATGAGTGCCAACCAAGATTCAAGTTCCACTGGAGATGTAAAAAGGAAAAAATTTCTCATCTTTATTTTGCTGACGACTTGATGATTTTAACGAAGGGGATGTAAACTCAATTCGTATGATCAGAACTGTGCTCACAAATTTTCAAGATCTATCAGGTCTGTATCCAAATCCAAACAAAAGTGACATCTTCTTGAGCGGTGCGTTAAATGCTGAGAGGGAACAAATTATTCGTATTCTTGGGTATAGAGAGGGGGAGCTCCCTATGAAATATTTGGGAGTACCTCTTATCTCATCCAGACTAAAGGTTGTTTATTGTAAGGGCCTCGTGGATCGAATCACCTCTAAAGTTCGACATTAGACTTGTAGAACACTCTCGTATGCAAGACGGGTACAACTGATTAATTCAGTCTTATTTTCCATACAGGTCTATTGGGCATCTCTTTTCCTCTTACCTGGGCAAGTAATTAATAATGTGGAGCAAATTATGAAATCCTTTCTTTGGTCAGGTTTAGATATGCGAACTACTAGGGCTAAAGTGGCTTGGGATCAGGTATGTCTTCCAAAAAAGGAGGGGGGGCTAGGAATAAAAAGGATAACATAATGGAACAAGATTGCTTTGTTGAAACACATTTGGAACCTATGCAATGATTAGATGGCTCAATCTCGTCTGCTTGGATCAAATCCAATCTATTGCGAGGTAGGAATTTCTGGACAATCAAGATGCCAGAGAATTGCTCTTGGGCTTGAGGAAAGATTCTAAAGCTCAGATCCTTAGCATCGCCGAAGATGAAGCACATCATAGGAGATGGAATGACAACCTCTCTATAGTTTGACAATTGGCATCCTCACAGCCCACTCGCGAATTCTTACAGGGAAAGATTCATCTATGATTCAGGTATGGAAAGAACGCGAAGATGAATGTGCTGATTCATAACTTAGAATGGAAAATTCCTATCACCCAAGCTATTGGCTGACACCCCATTGTAGAAGCTATTCCTTCCAATTCTGATCCTAAGATGGGGTAAAGGGATGAGATAGTTTGGTTGGATTTGCCAAATTACAGATTCTCGGTCAAAGTAGCGTGGGAGCAACCAAGAATTCATCGTCAGATGGTTGAGTGGCATGACATTGTGTGGTTCAAGAATGTTGTTCCAAGACATTTGTTTCTTCTATAGATGGTTGTCCAACAGAAACTCACAACTCAAGATAGACTTCATCGGTTTGGTATACATGGTCCTAATAGATGCTCACTCTGTCTCCGCAACAATGAAAGATCACAACCACTTGTTCTTTAAATGCTCCTATACTAAAGCGATCTGGTGGGATGTTTGTGACAGATGCGACATTCCAATAATGACAAAAGGCTGGGATGAATGGATTCGATGGGCCACTGTCACTTGGCATGGCAAGAGTTTCGTCAATTTTTCCCATAAACTAAGTTTCGCAGCTACAATGTATCATGTATGGCAAGAACAGAATGCAAGGATTTTTGTTAGAATGTCTAGAACTTCGAATTTGGTCTTTAATCAAATCGAATGTATCATTCACGATAAGGTTGATTTGATGAGGAACGTCCTACCAACAAATGAAAACAAAAAGATCCAAAGAGCTTGGAGGGTTAATAACATAGATTTTTAATTTGATAGTTAGCTAGTTGTATTGGTTCCCTAACGAATCTAGTGAGGTCTCAGTTTTCTGTTCGGTGGCTAGCCTGTAGCCATCTGTTGTTTTATGTTTCTTTTCTCATTGTAAATCTGGGGTATGCCCCTTATAATCTTTGTATCTTCTTCTTTTAATACATATGTCAGCTTACCAAAAAAAAAAGTGTTGTTGCCCCCCTTTGATGTCCTTGATTAGCTTGGATTTCCTTGTTTAACTTGGACAAATGAGAAAACAAATTTCCTCCTTTGTTGCTGATTTAATTACTTTCCTTTCTAAGTTAGGAAAAGCATTAAATAGTCCTTCCATATTTAGGAATAAGATATGGCCAACTTCCTTACTTAATTAGGAGAATAAATTGGTGACTTTTTATCCTTGTAGCATTAGGAAAAAAACAAGCCTAACAAGACTGGTATTGGGCTGGACACATCAACCCCTGGTTCCACATGAATTGGGCTCTTCTTGGACCTGAACTAGATGAATTAAAGGTTGTCCTTCATGCTTTTTAAATGTCCCAAGCCCCTCTAGGTCCATTTTGCTCCATATGTTCTAAACAAGTCCATTCAATGCTTCTTTAAGCTTCTTTGCCCTAGCTCTTGTGATTGGCCTAATTGGCACCTCCAATGGGTTATTGGCATGATTACGCTTGGTGTTGGGCTGATCCGCATCAGTTTGCATATAATCGTAGTTTTACCATTTGAAATTATGTATTGATTTAAGCCTTTAACACCCATAGATTTAATTCCTTTGCCTGTTGATGAAATGGTTAGTTTGGATGGTAACCGTAAAGGATATGTGGTGAAGACATTCCATGAGAGTGTGCGGCAACAGATTGAAAAGAGAAATTATGTTTGCGACCAAAGCTAATAAGGGACGCAAACATGTTGTCTTTCAGCCCGACGATTAGGTTTGGATGCTATACACAAGGAGAGATTTTCGGCCCACAAGATATCAAAGATACGACCACGAGGAGATGGGCCATTTCAAATCCTTGAGAGGATTATCTCTTTGCATTTTTTTTATATCAAAAGCTAATGACAATAAAGAAAGTAAGAAGACACTGAGGACTAAAACTAACCTAAAATTATATCGACTTTCAATTGACGAACATATCAAACCCCCTTTAGACCCAAAAAAGGAACCTAAACCAAACGACTTCCAAATGGTTTGAAATTTGATATTTAGACCAAAGTCACACCAAAAAAACAGAATATTAAGTTTGATTTAATTCCGAATTGATTTGATATATAGATGGGAAATTGACGTGAATCAGCCTCTTTAAAACCTGAATTTAGAACCTAAACCAAACAATGTCCAAATGAGTTGAAAAGTGATATATTGTGCAATTTCATCCTAATAACCAGGTATCAAGTTTTACATAATTACAATATGGTTTGATAAGTGGACATAAAATAGAAGCGAAACAAACCCCTTTGTTAATAACGTTTTTGTTTTTTGTTTTTTGTTTTTTTACTCTAAAAAGAAATTATGGAAAGAAAGAATAATATGACACCCTTTTTTTAATCCTAAAAGACTCAATTCAAAATAACTAATCAAGAATACCGTAGGAAGAAGATAATTTGACCAAAACTAATTTGAAACAAGATCAAACCCGAAACAAAAACAACACAAAGAAAAATTAATGCAGAAGGTAAAAACAAAAATACAAGAAATAAAAGGATATATCTTGATTAATGGAGCCAAGCTCTAATATCGAATTATAAGAACCTCGTGATCACATGGTCACGCAATCCACATTCAAAGACATCAAATTCCCGAAAAGCCAAGTAAATTAGGTTTGATATGAGTGTGATACAAAGATGTATCTAGGCACCAACACTATTGAAAATGGAAATCCCTACCCAAAAAATATTAATTCGCGAATAAAAAGTCTAAGGATGACGCCACGAAGTTAGTTGTTCTTTGATAAGTCGTTTTAGTTCTTTAGAGAATCAAAGAAGGGAGAGTATCTCACCAATACACATAAAAAATGCGGCAAACAAGAAGTTTTTTTAATCTGAATTGTCTCCTTTTTAGTTTCCTTGTTTGCAAAATATCCTTAGTTGACTTGAAAACTTATTTAATGATAGATTCTTACTATAATAAGGATAGAATAATTGTTTTCATACACCATAAAGATTCCACATTAATACGGAGTACATATCATACATGGAAATTATGTTGTTGCCTATTAAATATCCTTGCAAGACTAGAAAATTCCCAAAACCAGCTATCACATCCTTGTAGGAAAAGAATCCTAACCAAATAGGAAGTCCACAAGTTAAAAGAAATTAAATAACAAAATTCGTACACTTCTATTGACCAATATTGCGATGCCTTCCTGACTTCGATTGACCTAAAATTTTAACCCAAGGTAGGAAAATATGTCAGGAGACTCCACGTAAAATTTCAGCTCGATTCAATGGTCGGATTAAGAATTATTCTATTTCAATGAGAAGTTTAATTAAACAACTCTTAATTATCCAATATGTGATAAATAGTTATGAGCATTGGTGAGGACCTTGGAGACTTGACAACATTATCTTTGGCCTAAGAAGTTTATGATACATACAGACTATCAATCTTTAAAACACTTAAGGAGCCAATGTAAGTTGAATAAGCGAAATTTCAAGTGGATTGAGTTCATTGAGGTATTCCTATATGTCATTAAGTACGAGTAAGGTGAGGAAAACATCATTGCAAATGCATTGTCTCGCAAAAAAGCATAGGTTATCAAAGATTTGATTATCAATATATGACAACATATTGAAAACATGAATGAACAATAAGCATATAAGGCCAATATGGGAATGAAAAAAAATGGTATTTGAACCAAGAGATTGAGTTTGGATATATATGAGGAAAAAAAGATTTCCTACTCAAATAAGATCTAAGTTGATGTCGAGAGGAGACGAATCCTTCCAAATTCTTGAAAAGATCAATGTATGCTTACAAAGTGGAATTACCAGGTGAGTATGGTATTGGTGTTACATTTAATATATATATATATATATATATATATATATATATATAGGTGATGATTTGAGAGCAAATCCTTTTGAGGAGAGAAGGAATGATGTGATCCTAGCTTCAATCCCAAAAGATCCATTATAAGTTCTATTGGGTCCAGTCACGAGACTTGAAGCAAAGATATCCAAGGATTCAATGAATGGACTTCTTCATGATACATGAGCTAAAGTGGACTTCGAGAGGACATCAAAAGAATGAAGAACAAGCCTTGATTAATTTGATTCATGTTCAAGAAGGGCCTGCATGGGAGTTTCCACACGTTATAGAAAGATTGAAATAAGAAGATTCAAATTTGCCAATATTGACCTTTAACTACTGTTTTGGCCATAATTAGATCTACATGATGAATTTTGAGGCAATTCTAGTTTAATTGAAAATTAGACATCCATACCTTTCTAGTGACATATGGTAGACCTTCTAATTCATCAAGAAAAGAGAGAACCATTCATTTCAAATTGGGCTTCAATTCTACCAGCAAATTATAAAATTCGACTTTGGGCTTGTTTTAATTAGTTAGACTATTTTTTTCCTTTGTTAGTTTTATTATAAGGCCTGCAATATTTAAGGGTTATTTGAGTTAGGTTTTATTTTATTATTTTTAGTTATATTTTGCTTTTAATGTGTTAAGCCCTATTTTTCATGTTTGGGTCCATTAAGTCAAATTATGATTAGTTTTCTACTATATAAATCAACTGTTAGCAATATTTTAGGATTGATGAATTTTTATCTAATATTGTCGCATATTGTGTGTCTTTTTTTCTCTCTTCATGTGATTGAATGATTCCAATACTAAGTTCTTGATTAAAATTCCAAACTTTTTAGAACATGATAAATTTCATTGCAATTTATATTTCTCATTCACATTATGTTATAAGTATAGGGTTAGGGAACTTGGAGTGATCAATTACATGCAACTTTGGTTCTTCAAGGCAAGAATTTTTTTGAATCAAGTTGCAAACTTTTGTTTTTGTTGAAACTTTAAATTAGCAAAGGATAATTTTTTTT
>Ga0325411_1009826_pt1 | contig 10153 bp, 9 predicted proteins | sample PopdelMetagenome_13_FD_206181 | JGI IMG/M metagenome (GOLD analysis project Ga0325411, IMG submission 206181) | Populus deltoides microbial communities from Bellville, Georgia, United States - Xylem-PdIQD-R4 | ecosystem: Host-associated > Plants > Phyllosphere > Stem > Wood/Secondary xylem...
TTTTTTAATTTGTATTTTGGGGTTCAATGGATTCTACAATTAGAATTGGGTCATCAATTCTCTTGCCCATTTCTTCTTCACCAAAATCATCAAATATACAGAGGAATGATAAGATTGGATATGGGTTTCAATTCAGTGGAAAAGAGTGCATCACAAAAATCTCTGCCATCACTCCTAATGGCTCTGTTTTTCCTTCTGCTTCTTCTCATGGGGTTAGTTCCTTTTTGCTTTCTTTATTTTATTTTCGGGTACATGTTTCTTTTGGAAACTGTATTGGAATGTAGGTGATCACTTATTATTATTATGTTATTTTCTTCTGTGTATTAACAAATTTTGGCATGACTGCTGTTGTGCACCTGCATTTCTCAATTCATAAAATGAGAGAGCAACCAATGTCTAGGCTGGTGTAAGGATTTATAGAAAGGTATAATGTAGAAGTAAATAAATAAGGGTGTGCTAAATAAAATAATGGATTTTTCAATTTTACTCCCAGTATAATTAAAAGATATTAAATGATTTTGCTGGTATATTTTCCTATATGTGAAATGAGTTTCATGGGTGTGCTAATTATTGTCGAGCAGTCAATTTTTCATCTTCATGTATTTCTCAATGCACGAGTTCCTCAGGAATTGTTGTTTGATGTTTCAGGAGTCAAGTTCAATGGGAGATGTGCATAGAAGAAGAAGCAGTCTTGAATCTCTGTTTTGTTATGATAAGCCTATACCAGAGGAGAGAATTGAGGAGCCCGTAGGTGTTTCGTTGGCTGCAAAATTAATTGGAGATAATCCTCGGTGCACTGATTGCCAAGCCAAAGGCGCTGTTCTCTGCACCACATGCTCTGGTTCTGGCTTATATGTTGACTCTATAATGGAAAGCCAGGGCATCATTGTCAAGGTCAGGTGCTTAGGTAATTTTTCTTTCGCTTCATAGTGCAAATTCTAACAATTTTCTTTTTCAAAAAGTAATCGCTTATTTTTCATGTGAAATTTATTTAGTTGACTATCGTCAAGATCATGCTGAATAGTAACTGTTAATTGGTCGCTAGCTATTGGTGAAACCATTTTATTGTTATGGCAAACTATGGTCATCATCAAAACCTACTAATTTTTTACAAATTGAACAATGTGCTTACTTTCTGAGCTAACCAAGTCAATTACTATTTTGTTTGTTTTATGGAGTTAAGTATCCGCATGTCACAAGTCTTTTCTCTGGAAATTAATAATTTTGTATTTCAAGAAAGTGCAATGTACTTTTTCTGGCTCGTGCAAGCCCTTTATGCTTAGGCTCAGCAGGGCCTTTTCAGTGTGTAATCAGCCCGTTATGTAGGGCAAGTTTACTGAGTAGAATTGATTCTGATGTAATGCTACTATAAAAGAAAACTTGATTACCGCCATACCATGGACAATTATTTCTTGTGATGAGATCCCTTTCCGCAAAATAGCTCACTTAGTTACCTCTTTAGGGCTCCTTTTTTTCACCATTCACCTTAGCTTATAAATTTGGATGTCTATTCATGTTTGTTGTTAACTTCAACTCACCAAGAGGATATGTTGTAGTGAGCATACATTAGAGTATGTCTGTACATATTTGGGAAGTAGTAAACGTTGACTAGCTTGGCCTGTAGTCGTCCATGGGGCTTGGTCTTGTGGTATGATCTCTGCATGCTACTTCAGAACAGTAGCATGGTAGCTGATTGTTGGTTATCTTCATCTGCTGTGTTATATTTCGCAAAGACAATGATCCTATGTCACATTTGTTTTTGTAGGTTGTGGTGGGACAGGGAACATCATGTGCTCAGAATGTGGTGGCCTAGGTCATCTTGGACCCAAGTAACTTTTGTGTTTTTCTTTCTCAGTGCATTTTGTTGTACCCTTCTTTGATGTTAGCACTTGCAGGTTGTCATAGTTTTTGTAGTCATGTAGCCTCGCATTACTGTATTAAATTTTTGTGTATTTGACTTCTTCATTTCTCAATGGCATTCTTCGTCTATAGTTTATTCTTCTTGATCTTTTGAATTGTAATGATCTGTTTTCACTATATAGGAAAGCTTCTGATTTTACTGTTTCCATTTCCCTTTCATTCAGTTGATGCAACAATGGAGATGCTTTCATTTGCCTTAGTAAGTATTGCAAATGGAGCTTGAAACATATGCAGTTAAAAGAGTTTCTTAACATGATTACTCTTGAGATCAAAATTTGGTAGATATGATTTGCACTGCCTTGGAATTTGATCCTCTGTGACCTTAGATCGGCTGTCTGGAGTGTGACCATATTAAGCATCTGATCTAAGTGAAATTCAATATTTCTGAAGATGATCTACGTGCTAGAGAACTTGAGTGGATTATATTGAATCTAAAAGCAGACTTAAATGCCACTTACAGGACAACTTATCTTGCACAAACAATCAAAAATTTGTAATTATAATGTTTTCACAGAATCACATGCCTTTTAACATCAATTGATGTTGCTCTAGTGTAGGTGGTGTAGGTGGTGTGTCTGGTCGTGTTTCAAATTTTCAATCTAAAACAATGAATCTGGAGTCAGCAAGCGAGATGAAGTTAGCTTCAGATGATTGTTAAGCTCCACGTCTCTGAAATTCTTGAATGCGAAATAGTATAGTTGGGTCAAGCCGTGGGTTCTCTGGGTTCTCTGTGTAAGCAATGTAGTAAGCTGCAACACATGATTGTTGCCATGCCATTGCTATCCGACACTGCAAGCAAAAACAATCGTCATCGAACTTTGTGAGTTTCGAATTACTGTTGTAAAGAATGTTTACAATACTAAAGATAGCTGATCTCTTACCATGAAGTAGCCAATCAGGAATGCATAGATTGACACTTCTGTAGCATAGCTCTTGTGAACGGCAAATGTCCATGTTCCTCCAACCAGGGTGCATATCGCACCTCCTGCCATCCCACAAAGAAAACAGAAAGACCCTGTCAGATCTCTGTCAATTATAGGCTCCAACCCAACTCTCCTGAGCATCTCCCATGTGTCCATGGATGCCTGCACAAACCCCTTATTATAAACCCCTACTTGCACAAGACCCCACCGATTCCCATAGTTAACTAGTGTTGCAGCAACAGCAGAATAACAATTAGCACAGGAAAACAAGAACTCGTCTGTGCCCCCTGCAATCAAACTAATTGCTCGGGCTGAACCACGGATTACGGTAATTATCGGCACAAGGACTGAGCTGAGGCACACACTTCCCATTGAATATTTGATTGTGTCCCGTAAAGCTATTCTCGAGTCCATATCTGCCCCAGATGCAAAGTGTAGGTACTTGATGCGTGCAATTGTAACTTGCAATGTGTTTTTCATCACTTGCATACTCCATGCCAGGCTCGCAAGGATCACCAAAATGAACGAAGTGTCTATCACAGTTCCAACGGCAGTGGCTCCGCCAATCCCAGATACCAAGAAACAGGAATACAAAATGCTTAGGATGATTGAGAGGTTGATTAATGTGGTGGTCTTGGCAGGAGGGGAAGCAGCGGTAACTGACAAAACCTTGGTGGCATAATCGAATCGTGGATTCACCCAACAAGCATAAAGGGATAGAATCAGGGCAAGAACTATAGCAATGACGCCTATTGTTAAACTTGCAGTAGAGCTAATTAATACAAACAGCACGCCTACTGCACAGGTTAGCAAGGGGCTAAGCCAGAAGGCTGCTCTCAGGGCTCTTGAAGGGTTGCGGAAAGTGAACCATTGCCATATGAAAGCCACAATCCCAGCGCATGCTGTTGCAGCAAGGAGTGGAGGATACCACTTCTTAGGGTGAAAATGGTGGCTGTGGGAGGAGAGGAGGCCACGGATGGCGAGGCAGATTACTAGTATCGCGATTAGGAGGATGTGAACAAAGAAGAGGGCTCGAAAGAGCCTCTGGACTAATAGCCCCGCCACCGTCGCGGTTTCAATCTGGACGCTTGATTCTTGAACCTGCAAAAATAACAAAGCGAGTTGGTAGATAATAATTTTGTAGAGTCAACTCACAGTATGTGCTGCTCAAGAAGAATAAAAAAATGAATGATCAAAACAATGGAGTAGTTAAAAAGACTAAAAACAAGAAATAAAGAATCAATAAAGACTATTAGAGAGAGAGAGAGGATGTCGAAGACAAAGAAAGATGATAAATTATTAAACCTTGGGAATTCTTGACTATTTTGATAAAGGAGAACGGGTGAAGAAAACAAAATCAAGAGATTGACTTGAGGTAGGAGGAGGAGGAGGAGAAAGAACCTTGATGGGGATTATGGATGGAGGTTTTCCCTCTTGATCTTGAATGTGGAAGTTCTGCACATTAATACCTGTAGCTGCAGCATTCATTTCGTTGGATCTTTCCTTTGACTGCTACACCTCAATGATTATTCTGAATCTAATTCTCAAATTCTTGGTCTTTCGTTGTTTAAAACAAATTACTTCTGGGGTTCTAATTTCTTTCTTCCACTTTCTTGGCAGCCACGATTCACAAAAATCTTTGTCCTATCGCTCTTGTTCAAGTGTTCCTAGCAAATCATGATCGTATGAAGTTCTATATGAAACTGTCCAAGTCCTTCTCCTTCACATTTTCCACCGCATCTGACACGTATATATTTAACCTTGTGTGTGAGTTTTGGCTTTGATGATGTGGTGCAACGACGTGGAAGGTAGAGAGGGTGAGGGATAGATAGGTCAACAGAAGTGACTTGTGGAAGAGGGTCTCTTCTCTCTAGGTCTATGCTGGTTCTCGTGACGCAGTTAGCTTTGCACAAGAAAGAAAAGAGAAGAGTAAAGATAAATGGACAACTGTTTCTTGATAAGAAGAGAGGTGTTTGGTAGGCTTAAATGCTGACCAATTTTGGGCTTCTGTTATCATTTGATCAGTGTGTAATGGTTAGCCTACAAATACTGCAGATATCGCATTACCAAAGATAACCAAGATTCAAGGTAGCACGATCTTGATGTGTCTTCACTGGGAAATAAGTGGAAGAAGATTCAAAATCTTTCTTGAACCCCAAGCGACGTTAGGCTACACGACGAAGGAAATCTCCCCGTTTTCCAAGCCTTAGCACACTCCTTCCGAAGTTGGAAGAGTAGAAATGTTAAATATTATCAAGTGCAGAGGGCGCAAATTAGCAAGTGCATGCTGCATGTAGATAACGACGGTTAACCAACCAAATAAACAAACAAGTCAATGCGTTAGGTGGGATGACTAAGGTTTAGTTAGGGGAACAAGAAAGCTGCTAGACAATCTTTCAAATTATAAAATACAAATTCTCCATCCTTTTGCAGAGGAGAGTTCAAACACAGATAGATTAGCGCGCAATCAAATTTGAGCTGCAGTATAATGATTTTGGACTTGTTTTCTTAAAATGAATTATTGATTTCTAGTGAGGCCTATTGGTTTTCTTCCACATATTTATATAGATATAGATATAGATATGGCTCCTTCCATGATTCAAAGTGTTTGCCATGCTCAACAAATATAATTATACTAGCATATAATAGGCTCGTATGTTCCGCAGTGGATCAATAATAATTTTTTTTAAAATATAAAACAAATATGAAAAGTATAGAGCGCTAGATTCAAGAGCCTTGAGTCTAGCTATGAGCCAGACCTGATAGCCCTGGGTATGGCTCGACAACCAAATACAGTTGCCTCCAAATGCTATTAGGTCTGGCTGCCTAGCCAGACCTAATAGCATTGAGTCTAGTTGTTGAGCCGAACTCAAGGAGCATTGGGTCCGATTAGACAGCCACATCCAAATACTATTGGGTCTGGCGGGCAAAACAATTGGGTTTGACAGTCTAGCTAGACCCATTTGGGTTTGGCCGTTGGGTCTAGCAAGTAAGGCAATTGATCTAGTGACCTAGTCATACCTATTTGCCTTGGATCTAGCGGTGGAGCCAAACCTAATATCCTTGGGTTTGGTTGTAAAGCCAAACTCAAATGCTATTGGGTCTGGCTGCCGAGCCGGACCATAAGGAGCCTTAGGTTTTGGGAGGGGGGGATGATAGACCCAAAAGCATTGGGTCCCACTAGTCATTTAGACCCAAATGCTATTAGGTCTCGCCGCAGAGCCAGACCTAATATCCTTGGGTCTGGCTGCTGAGCCGGATACAATATTGATCCTTGGATTTAGCGGGCAATGTAATTGGCTTTGACGGTGGAACCAGACTCATTTGCCTTGGCTCTAGCGGTGGAACCAGACCCAAATGCTATTGGGTTTGGCCACGAAACCAGACCCAATATCCTTGGGTCTGGCAGGCAAGGCAATTGAGTTTGGAGACCCAATAGCCTTGGGTCTGGCGGCCTCGATGCTATTGGGTCTTGCTGCGATTCCAGACCCAATATTCTTGGGTTTGGCTGTGAGCCACATCCAATATCCTTGGGTAAGGCTGCCTAGCCAAACCCAATATTCCTGGGTCTGGCGGGAATGCCAAACCCAAAAGCATTGGGTGGCAGCCAAGCCAAACCCAGCAATACTTTTTGACTAAAAAACAGCAAAGACAACGCCCTTTGATGTTATAGTGTGGTCTATAGTGCTAACATTGTATGTCTACAGTGTGGTTTATAGTGCAAATACTATATATACGGTACCTGCACAGTGTTTTTCCTTGGGTCTGTGCGAGTAGCATTAGATCTAGTAGTCATGCCAAACTCAATAATATTTTTTTGACTGAAAACACAGAAAAGACAGTGTTTCTATAGTGCTACAGTGTCATCCATAGAGCAAACACTTTATGTACACAATACATGCATAATATTTTTCTCACGTTTTTAAAGTATAGCATAATAGGCTAGTCTTGGTTGACTATTGAAGAACTTGTTGGTATGAACAAAAGACCCCCAGATCACAACAGAAGCATAAAGTTGGATTAACTTTCTCATCACCCTAGCGACAGAGGTCTTTAGCTCTTTGCTATATCTATGGTAATAATTAAGGCTTCCCTTGGTGACATTACCTTCTCCATAGGGAGTGGCCGCCACACCCCTCCCTTAGTTCAAGAATTTCCACTGCGGATTGTGAACGAGGATAAAACAGTTCCGAGTCGATGGAAGTTTTGTAAGCGGTGACGATTGTATGATTTTCTACATTGAGCTTGTGGCTGGAACATCACAGGGAGATCGACGCTGGTAGTGAATGGTTGTCGGATGATGGAGCAGTCGTGTTGCCCAACGACGAGTATGAGGATGCCACCCTCAATAAATAATAGACATATCCTTGAAAAAGAGAAAAAAAAACACTTTAAATTATGCAATGCTTTCAACATAACCAATAATCATGTGAATACGCGCCGCATGGAGCATGGCAAAAGACAAATTGCAATCCTCTATAAAACAACTCATTCAAATCCTGAAAACAATCAAATTACTTTTTATATCACTTTTTTATTATTATTATTATTAACGTGGATGTTCGGGCCGGCTTGCGCACATCTGAACTAATCTCACGAGCTCTGAAATTAATGACCATATAAATTTCCAATAGTCATAAGATTTATAAGACTTGAACTGGTGACCTTTAAGAAACAAATATAAGATCTGGCCAGTGAGCTACATCTCTCAAGATTATTTCTATATCACTTTTACTCTCAAACTATCTTTATTTTTCTATTGATAAAATAATCACAGGTAAATACTAACAGATATTTCCATCGATAAAATTATTAAATCCGGTAGTGTTTCATATAAAAAAACATTATTTTTTATTATTTTTTATGAAAACCTTTCAAAATATAAGAAAAATCCTTAAAAATTGATATAAATTCTTTTATTGCATAATTAAGACTATCTATATTGTTGGTGGTATTTTTAGTGATGTGTATATATATATATATATATTATAAACCCTAAGCAGTTAAAGTTATTAAGGCTTGGTTGTGGCTCTTGGAATTGGGCCAAGCTAGAACTGAGACTAGACTATGGCCACCATCTATTGAATTAGCCCATGTGAGGGACTGCAGCTTTGAGCAGACCCATGTAAGTATATATAACGACATAGGATCCTTTCTGCCTTTCATCTCATGAAGGGACACGGATAAGGACATGGCTATAACTTTCGTTCAAATATATTTTATTTTGAAAAAATAACAAAAAAAAACTCCTAAAATATCAATATTATCAGTAATAATATATAATGAATAATCAAATAGAAAACTAAACACACAATCTATACATATGTTATCTATGTTTACTTCAAAATTATAAATTAATTTGGAGATCTTATTATAATGGTGATGAAAAGATCACTAATAATATAATTTCTTATTTTTTAAAATTTATAATGACTACTTATCTCCAATTTAATTTGGTGGTTTATGATACAAATATAATTTCTAATCTAGAAATGATAATTAAAATAGTATTTTTTATAATTTAAATATCTCTAATATGAAAATATGGTCATTTATAAATTATATTATGCTATTGCCTAACATCATTTAAATAAAAATAAATGATCATAATAATTTATTTTAAAATATAAAATTCCCATTGAGTGGAGTGTTTTATCTCCTTAATTCCTAACACTTAAAATTACAATTATATATCTTTTTTTTTTTTTAATAAGACTTCATTTCAAAATACATCATGTTCATTTCTCAATGCATTTCTACCACATATCTCATGTATCCAAAATTTCTATTATTAATTTTATAAATTTCTTTTTATTTTTTGGATATAATCACTCCTTTAACTTCCAAAATTTAAAAATTAATATTTAAAAATTTTATTAAACTCATTTAAATATATCAAGACGATGTGGAGGGTCCATCATCAAATTATTAAGAGAAGATCATATTTAAGTTTGATTAATGAATTATTCGAAGATTTCCCTACCTATTAATTAAAAAAACACATTAAATTATTTAAAGACACAAGTCTATTCAAGAAAGGTATTCTAAATGAATGAGAAAAATATCAGTCCTCTCCTTTTTTTTCTCTCCCTCTCTTCTTTTTTTCTCAACAAAATCCTCCTTATAATCTCAAGTTGAGCCTTCACCAACTAAAAGAAACCGATGACAACCCCTTTTTGTTGTTTTTTTTTTCATGGTTGAAAATTTCTTATGTTTTTGTTTAATCTTCTCATATTATATTTATGTCTCATGAATAAAAGTTTGGAGATTGTATTTTGTTGTTTGAAAGAGATTAATATCTATTAATAATATTGAACGGTTAAAATTTTCATATCGATTACTTTTCTTTGATCTATCATAGTTAGAGATGATTATTTTCGGTTTGGTTTGGTTTTTATAAAAAAAATAATCAAAGCGAGTTTTTTTTTAAATCGAAATTGAACCGAAATCGGTTCAAACCGACCAGTTTTGGTTTGGTTATTTTAGGAAAAAATTGATTTGCCTCGGTTTTTCCGGTTTGAATCGGTTTTTTTCCGATTTTGATTTGATTTGATTTTTTCAGTTTCAGGCTTATAAAACCAAAACCGAACCGAACCGGTCGATTTTTTAAAAATTCTAATTGGTTTTTTTGTTTTTTGGTTTTCTCAGTTTAATTAGTTTTCAGTTTTTTTGCTCACCCCTAATCATAGTAGGAGTCTATTTAAGTGCATAATTTGGAAAAAAAATGATTTTTTTAATAAATCTTGATTATAAAAATTCTAAAAAAATTATTTTTTTTGTTGGATTAGATGTTTAGAAATGAAAAAACTATAATTCGCCAATACGGTGGAAGATTTTTTTAGGATATATTCTTTTGTAATAAATTCTTGTTTTCATTTTTTAAAACTGAGTAATGTAAATGTACTAGTTTGTTATACATCAATTTTATATTAATGAAATCAATGTATTTCTCAAAAAAATAACAACTGTTATAGTGACAATTGGGCGCCAGCTTCCCTCCACAGCAAGGAACCCTCTCCAACAAGATCTACACAGTACACTTCCATGCCTTTTTATCATTCCCATGCATTCTCATCACCTCTCACAATGCCCTCCTTCACCATTAACAACTTTTACTACCTTTCTCCCTTCCTTCACTACCCAACTTCCCGTCCAAAACTTCCCCTTTCCTTTTCTTCTAATCCAATGAAACGGGCATCAAAATTTTCATGCATGATCTCATTCATGGCGGCCCCAATATACTCTTCTCTCCATTATACAACCCAGCAAAACTAACCTCGCTTATTGCTAGATACAACCCTTTGATTAAG
>Ga0325411_1009827_pt1 | contig 10153 bp, 4 predicted proteins | sample PopdelMetagenome_13_FD_206181 | JGI IMG/M metagenome (GOLD analysis project Ga0325411, IMG submission 206181) | Populus deltoides microbial communities from Bellville, Georgia, United States - Xylem-PdIQD-R4 | ecosystem: Host-associated > Plants > Phyllosphere > Stem > Wood/Secondary xylem...
CACATTAAACTATTTTTTTTTCAACTTCAATTTCAACCACAGTTTTAACCAAATACTTACTTTTTCAAACCAACCTCAACTAAAAATACTTTTTATAAAATAATTTTTTTTAAACTACAACAACTACAACAATACCAAAAAACTAATAATTTGTTTTTAGCTGTCTTACATTGAAAAGTTTGAGACTTTACATTTGTTTTTTTTAAAAGAAAGTCAAGGATTATTTTTGTCTTTCCAGTCATGGACCCATTAACAGTAGGGATGTTTGAAAATATAATAGTGGTAATTTTTTAAAGTATTTTTATTTTAAAATATATTAAAATAATATTTTTTTTAAAATTTATTTTTACCATAGTATATGTCAAAATAATCTAAAAATATAAAAAAATATTAATTTAAAATAAAAATAATAATATTTTTTTAATATTTCTGAAATGCAATTGCGAAAAAGAGTACCCAGGTACAAAAAAAGATTGGCTCCAGCTTGATCTCATTTGTCCATTTCAGGGTGGATCTAACTAGGGCACAAAAATTCATGATTTCCCACGCTCTACTGAGAGGCCTGATGCTTTTTTCCGGGTTTTCAAATTGTGATTTAAATAAAATTTTATTAAAATAATATTTTTAGATGAGATTATTTTTAAAATTATTTTTTATTTAAAAATATAATAAAATAATATTTTTTTATTTTTTATATTAAAAAAAATCAATAACTTAAAGCTAAAAACAATATTTAAAATTAAGCCAGTCAAACAATGAAACGAATTCTTCTGCTTTTTTTTTTTTTTCTTTACAGTGCTTTCTTCGATCTTTCTCGGCCTATAAAGCCAGTCAAACTGCCCAACAAAGTCAGAGTCAACTTTTGAACTTCCAAAAAAAATCAAAATCAAAATTAAATGAACTTGGAGAAACTTGGTGAATCAATTGACTGAAACTAATAAGCTTTAGAAAGAATTTAAAGACTTTAGGGTTCTATCCAAACTAAAATTTATAACATAAATAATTATATTAAAAAATCCAAGAATATTTCTAGCACAAATAATAGTATTTAGAAACCCAAGAATATTTTTAGCATAAATAATAATATTTTTTATATGAATATTTAGAATTATAATAAAAATAATAATATTCAGAACACAAATAATACTATTTTTCATTAGAAAACTCATTAAGCCTCTCTATACTTTTTAAACGTGTTTTTTATTTTAAAATATATTAAAATAATTTATTTTTATTTTTAATACCAACATATTAAAACACTAAAAATATCATCGATTTCATGATTTTCCACATCGTATATAATTTTAAAAAATACTAAAAAATAAAAACCACGACACTCTCAAACAGTCCAAAAAAATTCATTTAAAGTTAACTCAAGTTTTTAGAAGAAGAAATTCAAAATAAAATTAGTTTATATTTCTTTTTAATAAAAAAAAACCAAGTTTTGGGCCAAACCTTAAATTAATACTGAAAAATTAATACTAAAAAAACACCATGCTTTGTTAAGTAAAATATGAAATTGTATATAAAATAAAATTTAAAGATTCAAAGCTAAAATCATGAAATTACTAAAAAAACACCAAATTAATATTTTGTTAAGTACAATATACTTTTGAAATGCTTCTAAAAATAAAAGCCATCGCACGCTTAAAACACTTGTGAATGAATGGCTTGATTAAAGTAACATATGAAGATCTTAATTAATAACTCTATTGACTTAAACCAAAGTAATTATGATCTTAATTAATAATTCCATCCACTATCAATTTATTCTCTGTGGGTGGCCTGTAGCCATGCCTTATATATATATATATATATATATATATATATATAAACTTCATGTCATGATCTATTATTAAACAGTTTTGATAGATTTTATTTTAGTTTATACTAGATAGGTGACCCGCGTTACGCTATGAGCTTACTTTCATATTTATAAAAAGTAATCATAAAAATTCAATAAAAGAAAAGAAAAAAAGTTTCAAGAGGTAAAAAAATTAAAATTAGAAATATCTTAAAATATTTTTTAAAAAATATATTGAGATAATATTTTTAATATTTTTAAATCTATTTTATATATAATCACATCAAAATATTATAAAAACATCTTAATATTAATTAAAGGAAAAAAAATTAATTTGAAGTAAAGAAAAAAATAAAAAATTATCAATTTTTTTTCAAAGCATTTTTTAAAACCAAAACCAAACATGCTTTAATAAGGAAATTTAATCCCACTTAAAATGATAATAATAAATAATATTTTTTTCAATTTACTAATGATAAAAATAAATAAAGATAAAAATAAAATAATTCTTAATTTTACCTTTCAAATCAAATCTATTATTTCTTTTCAATATTAATAATATTTTTTTCTGATTTATTAATTATTATGTTAGTAATATTAATTGTACTCAAAATAATAATATTGATAATACAAATAATAGTATTTTGAATATTAATAATATTAATTATAATAAAAATAAGATTATTTATAAGAATAATAATAAAAATAATTTTAATATTAATACTTTTAATTATAATAACCAAGTGTAAAGTGATAAATATGTCAAATTTGTTTTTCAAAACAAAGTGTGAAGAAAAAAAAAAGAAAACTAAAAAAATATCACAAAAAAATAAAGATAAGAAAAAAAATTGTGATAAATAGGTAAATTATAAAATAATAAAAATTTCAAGTATAAAGAGATAAATATTAAGAAAAATTTGTTTTTTTTTAAATATAATAATAAAAATTACAAATTTACCACTTCTATAGTAAGAAATTTGAAGAAAATTTCAATTGTGCCATTTCTACAACAATTTGTTTTTACAAAAAAAAGTGTAAAGAAAAAAAGAAGGAAAAACTAAAAAAAATATTACAAAAGAATAAATATAAAAAATAGTGATTAAAGCCAGTCAAACTGCCCAACAAAGTCAGAGTCAACTTTTGAACTTCCAAAAAAAATCAAAATCAAAATCAAAATTAAATGAACTTGGAGAAACTTGGTGAATCAATTGACTGAAACTAATAAGCTTTAGAAAGAATGTAAAGACTTTAGGGTTATATCCAAACTAAAATTTATAACATAAATAATTATATTAAAAAATCCAAGAATATTTCTAGCACAAATAATAATATTTAAAAACCCAAGAATATTTCTAGCACAAATAATAGTATTTTTTATATAAATATTTAGAATTATAATAAAAATAATAATATTTAGAACACAAATAATACTATTTTTTCGTTAAAAAACTCATTAGGCTTCTCCATATTTTTTAAAAGTGTTTTTTATTTTAAAATGTATTAAAATGATTTATTTTTATTTTTAATACCAACATATTAAAACTAAAAATATCATCGATTTCATGATTTTCCACATCGTATATACTTTTAAAAAACACTAAAAAATAAAAGCCATGACACTCTCAAATAGTCCAAAAAGATTCATTTAAAGTTAACTCAAGTTTTGGTTTTAGAAGAAGAAATTTAAAATAAAATTAGTTTATATTTCTTTTTAATAAAAAAAACCAAGTTTTGGGCCAAACCTTAAATTAATACTGAAAAATTAATCCTAAAAAAACACCATGCTTTGTTAAATAAAATATGAAATCATATATAAAATAAAATTTAAAGATTCAAAGCTAAAATCATGAAATTAATACTAAAAAACACCAAATTAATATTTTGTTAAGTACAATATACTTTTGAAATGCTTCTAAAAATAAAAGCCATCGCACGTTTAAAACACTTGTGAATGAATGGCTTGATCAAAGCAACGTATGAAGATCTTAATTAATAACTCTATTGACTTGAACCAAAGTAATTATGATCTTAATTAATAATTCCATCCACTATCAATTTCTTCTCCGTGGGTGGCCTGAGCCATGCCTTATCTAAAAAAAAAAAAAAAAACACTCGTAATAGATTTTGTTTTAGTTATACTAGTTAGTTAGATAGTCAGCGTTACGCTGCAAGCTCATCTATTATTTTAATAAAAAAATATTATAAAAATTTAAGATTAAAAAATATTGGATTTGGCTGTAACATCGGACTCAAGAGCATTGAGTTTGGTTGCAACACAAAACCCAATAATAATATTTACAATATTAATAATAATATTTAACTTGTTTGTCAAATTTTTTATTTTTTTAATCTTTCAAAAAACATTATGGTTTTTCTTTGATAGCAATAATTGTTTTTTAAAATTTATTAATGATAATGATAATGATAATGATAATCATAATAATTAATTTTATACTTCAAATTTATTAATAATAATAATAATAACAACAACAACAACATAAATAATACTATTTTTAATATTAATACTTTTAATTATAATAAAAATAATATTATTTATAACAATAATAATAATATTTTTGATATTAATACTTTTAATTATAATAAAAATAATAATATTTATAATAAAAATAATTATATTTAGAAACCTAAGAGCTTTGGATCCTGACACAGCTCAAGGGAATTAGATCTTCACGCATGACCTATTAGCCTTGGATCTTGATGTAAGACCCAAGAGATTAAGTCCTGATGAAGGACCAATAATATTGGGTCAGGCGGGGTTGTAGACCCAATGGATTTGGGTTTGCGCCCTAGCCACACCCAAGCTCCCTTAGGTGTGGTTCTTTTTTCCTACTCCAAGTTTCTTAGGCCTGGAAAAGAATGACTGACTCAGGAGAAAAGAAAAAAAATGAAAAACAAAATATTGATGGGTCCTTGTAGAGATATGACCCAAGTTGATGGGTCATGCTTCTGGTGGACCCAACTTAATATCAGACCCAATCTCAATATATTTAAAAAAAAATTAAAAAAAATACAAAACATAAAAAATATTAATTTGAAATAAAGAAAACAATAAAAAAAAATTTAATTTTTTTTCAAAGCATTTTTTAAACACAAAACCAAACAAACTTTAATAAGGAAATTCAACCCATCTAAAATGAAAAACAATTATCATCACCCAATTTTGTATAATATGAAAACAAAAGTCACGTAATTTATTTTCTCTTTACAGTATGAAAAAAAAATTCAATAAAAGAAAAGAAAAAAAAGTTTCAAGAGGTAAAAAAAATAAAATTAGAAAAATCTTAAAATATTTTTTAAAAAATATATTGAGATAATATTTTTAATATTCTTAAATATATTTTATATATAATCACATCAAAATATTATAAAAAAACATCTTAATATTAATTAAAGGAAAAAAAATTAATTTGAAGTAAAGAAAAAAATAAAAAATTATCAATTTTTTTTCAAAGCATTTTTTAAAACCAAAACCAAACATGCTTTAATAAGGAAATTTAATCCCACTTGAAATGATAACAATAAATAATATTCTTTTTTCAATTTACTAATGATAAAAATAAATAAAGATAAAAATAAAATAATTCTTAATTTTACCTTTCAAATCAAATCTATTATTTCTTTTCAATATTAATAATTTTTTTTTCTGATTTATTAATTATTATGTTAGTAATATTAATTGTACTCAAAATAATAATATTGATAATACAAATAATAGTTTTGAATATTAATAATATTAATTATAATAAAAATAATATTATTTATAAGAATAATAATAAAAATAATTTTAATATTAATACTTTTAATTATAATAACCAAGTGTAAAGTGATAAATATGTCAAATTTGTTTTTCAAAACAAAGTGTGAAGAAAAAAAAAGAAAACTAAAAAAATATCACAAAAAAATAAAGATAAGAAAAAATAATTGTGATAAATAGGTAAATTATAAAATAATAAAAATTTCAAGTATAAAGAGATAAATATTAAGAAAATTTTGTTTTTTTAAAAAATATAATAATAAAAATTACAAATTTACCACTTCTGTAGTAAGAAATTTGAAGAAAATTTCAATTGTGCCATTTCTAAAACAATTTGTTTTTACAAAAAAAAGTGTAAAGAAAAAAAGAAGGAAAAACTTAAAAAAATATTACAAAAGAATAAATATAAAAAATAGTGATTAATAGATGAAGTATAAAATAATAAAAATATCAAGTATAAAAAGAGAAAAAAGAATAAAAGAATAAAATTGTTTTTTTTTAAAATAAAAACATCAAAAATTACAATTTTGCTACTGCTATCTATCGTAAAATTTACAATTATGCATTTTCTACGTGAAAACATCATTTCCTATAATAATAACCTAGGATTTGAAGTTTCAACTCCTAATTAATTGCTTTTTTGCTATTTTAAAAATATAATAATAAAAATATTATTTTAATACATTTATGAGTAATTAATGACCTTAAAAGGTTTGATAATTTATATATGTATGCCAAGATAAAATAAACAAGTCCTACATTAACTGTAAAAAATCAGTTTGGTAACTAAGAAAGTGTATTTCATTTTTTTATTTTTAGGATTTAAACTTTAATATCAACACTTGGAAGAACCCATTCCTCTAAACTTATCAGACTAATATGAAAATTATTTATTAAATTATTTATTATATATTCAAAAACAATTTGAGTAAACACTAAAGAAGTTACGAGCAATGATGCTTCAGTCTGGCTCTTATGAAATAATGTCAACCCACGTATTCATGACTTCCCCCTCTTCAGAGGGCCCCTTTATTCATGTTTGAAATCTTGTAAAACTATGTATTCTAGGTTTAGGCTTACTGCTGAGTTTCCAGGCTTTCATCTTTTCTGGGTTTAGTGTATCTTAGATACTTGATTTACATTTATTTTATTATTAATTGGTTCTTATATATGCCAATGGTTTTTTTATTATTAATCTAGGATTTTAATAAATTAAAAACACCAAAATCAAGGCATTTAATCTTTAGTTCATTTTTAAATTTTTTTTTATAAAATCAATTAATCGAAATGATTGTATATTCATTATGATGATCTACCCTTAAATCCTTGTTTGAATAATGTTTTTTTTTTATATGTTCTCATGTCTTTAATTTGATGTAATATGGTTGAAATTAAAATCCACGTTAGTTTTTTAGTTTTTCATGCTATTTTCACTTTTCTCGATGAGATTCAAGCAAAAAAAAATCTTATTTGATTTTTAATTTTTTGTTTATGTTTCCAAACTATATTTCTGGGCTTGGACTTTGGGTCAGGAAATCCAGGTCATGTGGCTGGGCAGAGTACATTAGCTTAAGGTCATGTTTAACATGTTTAATTTTTATCAAAGAAAAGAAAGAGCAACATTTTATCCTTAAGGCGTGTTTGCTTAATATGATCTTAAGATATTGTTTAAGCCTCTAACTTATAGTTAAGGGCGTGTTTGGAAAACAGACCCTACTAATTTCTCAGCAATATTTATTTTCTTATTTTTTGTGCTTTTTCTAAACATACCTCAAATGATTTCTAAAATTCTGAAAAAAAAAAAATCAAAGACTGTTTTAAATTTATTAATGGGTCTCTCGTGTGTTTCCCAACCTTTTTATTTAATATTTGACATTTAAATTTACACTGTAAGATACTAACTCAGTATTAAATATACTTGTTTTTCTTTAAAATTTTAGAAAAATACAAAAAAATAAAAATATTTCTTATTTAAAAAAAATATAAAAACACATTTTTATTTGTGTGCGTACGACCAAGTTCTAAAATCTTTTCATGCATGTGTTTTTTTTTAAATAAAAATTGCATCTTTACCATACTTTGAAAAACTCAAAAATCAATTAATGGGTATCATAACAAGTTTGTGATTATCCATTTATACCTATTGTCTAAGCTTCCTAGGGTTTTGTTGTAAAACAAAAACTTTTGGCCCAAATCTAAACTCAAGTCAACCCAAACCCAACCTAAGTTAACCAAGGTATATAAAGAAAAGTTGTAAGAGAATTACTTTTTTCTTTCTAATTTTTGGTGGTCGTCGTGACCGTCACCTCATCAAACCAAGAATTTTAGTTTTGATCTTGAGTTTTGAGTTCAAGGAAGGTAGAAGTAGCAAGTAAACGGTTCTCTCTCATGTTGATTTTTTTATGGAAGGATTAAAGAAGAGATTAGGGTTTATAAGAATTTGAAGTTTATATTGTTAAGATTGATTTATGATTATTAGGGGTTTAATGTTAAGTGATTGATTTTGAGTATGTTGTTAGAAATAATGATTTGTGAGTTGGTTTTTAAATTGATTTTTATGGGTTAAGAAATTCATTTCAACCTTGCTGGAAAATCTGGACAAAATAGACTTGAGGTTGAAAATGATGAAATTTCATTTTGGTCCTTGATTTATGAAAAAATACAGTTTAGTCCCTAAACTTTGGAAAAATTATAATGTGACCTCTAAATGTATTTTGAGATTCTAAACAGTGTTATTATGAGGTTAAGGATGATGAATCTCAGTTTGATAATTGATTTGGAATATTTTTAGTTTGGTTCTTCAATTTTAGGAATTTACATTTTAGTCCCTGAAAATTTTAGTTTGATCCCTGGCGCGTTCTAGATAGAATTGAGGATGGTTTATGGGTGAAATTTCAATATGGTTATGTATTTACAGTTTGTTCCTCTAATTTTGGTCCCTGTTTTGGAAATTTGTCGTTTTAGTCCCTAAACATAGGAGACTACACCTGATTTTCTTTTATGCATTGAAATCTTTAAATTGTATTGTTTTGGGTTTTTTTTAGTATAATTCATACATTTGTTGTAGGTTCTCCTAACGATCCTCAATAGGATTTTCGGGGTTTTCATCTGATATTCCTTTTAGTTTTATATTTTTCAGACAAGTGAAATAATATTTAATATGCATATAATATAAATAAATATGTATGTTGATTATATGATGATTACGACTAGTTAATCTCTTGAATATTTATATATGTTGCTGTATTTTCCGAGTACTCATTTATTCTTGAATTTGCACTCGCTTTCTGTTGAAATAAATTCTATTTGATATGATATACATTTCTTTGATGATTATGTGAATATCTATTATGCATTGATATAAGACTTGTCAGTAAATCTATGCTAACAGAAAGTAGTTAATCTATTTGCACATAATATTCTATGTACTTAGCTGGTGAGAGAGGCATTAGTCTGTGGCGACTAATCCTCCCACAGTGTCACCTTCAGGTGTCATCTGGTCTCTGATATGTATTCCACTACTTTATGATAATATGCTTAGTATGTATATGTAGATGTATATCAAGATAAATAGACTTGCAAACTATTAATATTTAAAATGTATGTCAAATATTATTCCCTTACTGAGTTGGTTGAACTCACCCTTCATTCTTAATATTATTTCAAGTTCTTAGTTTTTGATAGCAGGTGGACATTGTTGAGTGTTCCTGCTTCTTCAGTTTTGGTCGGTATATGCCTTGCTTGTTTTGTGAGGCTTTCCTTTTAGTTTTGATTCAATATCTTAGACGCTCCACTATTACCATGTTTTAATTAAGTTTGGATTTTAACAGTGTAATGCGTATTATGGATTATTATTTTCATTTTAATTTCTGATGAGAAGTTTTGAATTATTATTTGATTTCATTAGTTTTGAATATTATAGTATTTCTAAATATTATGAAATGCTTTGTATTTTTAAATAACTTGTTCTTTTGATATGCTCGTTTTGAGACTTAATTTAGGTGGGATGTCCTTTTGACATCGTTCCTGCGTTGCAGGTTATGAACCCGGGATTCGGGTCGCGACATTTTTTGCCTTTTCCTATTAATTTTTTCAAAATATCACAATTCCATCTTAATACCTTGGGTTAGTGTCTTTAGTAACTTTTGCTTTGAAAATATATAAATTCATTGTAAAATTATATCAAAGACATATTATTTGATGTTTTTGTTTTTACATCACCAACTAACTATATTTTTATCTTTCTTATATATTTTTCTCTATACCCTAACCAAAAGCAATACATGATACGGAACATGCATCCGTACTCTAGCTACTAATTACACAGAAGGATTATCAAAGAAAATATAAAACTCGGTACTATAATCTTTATACTAAGACTGCCACAAGGAAGTAAAGCCCACCTCCTTGAATTGTAATTTGTGAAAGCCATGGAATTCTGTCAAGCCAAAAGTAGCCTATCCTACGAGGTCCATCTTGTTCTATTTTTGAAAACTTCTCAACTTGCTGATAGTTATCGAGTTCAGTGGCTCAGCCAGGTAAGCTTGAGTTCTTGCTGCTAATTCTTGTGCCAC
>Ga0325411_1009828_pt1 | contig 10152 bp, 9 predicted proteins | sample PopdelMetagenome_13_FD_206181 | JGI IMG/M metagenome (GOLD analysis project Ga0325411, IMG submission 206181) | Populus deltoides microbial communities from Bellville, Georgia, United States - Xylem-PdIQD-R4 | ecosystem: Host-associated > Plants > Phyllosphere > Stem > Wood/Secondary xylem...
AAAGGGCGGTAGATTACACCAGTTAAGAGTGCAGATTCTGGATATCACCAATCAAATGCATCTATGACCACCTTCAAGCCATAATGTACAGAGGCAGGTGGTTTGTATCATGTCATTCCAAAAGGTCAACTATTCATCAATCAAATCGATTTCCCCGGCCCATTTATACCTCAGCAGTTGTTGACCGGCCATTATTTAAAATACGGGCCTGATAACTATGGTCACAGAGTTGACATTGGTTGGACAGCACAGAAATCTCTTGACGCAATGCAAGAGCCAGGACTATTTTCAATTTATCTGTGCAACTTACAATGTTGTCTGAAAATAGTCTTAAATATCATGACACTCCTTACAAACTAACTATTCTATTAATTATTAATTAATTTGAATAATGAATTTACAAATACATCTTTAATAGCCCTTTCTCTTATGTATATGAGGTATTGATCACATCAGAATCATACAGTATTGAATTTGGAAGCCACTATCAATATAGCATAGGCATTTCATCAAGTGGGTGATTTGAAACGCAATTCAAAACAAAAAATAACACGTGTGCAGACATAAGGTAGCAATACATTGGGATGAACATGGAGGCAATGCTTTTTTCAACAAGGTCTGAATCAACTAACTCATTCATCTTGATGGTCGGTGAAACCCTAATCCAACACTCGAACCAATATGGTTTGCAACATAATATTTTTGTAGACCCCTAATACAACAGACAAGCTGAAGATAGTGAGTTAAATCACAAGTTTTTTTCTTTTCTTTTCCTTTTTTTTCATAAAATAAATCTTTTATAATTAGCTAAGTGAATCAGAGCGAGCTCATATTTACGCAAACCATAGCTTGCTATCTTAAAGCAAAAATTGACAATGGTCAGAAAAGCGCTAGTAATGGCTTATATAATGTGAGATTCAAACCCACTCCATCAGATTTGAGTACAAAATAAGATATTCATTTTGGTTTCAGAAGTCGCATAAATAGTCACCCACGATAAAATACCTCAAATTTGAATGAGGTTTTATCTTTTATCATATATCAGCAGCAGTACAGGTCAGAAATAATTATAACCTGACAGTGCCAACCCCCTAAAGCCAACTCACTAACAAATGGTTTCTGATTTTCTAACTGTAACCCAGTCTAGAATTATCATGTGACAAACTAAGGATGGGTTGAGTTTTGCCAACCGTAATTGGCCAAATACTAAATCCTTCCCAAATTCATACCTTGGTTTCGTGACAAAGTGGTAGGCCCTCTGCTGCAGTAGACTTCTCTTTCAGAAATCCTGTATCAGAGGTCATATCAACATTCAAATTCAGAGTAGGAGTCGCTGGTGGTTCTGCATTTGGAGGAACCTGAAGGAAATCAAAAGGAAAAAATCATTGATAGGTCAATTCACATTAGACCCATTAACATGAAGAATAGGTTATACTCTAGACAATTAAATTAATTCCATGAGGATGTAAGTCTTGACAAGTCATGATAAAAATTGGTATATGAGCAAAAGCTCTCAGAAGCTCCTAGAGCACAAGGAGATGCGTGATTGAACAGACATACCATGATGCTTAGCAAAAACAGCTGGCTACTGCAATGCATATGAGCATGGTTTTCAATAATGGCCATTATTTAATGGGATCGGAGGATTCTGACCGTTTTTCAGTTTTGTGGTGCCGTCAACATGTTCACAACAATAACAGTTACGATGTCATTAGATAACGTTATTGGCTGATATTGAGAAAATAAAAGGTCAATCATGGCCTACATTTAATAATATGATTTTGAAATAAATTTTGTACTCCAAGTTCATGTTTTCACACTTTACTATTTTTTTAAAGAACAATAGCCACATTCTTTTGTAACACCTGTTAGTTCATGATTTGTAATCTGTGACCATCATTTAAAAGCAGTGTAGTCAAGAGGCGCTTGCCTAGGCGATCCCAGCGAGGCAAGGTGAGCCCCGACACCTTTATTAGCCTCAGGCATTGGATGTCAATGAAGCACCGCCTAGGCGAGCACCTATTGAGTGGGTGCAAGGCATTAAGGCTAGTGTCTGCTTGAAGTTCTTTATATGTTGGATTTTTCTTTTTTAAATATAAAAACTAATTTATATTTTGAACTATTTATCCATTTTTTAATTGATATTTAATTTTGCTTTTAAATCTATTTGGCTACTTACTACTTTAAATTATCTTATTTTTAATGGTGAAAAATATAACTTTATATGACTATGTTATGGTATTTAATATTTTCTTTTGATTTTCTAATGATCTAATCCTAACTGGAAAGATATATATTTTATATTTATATATTATAATATAATAGTACTTCTTCTTTTTTTTAATTTATAGCAAATCGCCTTGCTTCATTCAGATGAACTCCATTCACAGTTTCTCCAACACTAGCATTTGAAGCAGGCATTTAGCCTAAAAAGAACAAAGCTAAGAGTACTTAATAAAACATGCAGGAGATATTGAATGAAGAAAAAGGCAAATAGATTTAAACCTCATGAGACAGATGAACATTAGAGGAAGCCAGATTTTTTAAGTCAGGGACAGCAGCAGCTTCCGTCTTGGGTTCCTGTGCTGTGCATTCCATCCCATGAGCATTGTCTGGCTGAATGTTTTCTACTGCATCCTGGATGAGGGTTTTATAAGTTTTTGATTTGCTGTTGTAGTCACCATTCAATACAACACCACTTTCAGCACTTGCCCTTTTCCTGATATGGGCATGTAGCAAAAATAAACACAAGTTTCACGGGAAATGCAGTTATAGCAACAACTGCCAATTAAGCATTAGCAAAAAATACCATGTTCTCACCTGCGGTTATTGTGGCTAACTATCTGGGGAGAACTTTGCTTGTTGGAAAATAATATTCCACGTAGAAGCTTTCCATCTACAATAGTCTCAATGGTATATCCATGAGGAAGGCTTTCAGTAACTTTGGCTTGAAATGTCTTTTTCCCATGATCACGCTGTGTTTGATTCAACGGGAAATTTTCTCTGCCTGCAAATAAAAGCACAAATTTTGTTTGGTATTCAACTCACATGAAACCAGGACAATACTGCCCAAATTGCTAGTCTTACCATATTACCATCATGGTAATACATAATTAGATTCTCTTAGTTTCCAGCAGATAAATCATGATTACAACAATAAATTGTCACGCTAATATAAAAGAATTGGTAACAGGGATAGTTCGAAACCTACTTAACTTGCATGCTTAAAGAAGTTAAATCACAAACAGTAGGATTCAAAAAGCATCAGTATACAGATCATCAGTAAACTAAATAGCAAAGTGCAAAAAAGGGAAATATGCAGAAATAGAAATGTTGGAGCTTGGAATCTAAATTTCATCTCGTAAAATTCCTTTTGCCACTGTTGGGATGTTGAGTGGTCATTCCAAAAACCACTATCTAGAACTTTTTGAGATTTGGAAAAGATTCCCAGGCTTTTTTCCAGAATATAATAATGCAATCTTGGGCGGATTATTCTTAAAAGTTTAGTAACCATGGCAATTACTGTATAAATTTCTCACCTTTTCCCTAACATTTCATGCGAACTAAAATTCATTTCAGTTCTACATCTAGTGTACACATCCCAAACAAATTTCAACCAAGATTTCAACTTAAGTCTTGTCACTGCAGTCTGAACATTTTTGTTGATGCCAAAAGACTCCAATCTGAGAAAAGAGATTTCAACTCAAATCATGCAACTAACTCTTGATTGTTTTCTTGATGACATATAGACTATCTGATCCCAGAAAACATAACAACATTTCAAACTCAGGGATCATATATGCTTGGTGGCCATCCGAAAATTCCACTAGCTTATTATGAAAAAAATCCTGCCTTCAAATGCCTTTGAATTGTAGCACAGTTCAACCCCATCAATTACATGCCCTTAACCTTCTTGGTAAGAAAGATAGCCACCATAATTTTTTGAAAAACCAGCCAGGCAACAGTAAACATTCTTTATCTGCGCAACACAAAACCTTCAAATACGAGGTGGAGGGTGGATATATCTCAACTAGTTTTTAAATCACGACAAATAAACTCCTTCACTCTCATTTTGGCCATAGGAGGTGAGTGCTGCCACTTGGAAATTGTCCTGGCCTCCATGGAAAAAGGAATTAGAACTGAATTTACTTTCATCAAACTCTTCACTATCAATACCATGAATCTTGTAGCAATGTAGCCCCCTCTAAAGTGCTTAAATTTTAGCCAGCCATATGCATATTACATAATCCTGCCTTCAAATGCCTTTGAATTGTAGCACAGTTCAACCCCATCAATTACATGCCCTTAACCTTCTTGGTAAGAAAGATAGCAACCATATTTTTTGAAAAACCAGCTAGGCAACAGTAAACATTCTTTATCTGCACAACACGAAACCTTCAAATACGAGGTGGAGGGTGGATATATCTCAACTAGTTTTCAAATCATTACAAATAAACTCCACTCTCATTTTGGCCACGAGGTGAGTGCTGCCACTTGGAAATTGTCCTGGCCTCCAAGGACAAAGGAATTAGAACTGATTTCACTTTCATCAAACTCTTCACTATCAATACCATGAATCTTGTAGCATTGTAGCCCCCTCTAAAGTGCTTAAATTTTAGCCAGCCATGTATGCTTACTACATAATGATAAGAAAAAGGCACCCCATCTTATTACAGAACAGCAGTCTCTGAGTATCTGGACATGCTTAAATATTGGGTAATGGACACAAAAAATTGTTATGATGACTGGAAAAGAGAGACAAAAGGAAGTGAACGAAAAATTTATTTCAATCCCATTGGCTGCATCTTAACAAAGAAAAAGAAATTCCAGGAGGGACAAGATCTAAAAAAGTTTTTCCACATTTTTTCCCTCTGTTTAAATAGCATAAAGATGCATTTTCCATTAGAACTAGAATATCATTAGGAGTCCTTCCTCCTGCTCCATCTCCAAATTGGTCAGTGCATATTTCATAAATTGCATTTCCTTCAGGAGGACAATTTTAAATTCATCCTCGTCCACTTTCACATAAGAAACAGAATCACAACATCCCCAATTGTGCTTTTGAACTCACTCCCACTCCATATTTCAAATGAAAAGAAAAGAAATCATATCATCTATTTTCATGGTCAATAAATCCTCAATGATGCTTTAGACCATTATGCAAGAAGTAAATAGCAGATAAAAGAAATTGCACACTCTGTCCCAACAAAGAGCAGACACTGGACTTATAGGACATTAAGATATTGCATTACAAGGAACACCAAGATTTTCCAAGTACACAGATAATGCTAAAAGACCACAAATTTCCGATAGAGAATTCACCATTTTCCAAAATAAAAAAGGCCACTGAAAGATTTATTAGATGAGCATCCAAATAAAAAAGCTAGATGCATCTAGTCACGTTACGTTCTATTTTTTTGGACCGTGTAAATAACTCATACAAAAACTCATTGAGACTGATAAAAACTGTGAAATAATTGTCAATCGAGTAAATCTACCAAGGCACTCTAAAGGCATTTTTTAGTGATTGCATGAGACCTCCAATTCTGTCCGGTTCAGATATGAAAAACTACCGGATTAATTTCATGAATGGAAACTGTGATAAATAATATAAAAAGAGAGAAAATCTACTTTTTACCTGGTTGGGCATAACTCAGAAAGGTGTGGTGAAAGTCAGCATTTGTGTCAATTCGGACTAAAACTTTTTCATGCACAGAAGAATTAAGATTTTGTTCTTGGCACTTTAGTTTCAATTGTTTTTTCAGAGATAACTTTTCCATACGCCATTCATCTTGCACTCTTGTGAGACCTACATTTTAAATAATGGATGAGATTACCAAAATAAAATAATGATCTAGACTGATACAAGGGTTTATAGAATAACAAAATTGCATCACAAAAGCATGCAAGAAACGTTAGTTCAAGAAAAATATAAGAGAATGTACCATACCTGTGTGTAAATAATACATATCTTCCAGTGCCTCAAGACTCTTATTGCAGCCACCAATGAACACAAGCACACCACCCTTCAGTGGATCCAAGCAGTCCCCAGCCACAGAAAATCTGGCAGAAGGTCCTTCTCCAGTTGTCATCACCATGGTCCAAATGCCAGTTTCTGCCCCCATAACAAATGTAGATGTTTACAGCAATAAATAACAATAACCATATCAAGAACTTGAAGATATAATCTGCTTGTATTTTCAAATCCACAGGAAAAGCAAGTAAAATGTTGAAAATTTGGTGGATTTACAGGGAGAGGGAAGTGCATTTTTTCAACGTCACTAAAACTTTATCAACAATAGCATGATACATACCAACATTAAGCATATGTAGGTCATCATATAGATTTTGAGCATCTGTAAATCCACCAAAAACAAATAAATTCTTGCCAAAAGAAACAGTAGAATGGCCAGCTCGAGGTGGCAACTTTTGGCCCGATGTGTTCAGCTCCTTCCAAACAAGAGTTTCTAACAAAATACAAGAAAAATAAAGAGTAGGTAACACATCCTTGCACAAAAATACAATTTCAAATTATAATTGAAATTAATCATGTGCACATGTTTGAAAGCAAATACATAAAATTTACCTTCACATACGCACACACACAAATGCACATGTTCTGTGAGTGTGTGCGGATATATATTTATGTGCATGATAATGAGCAGAACCTGTATCTAGGATGTGGACATCTGACAAATAATAATCATGCCCATCTTCACCACCAATCACAATGATTTTATCCCTCCAAGATGAGCAAGTATGGCTATCGCGGGCAGAAGGTGGAGTGCCTGTTGTTATTGCTTGTTTCCATACAAATGTCTCTACAAAAGTAGAAGGAAAATGAATGACACAATGTCTTTAACCCTACGGCTGTGGACAACAAATTGCAAGAGAATAATAATTTACTAAAATAAATGAAGACTTGTCTACTTTCAGAGCCCATCGAAAGAGTCTGAAAAGTCAATAAGTTTTAGAAAAATCAACTCAGTCCCTCATAACCCAACCCCTAAAACCCCCACCACATGGACGCAAAAAAATAAAAAATAAAAAATAAAAAATAATCATTGGTAGTCCTGTATAGCATAGGAACTTGATGTATGCATAAATTGTAAGCTAAACTAAAGCATGATCAAAACAAATCCTTGCTGACTAGCCATATATGGAGAAAGTTACCTGTATTCAAGATATAAAGATCATTGTAATAGATTTCATGACTATTATCTGAAGATTTTCCACAGCCACCAAATATGAAAAGTCGTTTGCCAACAAGGGCAGCGCTATGACCCTCCCGTGCATCTGGTCCGTCACCTCTTACATTTGGAGATATCCAAGTATGTGATGCTACAATATGATGACCAATGAAGGAAGTGTAAATCTTCATCAGAGTTGCCAGCACCATAGGTAACAGAAACAATTTTGTTAAATATCATTCCTTAGTTACTCTTTCATGATCAGATCTATTTCATCATAAAAATTATTGCTCTGTGACACTTAAGATATGTAATCAATGGCCACATAAAATAGTAGGGCGTGACATAGAAGGAAAATCAAATAGAATCAATATCAAGGACAAGATCACTCACAAGTATCTAAGATACGCAGATCCTTGAGAGGGTTCATCCCATCAGTACCCCCAAACACATAGAGATTTTCATCAACAGTTGTACAAGAGTGGCTATCTCTCGGAACTGGCAGTGTGCCATTTAACATTGGCTGGCTCCAAGTCTGGTTAACTACAAGTCAGCAACCCGATATGAGAGCATAAAATAAAATTAGGGGGAAAAGAAATTGCAGATGAAAATTCAACAACTCAAAAGGCAATCATCAACGAATATCAAGTGAAAAAAACATGGAAAAATTTGTTCTAAAAGAAACCAAGAACACCTCAGCAAGAAAAATAAATGCTCGCAAGTAGCAAAAGCAACAAGCATGATAGAGTACAGATATAATCAAATCCTATTAGGTGGGACAAATACTTGCATAGCCTCGTATAGTTCATTGACTCCAAAATAGGAAATTAACCGCACAGACATATCATTTTGCACGCAGAGTTAAAAAAGAGAAGAAAGAAATAAAAATTAGTACCCGTACCCACAGGAACCTAAACATAAACTTCAAACACTATTTTAATAGCAAACCATAAATGCCACAAAAATTAATGCTAACAACTCCCATGCAATTTGCAACACCAATAAACACAATTCAACAAGTTAGAGAAAAAAGGGGGGGAAAGCAAAATAACACCAGTAATCACATTTCCTCTCATCACCAAACTTAATACAGACAAAATTAATGCCAAGAAACAAAAAGAAAATCCGCAAAATCCCCAATAAACAAAAAATCCAGATTTCGTACGTGCACCAAAGGAAACCCCAGAATTGCAAAAGACTAAATGATAACGAGGACAAGATATAAAGAGAAAAATAAAAACAAGAGAAAGAAAGTAGAAGAAGTGATAACCTACCAGTGTCAAAGACATGAACTTGGTTGGTCTGGCAGTTATCCTTTCCATAGCCACCAAAAACATAGAGAAATCTTCCTCCCTTAATCGAATTACAAGTGTGTCCCCACCTCTTCCTTGGTCCATTTAACTCTTCTATTGCAACCCCTTGTTGTAACTGCTGCTGCATCCTTTCCCATCTCATTTTTTCTTTCTTTTGGAAGAAAATTCTCCAAGGAAAAATAAAATATAAATGTGAGGTTTTTATGTCTCACACAGGAGAGAATGAGAATCAGAATATAAAGAAATAAAAGGAGGATTTTTTTTTTTGGATTATCAGTAGATTTAGAATAGAGTGTGGTTTCTTTTCTTTTCTTTTCTTTTTTAGTTTGTTGTTGTTTCAGTTTTCATGCAGAACAGAGAGAAAGGCTTCAAGCAAAGTGTGTGTTAATAAATAGTTAGACAGGGACGAAAAGAAAAGGCATTAGGGTAAACTTGGTTGCAGCTTTTTATTTGGAAATGTAATAAATGAATATTTTTTATTTTTAAAATTTATTTTTAATAGCAATATTAAAATTGAAAGTATAATTCAACTAAAAAGCAACATCATGACTAAAATATTTATCAAATAAAAATGGTCAATTAAGTAGAGATTTATTTGTTGCAAATTACGTGACAAAAAGACAATTAAACAAATTAACCATTAGGGTAAAAACCTGAATGGGCTGAAGAGTCCAAAAAAAAAAAAAACCAAAAACTCAATTTAGAAATTACAAAGTTAATCTATTAAGTATGACAGAGAATCAATGAGCTATATTTCTAACTAGGTAAGAATGCATTAATGTTATTTAATTCCAAATTATTATATTTAGTTTTTGCAAAAAAATTTAGGAGAAATTATCAATAAAATTCAACTTTACTATTAGAAAAGATGGGTGTCACCTTGCAATCAAGAAATAACAAGAATTTTAACTTTATTATCAAAAATCTCAAATTCAACCATGTCATTAGAAAATCTCTATTTTCAATCCTATCATAAGGAATTCTTAATTTTAATTTTATCATCAGAAAGTACAACCCTTCCATTAGAAAGGACATGTATTAGCCTTGTAATCAAAAAACACCAAGAAGTTCAACCTTGTCATAAGGAATCTTCAATTTTAACCTTGTTACCAAAAACCTTCAATTTTAACCATGTTATCACGAATCACCAAACTTAACATTTTCATCAAGAACTTTTTATTTTAACTCTATTATCAGGAATCCTCTATCCCAACCCTACCATTAGAAAAGAAAAACTTAACTCTGCCTTCAAGAAGTTTGCCCTTGCCATAAGGAAGGACATGTGTCAACCTTGCAATTAGGAAACACCAAGAAATTTAACCTTGTCATCAAGAATCTCAAATTCAACCTTGACATTAGAAAATATCCATTTTTAACTCTTTTAAATAGTGCTTTTGGCATTATTTCCTTTTGAATATGATTTCTAGCCCTCACCTTTTAGATGGTGCACTTTATAGTCCTATCATTTTTCCTTCTGAGTGCTCTTTATAGTCCTCATCTTTTAGATAATGCGTTTTATACCCTTTTTTTTAAATTTTGAATGTGCTTTGAAGTCCTCACATACCAGATAATGTGCTTTCTAATTTATCTTTTTCCTCTAAGTGCGCTTTCTAACATTTACCTCCTAGATAACACATTTTTAGCCCTAT
>Ga0325411_1009829_pt1 | contig 10152 bp, 6 predicted proteins | sample PopdelMetagenome_13_FD_206181 | JGI IMG/M metagenome (GOLD analysis project Ga0325411, IMG submission 206181) | Populus deltoides microbial communities from Bellville, Georgia, United States - Xylem-PdIQD-R4 | ecosystem: Host-associated > Plants > Phyllosphere > Stem > Wood/Secondary xylem...
TTAGCTTTGCCTACCTTCGCAGCTCTAGTGTTCTCCACTAACAATCTGGTCTTGGTTTAAGACAAGACCATCGACAAATAGAGAATTGAAAATCTCCATTTCATGCTTTAATAAAACTAAGCCAATCTCAATTCCTCCCCTTCCATCTGCATTCTCCTGCATGGATATTGATCCTGTCTTGTCAATGGAAGGAGTCTCCACCTTCCTAGGCACACCCCAGCCAAAATCAGCTTTATAAATCTGGAATTGAGGCGACCCAGAAACCGTAACCATTAGCGTGCCAGGCCTGATAGTCATAAATTCTGCAAATTTTTCTTTGGCTCCATCAAGAACTCCTTTATTTATCCTGGCGATAATCTCACTCAGTCTTTCTATAACATTAAGGAAACCATTTTCTTGAACAACAGTTTCTGGACGTATGTGTACAAAAAAGGGCATCACACAACACCCAAAATAGTTCTCAGGTATGCCTAAACGGGCTCTACAATCTGCTGTGAGTCCAAGAACAACCTTGTCATCGCGTTCTAGCCCTTTTGCCTTGAATACACAAACGAATACGTATGCATAAGCTAGCACGAAACTGGATAAATGCATTGGTCTTGTTTCCGTATCCAGGTGGAGTTTCTCAATCTGACAGAGAACCCTTTCCCTCAGATTCTTTATGTCTTCGCGAGACAACCTGACCAAGGCCCGAACCTTGCTGTAAGGATCTGTTATAGCTTGCTTAAAAGGCTTCAAGCTTCTATGAATATTGGTGTCCAAACCTGGCAGCTTGAGTCCCAACCAGCTGTTCAAGTACAGCATGTCAATCCCATCTGGATCTTCGATAATTGTTCGAGCAAGAAAAGGGGTTAGTTCGGGTGGCAAAGTGATTTGATCGGCATTTTCGTTTTCGCTAAATTGTTTGTGCACATGAGCCCATGCTCTAATAAACATGGCTACGTTTCTAGCATCAAGAACTCCATGGTGTACAGTGGCACCAATGGAAACGCCTTGATTAGGAAATAATGTTATTTGCAGAGCTAAAACTGATGCTTTTGAGTCAGTTATTATAGGTAATTGGGGTACGTAAGGATGTGACCCAGTTATTTCACAGACATCAGTTCCCGAAAGATGATCAAAGTCAGCATTGGACTGTGCAATTGTTAGTGAGACACCATCATTAGGAGTGTAAATGATGACGGGTTTGGTGCTTTGTGCAGGCCAGATGAGGTTGCCTGCAACAGGGAGGAAGCGGAGGAGAGTATGAGAAAGAGAGAGTTTGAGTTTTGGAAGGGTCACTGAGTTAAAATAATCCGGTGTTGCCTCGGTGAGTTTGTAGAAGAACAAGCGTTCAGCTGGAGTGACTTTCAAGAACAGGATATCAAAAAAGGAGAGCGGAAAAGATAACTCGGTGGGTGGATCAAGTGAGTTCAAGGACGGGGTGACTTGACAGACCTCAAGTATCTTTACCTGTACTTGATGAGTTGATGCCATGACAAAAGCAGAGGAAGAAGAGAGAAGCTGTAATGGTTAGGTTTTATAGGTTTGATTTAACGTTGAAAACAATATTTGCTTATAATTTTTGTTCCTCTTTTATTTGCTCCTGCATTAATCATAACTCATCACAAAATTTATATCTCTTTAATTATTTGCAAACGTTAAAAATAACTCATCCACTCTTTAATTAGTTTCTATAATTAATTTATTCGGTTTCATGTATCCTATTATTTTAGAAACATTTTTTTATTTGACAATAAATATATTTTTGATTAAGTATTATTTTTTTTTAATTATGTAAAAGGTACTGTACAAATTTTTGAAAACAATTTTCAGTAATAAGTTATATATATATTTTTTAATCATGTTAAAGGTACTATACAAAATTTGGAAACAATTTTCACTAATAAGTTAGATGTCATTTATTTATTTTTAAATTTTCTGCACCCTCACTGTTCATAGATGGCGGCATGCGGTTTTTTTTCTAGTTCCAACCTAATGTCTTACCATCTCAATAGTTTCTTTGATTTATTGGCAAATTCGACATGCAGAGGATTTTGTCTTTCTGACATAAATGATAACCATATTTAAACCTTGAAGAACACATAACAAAACAAGCTAGAAGACTTCCATGGCCTCTTGATTGCTTGGATTTTCTGGGTTTGCAGGTTATGATCCTAACTTACTTCTAGAGCTCCTCGCCTTGAAGTATGGCCTCTTGATTGCTTGGAACCAGGGTTATAAACACATCCTTTGCAACTCAGACTCTGTAAATCTTTTTCGGCTGATTAAAAATTATGACATTAATTTTCATCATTATGGATATTTGTTCTCTCCTCTCTAGGGAATGAGAAGTTCAGCTTAGATATACTCTATAAGAGAAGACAATTGTTGTGTGGATTGGATTAGAAATATAGTTTTATTACATTAGATTAGAATTAAAGAAAAAAAAAAACAAAGGCTTTGAAAAACAAATTAAATATACACAAAGTCTATGACCCATTTAATTAGTTTGGCAAATTAATCCATCTAAAACATTGTCGGCTCAATTTTATTTATTTTTAAATCAAAGTTAAAACAACAATGTCTTTTTTAAAAAATTAGTCTAATCAGATTTTAACTTGGTTATATAATGAATTTATGCCTAATTTTCTTTAGAAAAATAATCAGCTCAAAAGAGTGTCACTAACACTTTGGAATCTGTCTGTACCGGCAGCAGAGCACGGCGATGGAGCTAGTGAGTTTCTGAATACAAAATCTTTCTTTACAGAAAAAAGATGGTGGTTTTTATAGGTATTCAAACTTTGATTTCTTGTAATCAAAGAAATCAAAGTTGGATACCAATCTTGCCACCATTGAGAGAAACAGACAAATTTTCGACAACGATTCATGAGCATCAAACCCTAAAACTGCCCAACTAGCCTCAACAAAGCCATAAAAAACGACATTCTTGTGATGGAAATGGAATTGTACAAGCAATGCATGTGATCAAAGGAAGATGAAAGACAAAATAATTCTTTACTCAACCCTAACCAACCCTCCCAAAAAGAAAAAGGAAACTTGAAAACATCTGATTGCAAGAAAAAAAATGTCAGATTTTGAAAAAAACTGTGGTTTCATCAGAATTTAACCAATAATATGAGCTTTGAAAGTGACTATTCCAGCTAAACAAATACTTGTGTATTTGATCCCGGGAACAGACTATTTCAAGAGAACAAGCACTGATGGAACACTACCAAACATATACAACAGAGGAGCTAAAACAACGAATCGAAGGAAACAAAACCAAGAGCTGTGCATCCATGTCAGTTTTGCAGAATTATCTGCTATATAATTTAAATCCACACCAACCTTACCTTCACCTATAGCAATTTAGCATGGCAAGAATCAATACGAAAGCAACGGATAAACTAGCACTTAGCAACCAAACAAAGACTTCACCAATAACATTCACCTCTACATTCCATTGATTTCAAGAATCATTTCCTTCCTCTACTTATATTTCAATTTCACAGCAAAAGAAAAGGAAAAAAAAACTCTAAATCCTCGTATAAAAAAACTAAAAAAGAAATAGCAAAATTAACCGTGCATCAAATTAGTATGTATTTCAAAGCACTATACAAATCCACAAAAACCTACCTCAGTGTACCCTGCTAACGACACCATAAAAAAAAAAATACCATACTCTCCTTTCTCCGAATCTCAATACAAATTACATTAAGAACACTGCTCGTCATCAAGAACCAACAATCCCTCCGCTCAGGAATAAACTTTACATCGCCTAGCACCACCAGTCAAGTTCCCAGATCCACCATTCCCGGAAAACCCGACCGCCAAATCATCACAAAAAACCCTAAGCAACCTTCTTCTTGCCCTAAACCCACCAACCCTATACACCGCATCAGCAACAATCTTCAAATTAAAACTCACCGATCCACGCCCTTTATCCCCATTAATCTGATTCACCGCCCGCCCCGCAATATAAGAACCCATCGCCCCATATTCCGCATTGATATCAGTAACATTCCTTTTGGCCTGTTTGAACGGAGGAATCCTTGTCTGGGACAAGAACTCAGATTTATAAGAAATCGAACTCTGTATATCACCGTACGAGATTTTCAACTTGTTCGGATTATAAACCTGAAACCTGGCGTTCCAGTTACCAGACACACTGGAGGAAGAAGAGGATACATTGAAGCTGGAGACAGAGAGGGAAGTGACGCGGAATTCGGGGAGGTGGGGTCGGATAACAAGCCAGACAATGAAGAGAATAGTGAAGAAAATGACTGTGATGATGATTAGAGCAGCGATTAAGCGGCGGAGGAGGGTGGTGCGTTGGTTAGGGTAGGGTTGGTTGGTGTTGTAGTAGTAAGGGTTAGCGGGTTGTGGTGGTGGGGCTTGGTAAGGATAGGCGGAGCCGGGTGGCGGTGGTGGGTAGTGGATGCCGTTTGGGACAAAAGGGTAGCCGGTCGCGGGTCTAGAAGGATCCGATGATGCCATCTCGTTCGGATTTTTTTAGATTTTTGGAGTCTGAAGAGAGACTTTCTGTTTCTAAGCTAAGCTTGGAATCTCGACTCTTTGATCGAGAGAGAGAGAGAGAGATTTTTTGACGTATTTGTGTTTCGGGGGAAGATAGCGATGGGCTGGGCTGATATTTATTTCAGGAGGGTTAGAGGAGTAGTTTTAGGTGCTAAACGACATCACTCGCTTTGAATTTATGAAAGAAATATATTTGATAGTATTATAATTATAATTTGATGTTAAATAAATAATAAAAATTAAAGGTATGATAGAATAAATATTTTATGGCGGAAAAAAAAATTGTGTTGGTGATCAAAAACTTAGAAACTGAACAAAATGATTTGTAGCAATTTACAGTGTTTTATGAGGAAATATACAGTGCTTTCGTTACATGATTTAGCTTTTCAGTTAATAAAAAGCAAAAAAAATTACAAAGCTAAATTCTCTACCAACTTAATATTAAAAAAAACCAACAAAGATAATTTTGGAAGGAAAAAAACCCATGAGAAAAAACATTGCAGCAATTGACAATGTTTTGTGAGGAAAACTATAGCGCTTTTCCCAATAAAATAAACTAAAAAATCATTTAGAGAAATATTGTAGCAATCCACAGTGTTTTGTGAGAAAAACTACAATGCTTTCCTCATATGATTTAGCTTTATTGTAATTATAATTCTTAACCAACTCAATATTTAAAAAAAATTGACAAAGATAATTTTGGAAAAAATCATAAAAAAATCACATGGAAAAACACTGCAACAATTCACAGTGTTTTAAAGAAAAAATAACAAAGTTAAATTCTTAATCAACTCAATATTTCAAAAAAAAATCGACAGAGATAATTTTAGAAAAAAAATAACAAAACAAACACCAAAAAAGAAAAAAAAAACCATGTTGGAAACACTGTAGCAATTCACAGTGTTTTGTGATGAAAGCTACAGTGTTTCCCCACATGATTTAGTCTTATTTGTAATGACTTGTAATTGTAATTCACAAACAACTCAATATTAAAAAAAAATTAAAAAGATAATTTGAAAAAAATTATAAAAAAAAAAACCATGTAGAGAGACACTGTAGCAATCCACAATGTTTTATGAGCAAAGCTACAATGCTTTCCCCACATGATTAAGCTTTATTACAAAGTTAAATTTTAACCAACTCAATATAAAAAAAATCGACGAAGATAATTTTGGAAAAAAATATTACAAAAAAAAAACACAAAAGAAATTGGAAAAAAACCATGTGAGGAAAAACTGTATCAATCCATAGTATTTTGTGAGGAAAAACTTGTAATTGCAATTCTTAATCAGCTTAATATTTAAAAAATAAAATTGACAAAGATAATTTTAGGGAAAAACATAACAAAAACAAAAAAAAAACCATGTGGAAAAAAACACTATAGCAATCAACAGTAATTTTTAACCTGCTCAATATAAAAAAATAAAATAAAAAAAGATAATTTCAGAGAAAATAAAAAAAAACACGCGGAGAAACACTGTAGCAATCAACAATGTTTTAAAGAAAAAAATTACAAAACTAAATTCTCAATTAGCTCCATATTAAAAAAAATTGACAAATATAATTTTAAAAAATAAAGAAATTAAATAGAAAAATTATGTGAAAAAACATCGTAGCAATCCACAGTATTTTTTTAAAAAAATTACAAAGCAAAAATTTTAACCAGGTCAATATTTAAAAAGTAAAATCAACAAAAATAATTTTGGAAAAAACAAAAGAAAAAATAAATGAAAAAAAAGAAAAATTAGGAAAGTTGAAAAAAAAATAATTTTGAAAAAAAAAAGAAAATAAACAAAAAAACAAAAGAAAAAAATGAAAAAATTAGAAAAAAAAGGGGAAAGAATCACTATGAATTATTGTTGTAATCTACAGTGATTTAGGTGTCACACTATTTAGATATTGTTAATAACTTCTTAAAATAAACAAATTATTTGTTTAACATTATTAAAAAAAAAATCACTTATGGCTTGCTTGTCCATCCTAACGTCTCTTCAATACTACCTATCATGAACTATGACTTTCAACCAAATTCTATAAAATGATAAATTCAACATGTCAAATTGATAGTGTCGCTAAAATTTCAGAATATAAAATAAATAATTAAATTTATAAGATTAATTATCTACTTCAAGCTTTTTTATAGTTTTTAACATTATTCATCAAGGCTCAAGATCAATTGAAATTAGTGGAGAACACAATCAATTTTGATGATAAAATAGCACTTTGCATTCTTGCTAGATATTGTGTTTTTTTAAAAAAAAAAAAAACCTTCAAAATATATTGAGTATTTATTTCATGCTAAAAACTAATTCGAAACCAACAATAAAGATAAAAATAGCTAGTATGTGTCGTGTCACCTTGAAATAAACCTTATATTTGAATGCATTAAACCTCAGCCAACCCAAAATATATAAACTATAATTATTAGAATCCTCATAATCATTCATCAAATACCACTCAATCTCGTTTTTGCTCTTCATGCTATTTTTCTCTTCTCTTGTAAATGTTTTTTGAATTAGAAAGTTAAGATATTTGGCATATCATCTCCTATTATGCTATCAAGACTAATATCTTGTTGAGATCGACTAACACTAACATTGTACAAATCCTCCTATCTCATCAACTTTCAAATAATATTCATACATCCTTGTCAATGTATATTTCACCTTTCTTGTTAGCTCATTTATTTTGCCAACATCATACGTATGGTTAAAATAGAATTTCATATATTTCGGATCTAAGACAGTAGCTATATATAATAAACAAAATTCTGATTATCTTGATTTCTCTAATATTTGTAGCAAATGATATCTTGGCGACCTATATTTAAAAATGATAAAAATAAAATAAAAATCATCATCTAGTTTTATGGTAACTAAGAAACATAATTAGTCTTCAAGGGGCTAACAGTGATAAAAAAAAAAGAAGATTAAAATCATCATAAAACATCTTAGCTAAAGTAAAATGGGTTGTATTTATTTTTAGTAATAAATTTACCTATTATGCATACATGTTAAGATTTTATTTAAACTTGTATATAGATTTTGGTTATCAAAGGTATGAGACTCCTAAAGCTCAGGGCAATGATTTGAGACCTGAGTCTAATAATAAGGTTCAATCCTTACTTTATGAAATAGGCCTTGGACCCAAGAGGATGTTCATAATTTATTGGGCTTTGATTTATTTTCTAGTGTCATATTCAAAATTATTAATTAGGCTCTGGTATCTTTTTTAATTATGTTAAAAATGGACCCGTAGACAACCATTCACCCTCAGTGTGCCTATAAAGGATTGTGTTAATCCAGCCTAAACTCACTATACATGTCAAAAGAACAAGATCATAAAACAAGATTCACGCACATCAACTTGCTTACCCCTTAATGTGACATTCGAGAAAAACACTTTATTAAGATTTACAATTACTTGGTTGGTTTCGAGTTACAAAACAACAAAAAAAAATGCATGCATATAAAAACAAAAATAGCGACAATGATATTTACATGCTAATGATAAATGAAAAAAATACATAGATGTTTTATATAATGTACACACGTCTATAAATATCTTTATAAATATCCTAGATATTTATAAGATATTTATATTAAATATCTTATAACTTAGATATTTATATAAACTATCTTAGATATTTATCTTTAAAAAGTCTATATAAATAGACCTTATGTAGATAAAAGGTCTGTTAGAGCTCATATCTAGACTTTATCTCTCTAGACAACATATGTCTAAAAAAACATAAGTCTAATACAAGGTTTAAGGAACATTCAAGCCTAAAGAATATGTATTCTCCATATCACTTGAACAAATACTATACTAACTTAAGCTTCAAAGTGTTTTTCTTGTAGGTGTCGTCGAGCCCACCAAGTCCACCGAGTCTAGTTTTATCAGCCCTTGAAAAGCGTCCCTAATCTTTGTACTAAGGATTTTTCCAGCCTTGCCAATTGGTGTCGTCTATGGGAACTGATCGAAAAGCAAGTTCATTCTTGTTTCTAAAAAGCTCTTTCCATGGCTCACAAAACCCTGATGCAACGGTAGTTATGCTAACCCTGATGCAACGGTAGTTATGCTAGCTTCTATGTCTATTGTTATGCCAACGACTAAGCCATTAGTTATGCCTAGGCTATGCCAGAGGTTATGCCCAAGGCTACGCCAACATCTATACGCTGCTACACCCACAACGACGCCCACGACCATGCCTATGATTACGCCCACAATACTTAGACTGCTTGTGTGGCCCACTCCAATCACTGTTGATGATCTTTCTTGGTGTCGTTTGATTCATCTTGTCAAGATTTTTTCAACAATACCAGTGGTGTCATCATCTGAGTTTCGATGTGTCTCCAGAGTTTTTCTTTTCTTTATTTTTCTTTCTCCTTTTTTTTTTATATTAAATCTTGTGGCTAGCAATTTTACAATTTGAGAGAATTCACATATGACACTTATAACTAGCGAATTGTAAATATCATCCGTGACTTTTAAAATTGTATAATTTTTCTAAATATTTTTAAAATTATTCCAAATAACATGTTTAGAATTATTCATCAAAGTTGAACAACCACTAACATGTTTGAAATTATTGGAAATAAATGATTAAGCGCGTTAGGGGTTTGAAAAAACCTTCAAAAAGCTACCGGAAGTGACCACAACACTATTGGAAACAGATTGGGCAGGGATGACGCGTGGCTATTACGCGGCTATGTGTCTAGTTGGATCGGAGAGTAGCAGCAACGCCTGTATCTCGCGCGCGGTAGATTGAACCTGCAAAAGAAGAAACAGAACCGAATGGTGAAGAAAGGTTGTGATTTCTGTGGATCTTATGAATGACAGAAAGTATCGCCCTACAAATTGTATTTGATGTTGAAGAGGGATACAAGTAAAAAAAAAACTTCGTACTTGAAGAAACGGGGAAGCTAAGTAATTTGTTGGTTGGAGCACATGTCCAGTGCAATTTTTCTGGCTTAATTTGGAGATGCGATTCCGGCCTTCTACTGTGCAGGGATTGATTTGATGCGATTCCGGCCTACCCAGCACTCCACTGTGCAGGGATTGATTTGGAGATGCGATTCCGGCCTACCATTGTGCAGGGATTGATTTGGTAAAAACCCTTCGTATAGCCCCAAAGAAAAACATGAGGCGATTGATGATATAACTTCGAGGATGAGGAGGTCATGAAATTGTACGAAGACAAATTTATAGATTTGCTGTAATTTCAGAGTATGGTATTTAGGGGCGGAGCCAAAATGATTTAGTTAGGGACCAAATTAAAAAAGATTTTCTTGGGGGGGCTAAAACTATAAATTGTTAGATGGCTGGGAAAAACAATTTTCTTGGGGGTCTCTACCACTAATGGTATTTGACTTATGAGTTCGATAAAGCATATGCAAAACGCATGAAGAACATTGTCAGGGATGATAATTTAATATGAATTTGATAGATTCTCATCTCAATCAGCACGAATGGGTAGCTTTTAGACCATCTTATTATATATATATATTGAATATTTAAAAATCTAACTTGTAGGGATCAAACTGAGTTTTATTTATTTATTTATATATCAAGTATTATTAAAGTCAATCTGAATCAACAGTTAAATTTGGTAATCCATTAACCCTGAACATG
>Ga0325411_1009830_pt1 | contig 10152 bp, 5 predicted proteins | sample PopdelMetagenome_13_FD_206181 | JGI IMG/M metagenome (GOLD analysis project Ga0325411, IMG submission 206181) | Populus deltoides microbial communities from Bellville, Georgia, United States - Xylem-PdIQD-R4 | ecosystem: Host-associated > Plants > Phyllosphere > Stem > Wood/Secondary xylem...
AAAGAGCGCTGTACGTCCTCTTTCCCTTTCACGTACTTGAAGCCTGTTTGTACATGGCTGGGGTTATTTAGAGCACGTTCTATGTACCGCGGCGGATGCACTGTGGCAGTATTTAATTTATTTAAAAATATATTAAAATAATTTGTTTTAAATTTAATTTTAATATTAATATATCAAAATAATCTAAAAAATATTTTTAAAATACAAAAATAAACAGCACAAAACCTGTTTTGTTTTTGATAATAATGATGTTTGTTGTTTCAAGGTTGTAGCCTTGTTCGATGATGTTCCAAAAGACTTAAAGATTAGACTTTTATTTTTCAACAAATGGGAGTTTTAAAATGCTTGGGGGAGGCAAGATTGTCCTTAAAGACCATGGAGCGAGATTGTCTTCCATGAACTCTCAAAGTATTTTTTTATGTTTTTATTAATTTGTTGAAATGTTACAGAGTATGCTTTATATGAATTATTTGTCTTATTATTTTTGTATTTTAAAAGTGTTTTAAAAAAATTTAAATTTTTTTTATTTTTTTTCTCACTTTAAATTAATATTTTTTTGGTGTTTTCAGATTATTTTGATGTGGTGGTGTCAAAAATAATTTTAAAAAAATAAAAAAATATTATTTTAATAAATAAAAAGCACTTTAAAAAATAACCACAACCATACTCTAAAATACACTTTAAATATCATGATTAATAGGGAATTAAATAGAAATTCCGTTAAAAAAATAAATACCGAATACACTATGGTGGGTTCTGGATCTTACATGTGTAAACAGAAAGGAAAAAACTTGATATTGACTTGAAAACTGTGAGAGAACAGGCATAGGAGACGACAATTTTTCCATCCTCAACATATTTTCCCCTCGTCCTTTGAAGGCACATCCTCTTGTATTTGGTCTCAGATTATAAATATAAGATAACTAGATTATTTACCTGCTTTATGATATGGGTTAGGTTAAACTGTTTTTCAATGTTAAAAAAAAAAATACTTAAATGCTGCTGATATTTTTTTTAATGAAAAAAAAATTTAAATCATATTGAAGTTGATCTGATGTCATTCAATTGACTTTACGAGTCCAAAAACAACTCGGACTACTCGTAAAAATATTGTTTGACTAAACAAAATTTCAAGATGATTTTTTTTAATATGAAAATAACAATATATTAGATTGACATGAGTAAACTTAGGCTAATATATTAAATTTACGATCCAGGTTATGAAACTATGATAACCCTATAAAAAATAAATCAAAACAAATCATGAAACTTAATTCTTAATCAACTCAAAGGATAAAATAAAAATATTAATTGAAAAAAAATAAAAAAAAGCACTATTTTAATATATAGTGCTTTGTGAGAAGAGATACAATAAAAACCTATTTTCTTTTAGTATTTTTGTTCATCATTACAGAAAAATAATTAATATATGGGTAGTTTTAATAGTTTAAAAATGGCTGTAAAAATGAGGTTTTAAAATTATTTGATAGGAAGCTAAAAACTAAGCATATTAGCATGACACTTTAGAATTAAAAAAAATATCTAACAATATATATAGAGTACCCATCGTTCATCAAAAAATTATTCCGATCCATGAGTTTACTATAATGATTTTATATTAATTATTCAATATATCTTTGGAAATATCAGCCAACTTTAAATTTTTATAGGTTAACATTATCTCATACTCAATTTTAAATTTAATTACAGAGAATAAAAATGATGAGATTTAAGAATATAATTACTTAGTTATTAAAATTTTAATATTATATTAAAAAATTATTATAATTTAAAACTTAAAATATTAAATAAGATTCTTAAAATAACTTTATATTAACTCTTTAACAATGAACAAATTAAAAAAAATGTTAAAAAAACACAAATATAAAACTAATTTTAAAATATCACTTAAAAGCTTAAGTTTTGAATCAAATGATTTATTAATATGATATTAAAGTTTTTGAATCAATTATTAGGAGTTTATACTACCACACTTAATTTTTATGATTTATTAAATTAAATTTAAATATTATATTAATGAATCATTCGATCCAAAACTGTCAGGTTGAAATTGAAATAAAGTAAAAGGAAAAGGAGATGTTCACATTGCACATTATTGAAGTTCTATACTGCAATGTGCATTGAAATAACAAAATTATAATTTTACTTATCATTACATAAAGATTTAGCTTAATGGTAGGAGGGTTTGTTTATTAATTTTTTATCAATAAAAATATAAAAATACCCTTGGTTTCAAAAAAATTAAGCTTGACATTTAGGGATATTTTTGTCTTTAAATGCACAATAAAATTACTAGAAGGCCTTTTAGATCAAAGAAACCTTAGATATGATCAAGGAATATCTTGGTTTCAACAAATTTAAGCTTGACATTTAGGGATGTTTTTGCCTTTAAATGTCCAATGAAATTACTAGAAAGCCTTTTATGTAAAAGAAACCTTAGGTATGATCAAGAAATATTTTTATTTATTTTAACTTTTTGTTTTTATTTGTTATTTTTAGGTGGGATTAGGAAGTAGATTTGTACTTTAATATTTAATAAATATTAAAAAAAATGATGACATCTATGATGCACGAGTAAAGGATGGTCGTTGTATTTAGGATGCATGTGCTGCGTCATCTAATGACTAAATGATGGTTTTCAGGGTAGCATTTAAATCTTCTCGACGGGCCCTCCATCCATGGTCAGCACGTGTCCTGAAAAGACCTCCAGTTTGGCACAAATATACATTTCTTCTTCTCTCTTTAATCATTAGATTTCGAGCCTAGCCATCCAAAGCTTCCCCATTTTTTTTTTCTTTGGATTTGGTCCTGTTCTCTTGGTTTTTAATTTTTTTCCCTAGGTCTTTTGTATAGTTTTGATTTTTTTTTAATTTCATCATTTAATCCCAATTTGACATGTGTTATTTTTTTCCACTTCGGTCCTCATTCTTTTAATTTTTTATTTTTTTTTCTTAAACTTTTTGTGCAACTTTTATTGATTTTTAATTTCATCCTCCAATCCAAGTTTATGGTACATTGTTTTTTTTAATTTGGTCCTTATTCTTTTGATTATATTTTTTTTTGTTAAAATTATTTTTCTTTTCAATTTCACCATTCAATAAAAAATTTGTAGTTTCCCTCTAATTTATTTTTTATTTTGATTTTTATCCCCACTCTTCTAATTGCTATTTTTTTTTATCCTTTTGTATAATTTATTTTTTCAATTTCATCATTCAAAGTTTGATTTGTTGGGGGTCGAGTTCCGTGGTTTTTTCATGTTTGGTGCTTTTAGTCGAAGGAGTAAAGTCACGAGTTTGAAAAGTTAACGTGGGTGAACATTCTTTTTATTTATCTTATTTTATTTTTTGATTTCATCGTTCAAAAATTATTTTTTTTAAATTGACTTTGTGGTTTTCTTGAATTTTTTTCTATGAGGTTATCACAATCTAATGACATGAGCCTTGATTTTTGTGCATTAATTTAGGTTGGCTCGCCCTTTATTACCCATGTTATATGTCTACCATATTATCTCGAGTTGACTCAAGCTCTTTTTTTATCCATTTTATTTTATCTAATTTTGCACTTCGAGAGGTTTTTCTTCTTCAAGTTATTGTGATTTTTTGTTCATTTATTATTGTTGTCTATTTTTTATAGTTTAATTAAAATAAAACCATTTTATTATACCCAATTATGGCTATAACTTGAGTCATTGGTTTTTTAGTTTTTTAAATACGCTTGCAACACCTAGATTTCATTTTTTACTGGGAAAAAAACATGATTATGCGGCATAGCTCGGGCCCAAATCTAATTAATGAAACCTATTTGGTGCGAGAAAAGCACTGTATACTTGACTTTGTGTCATTGCGGATTATAAAGTAAATTAATATTTTTGCCCTTCACTAAAAAAAACCTATAAACTAGTCTTAAAGGATAAAAAAGTATTTTCATGATGTTCATAATTTATTATTCTAAAAATTTTAAGGGCATAACACGACTACCGATCTAGGTTTGCTCAAGTTATTTTTCTAATTGAATATTTTTTTTTCATTTTATGCCTATAATATTTGGTTAGTTAGAATTGAGTTTTTTTAATTTATTTCGATTTAAATTTCATGGGGTTATCACGGGCTGATATCTCATATCACGCGTTTAACAAATTAAAAAAATTATAATTCCAATTAACCTCATAAAACCAACTCATTAGCTCCAAACCAAGGGATTATCTAAGTAATTTTATCTTTCAATATTTTCCAGTCTCATTCCTTATTATTTCAAATCACAAAAATACTTTCTTTTCATTTTCTTTCCCCTCTCCCATCCTGTTCCTAAACATCTAATTAATCTCCAATTAATTTGCATAATTTGGAGAGTAAATTGCAAGTCCCTTGACCTGAAAATCTCTCATTTTCATTTTCTTTGATGCCAAAAACTAAATATAGTATCAAACAACATTACTCGTGTGGTAATATTTTATCCCTTAAACCTTACTATTTTTGGATAATGAATGCTGTAAATCACATGATGAGTTGATTCGTCATGTGAAGGATGTCTTCTGGGAAATCTTATTCCTTAATTTGTCCCTTGCCAAAGATTAGATGCAAAAAAAGGTGATCATTGCAGAGATTATCGAACGTTGACCGGTTAAATACATCCTCCCTGTTAAAAGGATGTCCGTGCAGAAAAGCTCTTGTTCCCGTGCCGTTGGCTGGACCATTTCGAGAAAGAAACAGAAAGCTGCAGGGATTTGAGCTCACATTGCTTCTTAGGAATATGAACAGCAGCCATGCTTCCACTTTTCGACCTAGACTTGTTTAACAAGGATAAAAAATAGTCACGTCTTTTTACTGACCGGATACGCTATATTATATGGTGATTTTGTGTATTTTTTTCCCCTTTTTTTCACGTCTTTTCATTTGGTAAGTTGGAATTCCGAACATTTTTTATTTAAATATTTATTTTTATTTTGAACCATAAAGGTGGATTGATCGATGTCGATCGACCTTTTTTATCTGGTCAACTAAAAAGAAGAAGAAGATATAGTCAATTTAACAGAAAAGATGGACGGAAGATTAATTAAAACATTACCAGAAAAGAAGAGATTAAATTTCAACATCACTACAAACCCATTAATTTCCATCCAAACTAAATCGTGAAGAAATTACTTTGTGATTTCACAAGTAGTTCATAAAATTTACTTGAAACTTTAAAGCTCCTAGAACAACCATTGACAAATATGAAAGCAAGGAATGCAAATCAAGAGGCATGCACCTTGTGGTGTGTATGCCTATTGGGAAAATGATGAGAGGTTCCATGCATGCCTCCGTGGTGCTTCCATCCCGGCTAGGCTTGTCGTGCGTCTATGATGGAATGCATATGGAAGTTGAATCAAATGCAAATTCGTCTTCGTTCTTTAATGCTATTTATCAACTGCATTTCTAGAACCAAGTCAAATAGATAAAAGATCATGTTGAGAAGTATCCCAATGAGGTCGTGAAAAACTTCAGACCGGATTTTAGCTCTTAAGAGTGCGATCTAGGGCTAGTTCATGAGTTTTTTTTTTGTTGCAAAACAAGTCCCATATGGATATAAAGAAGACTCCAATGTTTAAGTTAGTGAAATAATGTTCTGGAATATAAATAAAACTGCAGGGAGAATGTATCTGTATGTTGTGTGTTTCCCTCAATGACTTTGTTGAACAATCGTGTATGGATCCCAGAACTTAGGACTTGTATTCTTGTTTTTTTACCTGCGGCTTAGTGTAATATACATTTACTTTTTCAGTTTTTTTCATATAGAAAAAAATATCTTTTTAGAAAATTGGGTTATAGATCGATGTGTCATGCTCGGTGTAGTAGATATTGGTTATATCAGTGTTCATGATGTTCTGGTATTTGATTGAATGACATGTTGGGTAGCCATCGTAGGCATGAAAAGTGGGCATAGGAGGCCAGGAGAGTAGTGTTGCAATTGGCGGGGAGATGCAGTGCTGCTAGCTTTGCATAGAAAAATATAGTTGCTTGCCCATAAAACTTGAATGTTGCACGGTCCTGAAAATTAATAAATATGGTGTCATGCTTAGGTTTTGATTAGAAATTATGCATTATAAAATATTTTAATTTGATTTTTATAAAGTTATTATAATTTCATGATGCAAATTAAGGGTATAACGAGTTAGTCCAAGTTGACCAATGTATTTTCTTGTTTTTTTAATTGATTTTTTTTTAATTTTACCTTTCAACATTTGATTGATTAAGAATTGAGCTTTACAATCTACTTTGATTTGCTTTTTATTAAGTTATCTCAATCTCATTATCAGTATTTGGCAGGTTAACCCGAGTTAACTCAGGTCTTTTTTTGTTATTTTTTTTATTTTTTTTCAATTTTATTCTTTAACATTAAGTTGATTAAGAATTGAGTTTCAATATATTTTTTTTTTGTTTTTTATGATGTTATCATAGTCTTATAACCCAGGTCGTGGATTTTACATGTTAATTTGGGTTGACCTGGGATCAAATCAATATGTTGTTATCTATATAAAAAAGATACCGTCTTGATTTTTTTTTTAAATTTAGTAAAACTATTTTTTTTTTCAATTATCCAGGTTATTTTTGAATTTACCAAGTTAACCAGGTTATGTTAAATCAATCCCTGCACATTGTAATTAATTCACGATCTTATGATCCGAATTTTAAATTTTACATATTAATTTGGGTTGATTTGTTAACCCGAGATCGAATCAATCCCTGTTGTATTTGATTGCATTTTAAAGTTAAACAATTAAATTACTTAATAATAAGTTATATAATAGATCTACTATTTTTTATGCTATTTGAATTAAAATGATTATAAAAAATGTTCTAAATTTATTGTAGCTTTTTTAGGAGCTAAACTGGTAAGAAGAAAAGCTTAAATACTGTTATTTAAATTTTAAATCTCGTATTAATTTAATATAACTTTTATACCTGTATTTTTTCAACTTACAATTTATAAAACAATTAATTTATTTATATATTTCATATGTCATAGATGAAATCAAGCTTGTAAAATGGAAAAGTATATTTCTATTTCTATACATACTTGTAGACTCTTCCTTTCTTGATCTGAGGGAGAGGAGATAGGCTCGGTTATCTATACGTTAATCTGTAGTAGTAGTATTAATGTGTGTTTGGCGCAGAATTTTTTTTATTTAAAAATAAATAAATTATTATAATAATAATTTCATTTACATATTTAAAATATATCTCAAAACAGCTACCGTACTTCCACGTACTCACTTATTAATCAATAATTTATCACGAAAGAGAAAGGAGACCATGTGATTATGCCGATGAGCAGGAATCCAATGCCAGGTTACAGCTGGTATACGTGGCAGTACCGGTGGCTTCAGGGCCTTTTGACCTTCATCCGTACTACATCCCACCACCAGGCGCTGACACAAAGAGCCCTGAAAGGCCAAAGCCCTGCCTGACTCGGCGGCAAATTAGCATGACTCGGCTCGGCTAAATTTTATTCTTAATTAAATTTACAAGACCCGAATAATTATTAATTTATTATAGTATTTGCTGAGCAGTTTAACAAAAAGAAGCTTTGGTTGGTTTTTTATTTGCCTTTTTTACTTCTTAAAATAAGATATCTTTTACTAGCGTGAGTAAGAAATTCGAAAATAAAAAGGTAAAAAGTCTAGCAATAAATAAATAAATAAATGACAAACTATTCAATAAATTCTAAATTTTATACTATATTACTTTCTACTATGCTTAAAAACAATTCTCTTAAATCTGAACTAATTAACATGACTTACAAGGGGCCTGTTTTAGAGTATAATTAAGCTTAATATAATAATATTTTTTATATATACTTTCCAAAAAAATACTAAAAATATAATAATTTAATATTAAAAAATTAAAAATTAAAAAAAAAAAACATGGTAGAATCAGAATACCAATCAATACCTTAATCAACTCTACAAGCTTAACTTGAAATTGCCCCTTCTAATTTGCAATCCATCTGCTCCATCCTCGTCTGTGCTGGATGCTTGCTGGCCTGGCCGTGCTTTTGCAGTGGTCTGTTTTTCTGTCTTTCCTGTCACAGGGCGAAGCTCTTCCAATCCTCCGCCAGTCCTCTCCCTCCTTTTCTTGCTCTTTCTCAGTAGTCAGTACCCATTTTAAATGCTTTCTGTCGTTTAGCTTCCTCCTCTACATCTCTTACTGCCACCGTCGCTGATCCATCTGCGTGTATCTTCGTGCTCTTTAATCTTCTCTCGTTTCTTGGGGTTTTGACACGTGGGCCACTTGATAGCTGCCACGTTCGTTGGGTTCTCCAGGCATCCCGTTCAGCTGTTTGGATCTCTCTGTACAGTACAAATATACATCTTTCAACCTCGTATTGTTGGCATCAAATTGCCGGGCACTGCTGACAGTTACTGTTTCTTTTCAACCAGCAATCAAGCACTGCAAGACGAATCTCCAGGCTTCTTTGTGAACACTACCAAATTACTAATTAATAATAATAACGGATAAATCGGGCAATTCGCATCGTCAAATGATATATATATATATATATATATATATATTGTTAAATAACATATTTTTTAAAATCACGGTAATCAATATTCATTATATGTGGCAAATATACAAGGTTTTAATTGATATGGTGGTTTATAACCACAATATCTATTTAAATTCAAGATTGATTGGTCAATCGAAAAAAATCATAAAATTATCAAAACTAGGATTTCATGATAAGATTTTTAAAATCTAAAGATATGATGGTTATAGTAGTGATTTAATAACTACTCTAAGGAAAACATCTTTCGAAAACTTCTTTATAAATTTGAGTTCGAGCCAACAATCGAATTAAAAAGTATGGTCATTTTGGGTTATTATTCGGTTTTACGTGACTAAACCTCTTCCTAAACCTAAACTATTTATAATCACTTGTGAGAACTACTACGTGAATAATAACTTTTTAATATTTTAATTGGAGTTTGTTTTTTAATCTATAAGTTGGACAAAAATGATATTTTTACCTATAAAACATATTTGAAAGAAAAAATCATAAAATTATGATTTTTGTGTGAAACGGTTGATCGATTATACAAATGTATCCAACCGGTCGATTGACAATTGTGACACTTCAAAAGAGCAACAAGTTTAAACGTCGTTATTCTAAAGCGGAACAACTATTTTGTCATGTTTAGAAATAACAATATTTAGTAAATGTTATGTTCTATAAACACGACAAAGTGAAAATATGCTATTACACCAAATCCTTTTCAAATAGTAATATTCTATGAAAACTTTTAATTTACTTTGCTAATTTTAAAAAAAAATCCAATAATAACTCAATGAATCATCATATAGGGAGAGAAGGAATTAATTAGCAGTGTATGACATAATGTTTTGGAAGTGTTTTTTTTTTAAATTAAAAATATTTTATTATTTTTGCTTTAAATTAATATGTTTTTGATGTTTTTATATTATTTTTATGTGTTGATATAAAAAATGATTTATAAAAAATAAAATAAAAAATTTTAATATATTTTGGAATAAAAAACATTTTGAAAAATAACCGTTACTACACTTTCTAACACCCTAATATCTTCAAGAAACTATGTTCTAGATGTTCCAAGCATAAACTTTGAGCCTCACCTTAATGTGTTACCAGTTTTGTTTTTTAGTGAAATTTAATGGGTTATTGAGCGTTAATATTTTAAAATTTTTTATAATGTTAACGAGTAATTGTTTTTTAATATATATATATATATATATATATATATATATATATAAAGAAGATAGGGAAAAAATAAAATAAAAAATCATTAATCCCTAGTGCTAATGTTTTTTTTTTTAAAAAAATTTTGGTTGCATTGCCTTGTTTTTACGCCTTGCTAGTTATTCAGTACTGTGATTTATGACAAATTTTGGTGTGGGTTTGTAAGAAAATTGTCTGTTTGTTTCTTTTATATATATATATATAAAAGTGATCTTATAAATTTTAAATGAATAAATTTGTTTGTATAGCGATATTATTGTCGTTGTTAGCAGTTATTTATAACCGGTGGTGCATCGTTTATCTGACCGGGGAAAGAGAAGAATGGCCGGTACATGGTCATAGATTTTGGTTCGGGAGAAGTGACTGAACAGTGGCCAG
>Ga0325411_1009832_pt1 | contig 10151 bp, 3 predicted proteins | sample PopdelMetagenome_13_FD_206181 | JGI IMG/M metagenome (GOLD analysis project Ga0325411, IMG submission 206181) | Populus deltoides microbial communities from Bellville, Georgia, United States - Xylem-PdIQD-R4 | ecosystem: Host-associated > Plants > Phyllosphere > Stem > Wood/Secondary xylem...
ATAAAATAATAACTTTGCACTTATAAACAAAAATAATTTAACTTGGAATGAGGGGATTGCTGGTCTTTTCTGTTTGATTAGCACAATAAAATTACACTTACCCTTGGAGTTTAATTTTTTATACCTTGGGTTTGAAGGTATTTTTGTAATTGTGCATTGGGTTCTTTTGTTATTATTGGATAAAGTTAGGGGTGGTTTGATCTTTTAAAAAATCAAAAGTATAGAAAAATAAAAAAAATAATGTTGAGGCATGTTAGGAACGCACCAGTCGCCCTGTTGTCTTTGGGCGGCACGTAAGTCTGATTTAAGATGCCAACAATGCCTTTCCAGGGCAGCGGTTGATTCATCTCGGTTTTTTCTTCCTGTTAAGACAACATGTTCAATGAAATTCTTTCCAGTTTGGCTTTAACAAATATTTTTTTTCTCTCTTCACCTTGACATTTGTCCTACCCTGTACTTTTTTAAATAATCTCCTTCTCTTGCTTTTTGATTTGTTTTCTGGTCTTTTGATTAATGTTTATTTTATTTGAAATAATTAATGATATTTGATTTTTGTTTCAATTTCATCCTTATTCAATTTTTTTTATCTGTCAAATTTTATCCTCACTCTTTTTATTACTATTTACGTAATCTAAGTCTTTTATATTTAATCCCTGATCTTTTGGTTAATATTTGTCTAATTCTAAATAACTTATGAAATTAAAATTTTGTTTCAATTTTATCCTTATTCGATTTTTTTTATTTGTCAAATGTTGTCCTCATTTTTTAATTGCTATTTATGTAATATGAGATCATTTATAGAATTGATTTTTTTTTTCTTGCGATTTCACCCTCCACTATTTTTTTTCTATCAGATTTTATCGTAATTCTTTTTATTATTGTTTTTTTTTGCTTTGCAAATTTTTTAGGTTGATATTTTTTTTAATTTTATCTTTCAATATTAAATTGGTTTGAATTTGAGCTTCTTGGTTAAGTTTGTGTCTGAGATTTCATAGGTTGCGGGTTTGGAAAGTTAACCCAGCTTTAGGAGGTTCGTCTGAGGTAGCTTTGTTTTTTTTTAATCATTTTTAAGCTATTTTTATTTCAATTTTATCCTTTGATATTTATTTAAATGGACATTGGGCTTCTTTGTTTTTTACTTTCTACATCCTTTATTTTGTCCTTTGGTTTTTTTATATTTAATTGAGTTATCTCGAGTTTTTTTATTTGTTGTTCTTTGTTAAGTTGATTTATTCAAAATGAATTTTATTCTTGAGTTAAATATAATTTATTGATTAAACATAGACATATTCTCATTTCATTGTGTTTCGTTCACATTGTTTTTTCAATGCATTGCCCTAGCGACCCATGTAACTTCTTTCAACGTCGTTGAGCAACCTTCTGCAATGGGATTCAAAACATCTCAACAAACTCTTTTGATATTTTCTTTCTTCTCCTTACATGTTTGTTATAGTTGGCTCTCTCTTTTATAGTTAATTGTTGCAAGATTTTTTTTACATTTTGTTTGTTATCATTTTATATGATTTAGATAAGATTATTAAATTACTTGATCTTATTAGATACAATTAAGTTAATGAATTTGATATTAGGTTTTTCTTATTTTTTTTAAGAACATTATCATCATCTGAGCATTCATTTTTAACATTCAAGAAAACTTTAAACTAACTCGTAGCATAGCATGGGTGTAATAGTCTCAACTTGTAAACTCAAAATATATTATATATATTCGTAGTTACCAATATATATATATATATATATATATATATATATATATATATATATTCTTGAAATTTCAGCAGAGTTTCCTTTATATTCTTTAGATACCAAGTTATCGACTCAATCATTTCTCAAACTGTAACATCAATCACAATATTCGTTTCATAATTTGAACTTTCAAAACTCAAGCATTTTTCAATATCTCAATTCTATTTTCTATAGAACATTATGATAAAAGCTAATAAATTCATAACATGCATCGTCTCTTTCTTTTTTTTTTTTTAAGTATATGTGCTCAAAATATATATATACAACCAACCATAATTCAACTTAATTATAATAACATTATAAATTACATTATACACAAGATAATAAGTTAAACATTATAATTTTTAGATATAGAAGTATATTACAACAAAATATTAGTTCGTCCAATTACATTAATTACATAACAAAATTATTTATCCAAATATCTACTTTTCAGATCAAGGATGCAATGTACCTAAAAATATAATCACATTAAATATGATTAAAAATTGCACATTTCAATAAGTAACTGATTAAAGACTAACTATTCATATACATTAAAGTGACTTTCATATCATCGAATAAATTTTCTTATTTTTTTTTTAAATTTTTAATTTCATAAATTCTCTTCTAGACATAGAGATAAATTTACTAAAATAAAAATATCAAAAGTGTCTCCCACAAACCAGCATATTTAACTTTAAAGTTTTATAATTAATTTATTTTACATCGAGTGATTATCTTATTAATTCGTAAATTAATTTTCTCAACAGGACATTATTTCCAGTAACCAGGAAATAATCTTCATGACTTACCCATTCAACATGGCATTATTTCCAGTAATTAGGAAATAATCTTCAAGGCTTGCCCATTCAACAAGGCATTATTTCCAGTAATCATAAAATAATCTTCAAGGCTTGCCTATTTGCCAGAGCATTATTTCCAGTAACCAAGAAATAATTTTTCACGACTTGCCCATTCGCCAGGGCATTATTTCCAGTAATCAGGAAATAATTTTCAAGGCTTGCCCATTCAACAGGGCATTGTTTCCAGTAATCAGGAAATAATTTTTCAAGGCTTGCCTATTCAACAGGGCATTCTTTCCGGTCACCAGCACTAGAATTTACAATCTATAAAATTCCTTCTACAATAAAAAAATATAAACTAATTACTTACTCCAAATTGTCGAACATCTACTTGGTGTTTGTGCACGTGAAGAGGTTCTTTGTTGCTGATTAGGTCATGCGGCTTTCTCTGTACCAATAAAAATTACTTTGTCATTGTTCATTCATTCGAACCGGTGAAATTCTAATACCCATGACATATTATTTGATTAAATCCAATACCCTTAATTAAGCTTAATCGACTTTTAATTCAAGGAGGATAAAACCCCTCCTTTTGAAACATTTACTTATTTTTTCACAGAAGTCCCTATTCAATTTAACCTATCAGTATCAATTATCTTCAATTTGGCAAGATTCCTCAATAATATTATTAGAATTCCATTCTCTAATTTTTCTTCTCCATTTAGCTGAAAATAACCTAGGGAAGGAAGTGAATATTTTTCTTTTCTCTTTAAAAAATTCTTACTCCATTCATATAATAACGCTTATAAACCTTTATCTTCCCATATTTTCCAAACAATTGTATTAAACCTCAAATCCCCTAAATTATTCATCTTTTGACCAAATATTCAATTAACATGGGGAAAAATAATTTTTGTTTCTTTTATTTAAAATTAAACACTTACCTAATCATGATTCATGCTTTCTAACATGGTTCAAATATAATTTGCATTATTCCTATAAATTATAACATAAATCCACAACTTCACATAATCATAATTTTGCATAATCCTTCATCAATAATAAAAGGAAAGAATGCAAGAAAAATCAAGTTTTCTTTTTCTTCCTCTTCAAACCCTAGCTTGAAATCCTTCCTCCAATGCACTCACTACCTTAAAATCACCTCCTCTTAATGTTTTATTAAGTTAATCACTCTAATTACTCACTTTAATTAATGAACTCAATGAGAATTGAAGTATAAAAATCACACAATTCTTCCCCCCCTCTTTGTTTCAACTTCACGGCCAAAAGAGAAAAAATAGAGCATTTATAGTTTAACTTTTACCTATTTACACATTGGCACTCATTTCTTCTCATTTATATTTTTGTCACTCAACTCTTCTTTTTACTTAATTCACGCCATAACATCTTATATTTTATTCTATTATATCCAATTACAATACTTGAAATCCTTTTATTTAATCTATTCGGTACTTTATTTATTTTACTCAGATTATAATTTAGCGGTTTTTCACAATGGGTCACCGATCTAGTAAAAAATGAGAGTTAAGATGAATTCATTTTTCAACTAAACACACATTACCACAACAATGTAATTATTATTTTTCCCTTCCAAAAAACAATTAATGAGCAAGTTATAGGGGTAATGCGGTCTTTTCTCTAACATCAATTAGTCATTACCAAACTAATTAGAGATATTCTAGTCTTTTTAACTTTTAAAGGTATAATAAAATGACTAACTTATTCTTAAAAGAAAAATGAATTTAACTTGAGGCTAAGGTTTTTTTGATTTTTTTTAAGCATGGTTAAATGATTAAATTACTTTTAAATTTTTTTTTCTTTAACTTGCTTTTAGAAGCTTTTTTGCATTTACATGTTTGTTTTTTTAGTATTATCAAGTTGACTTACATGCAAATTTAGTCTTTTAATAAATACAAAATATTCATTAAAAAAATTGGTTGGTGCATGCTGAGTTCATTCGCACTCTTTAAATGACGCATGTGACATCGCCCGATGTCCAAACACTAGCTTCCATGGCAATGTTTGAATCATCTTGACAGCTCTTTTTTTCATGGGTGACACCTGTGGCCAACAGTTCTCCGGTTTGGCACCAATGGTCTCTCTCTCTCTCTCTCTCTCTCTCTCTCTCACACACACACACACACACACTCACACACACAAATCCTTAATTTCCACACCTGACCCTCTAAATTTTGAAAGTAACATTTCAATTTGTTTTCCTTTTAGATCTGGCCCCTCTTTTTTATTACTATTTATTCATTTGAAATAATTTATAAAATTATTTTTTTTTCAATCTCATCCTCAGATTTTTCAATCTGTCATATTTGATTCTCGTTCTTTTGATCATTATTTTTTTAATTATTTTCTTAATTGATTTTTTTCAATTTCATCCCTCAACATTTGATTAAATTTTATTTTTATTTCAAATTTATTCCTTATTCTTTTGGTTGTTATTTGTTTTTTTTTAGATCTCTTTTTATTGAAACTTTCGTTTTCAATTTCATCCCTCGATATTTTGTTAATCGGGAATTTGGTTCATAATTTTTTTGAGTTTGCCTTCTTTGGGGTAATCCCAACCTCAGGACTCGAGTCATGAGTTTGAAAGGTTAGCCCGAGTTGACTTAATTCTTTTTTAGGTCTTCTTTTACAATTGATTTATTTTCTCAATTTCATCCTTCAATATTGGAATTAATCTTCATTAATTTTTCTCTTTTCTTTCTTTAGAATTATCCTGGTCTCATGTGCTAGGTCACGAGTGTAATGAGTTAACCCAAATTAACTTTGACTAATTTTTATTTTATTTTGCTAATATGTTGTTGACTATTTTTTATAATATTATTAAATTAGTTAAGTTCATTTGATCAATTTTCATGCTTTTTTAAAAATATTATCATCATATGAACAATTTTTTATGATAAAAAAGTTTATTCCAATCTTCAGCGAAACACAAGTCACTGATCTAATTATACCCACATGTGATATCCTATTCTCTATGAAGATATTCCATCAACTCCAAAAAAAAAAAAATTATGGAGATTGCTTGATGACTAGACAAGATCAACATCACCTAAATGTTAGGTTTTAGAGAGTTAAGAACTCTATTAATCATATTAAAAGTGATCTCTGACAATGGCAATATAAAAGGGAAGGGGAAATGTTGGTGAGAGAACCAAGAGAGATAAATAAAAATGGCAAAGGTTTTTGTAAGGAAATCAAGGGGGAGACTTGGATTCCTTTTATGGAGGGGTTTTTAATAACGAGTTAATGTCATTACTTGTGTAAGTAGAGGCACACAAACCAAGTGAAGTTTATTTTAAAAGGAAATGTAAATTGTGTTTTTTTAATTTTTTAATTTTTTTATATTTTTAGATATTTTATTGTATTGATATTAAAAATAATTTTTAGAAAATAATAATTTTTTTAAAAAAATAAAGGTGTGAGCACGAGAGACTTTTGAGAGAGAGAGAGTTATAATTTTAATTAATTTGGATGCATAATTCAGAAGATATCAGGATAAGTAGAGTTATTTTCTCTTTCTTTAATTTTTATTCCATCAACCTATGTTTTTGTCACATGACATGGGATTTGTTATTACCAGGACCATGTGTGGTGAAGCGATAAGTGTTCCCTTGCCACATGTTTTCCTCTCTCTCTCTCTTTTTTTTAAATAATTATTTTTTATTATAATTCAATTTTTTTTTCCTCGATTTTAGTATCTAGTTGGGTGTGAAATGTGTGATTGATTAAAAAAAAAGAAAGAATCTTAATGTGTTTGAAAAGGGAATCTGCGAATTGCACTGGAAAAGAGAGAGGAGCGATTCGCTTGAATTTATTATTCTGCATGATTTACATATAAAAGTTGTGAGCTAAAGTGTATTTAAAGAGTTGTGTTGTTTTTTAAAATATTTTTTTTTGTTTTTATTTTTTAAAATTTATTTTTAATATCAGTAAATTAAAAAAATAAAAAATTAATTTAAAAAAAATTCAAATTTTACCTACTTTGTTTGGAATGTAATACCAAATAAAAATTAAATTTAATTCAATTGATCTAAGGTTTTAAATTAATGGGTTGTCAGGCTTTTCAAGATAACAAGGACATGTAAATACACCAAGGCTTGCAACTCAGTGGCCTTGGCAGGCTTTGCCCTGTTTATGCGTCCTGAGTTCGAGCCTTCGCGTGTATACCTATCATCCCCTCAGTGTTTTATATGCCTACTAGGTTTGTAGGATATTCAGTGGATCCAAGAATTAACCGTGATGCACATAAACTGATCCGGATACTCTCGATTAAAATAAAAAAAAAAAGAGAGTAGAGATTAAGGAACCCTGAGAAAGGGTTGTGGACCACTAAATTGAAAATTGTTCAAATAATTAATTCAAACAATGAAGAGTTGAAAACTATGCAAATAATTATATTCAACATTGAAGAAATCACATTGAATAGTGTGCAAACTGAACCACTGCGGATTTGGCACTATCCTCAAGGAAGAAAAGCAACAGGGCGTCTTATGTCCAGAATCTTGATATATAATATATGGACATGCCGAAGATTTAATTCAATATATTAATTTGTTTTCTGAATCTAATTACCAACGCCTTCAATATCTATGTCGAAAAAAAGATCTTTATTTTCCTCAGGTGAAAGTTCTAAGTTCCGATGATGGTGGTGGTGAATTTGTCGATCAAGGGTTATATATAGGCTTATTTTTAAGATCATGGTATTACCCATGAGATAATATTTATTAGATTTTTATACACAAAAATATGTTACAGTATCATATATCTATAATAATATCTATATATTTACAATATTTATATTATTTTTTATAATATAAATTACATAACTGTGACACCATAATATTATACTTTAAACCGATCATATTCTAAACTACAATTATAATTAGAAGGAAAAAAACGAGTTTGTTTTGAAGGAAAAATCATCATATCACATCTCTCACTCACTCTCTCACACACACATACATAATTATATAAATAATTGAAAGTATGTTTTCATATATAATAAAAGATATAAAGCCTCAAAAATATTTCTACGTAAATCAGTATATTTTTTTTAATCTATAAAACTCCAAATCAAAACTTTTCAAATGTATGTATAGTATTTTGTTCTTCAACTATATATATAGGGCATTATTCATATTTTGCAGTGTGCTTATATTTTATATAGTTTGAGCTTATTGTTTAAATAAGTAATCTGGTATTATTATTCACGTCATTTTAAAAATAATTTTCAAGAATTGACAGAAGTAAGTATTTGTATCCTGTCCTCGTATCTGCAGCCTCGTGGTTTCGGTTTGGTTTTGGTCTCCGAATCAGCTTTCCACGCTTCGTGACCTCCTTCTCATCAAAAAGTTGGGCAGGCCTCGCAACCACTGGACTCAGAGCAACATGAGTTATTTATATTTGTTAAAAGATTCCGTTAATTTTTGTGTTTATGTTTTTAAAAAAATTAATTTTTTTATATTTTTAATTATTTTAATATGCTAATGTTAAAAATAAATTTTATAAATTATTTTAATATATTTTAAAATAAAAAACACTTTGATCGAATACCAAACTCCTTCAAATTAAAAAAATCTTCCCGTTGTGCCTAAATCATACATGTTAATATGTTATTTTTTTTTTATTAATTATGCTAGCATATATGTTAATAATATGTGTTTTGATTTTTTATTCAAGTTGATGCAGATTAATCCACTAAACCTATAAACCGAGTATTTTACATGATTAACTACTGTATCGACTCAATGCAACAAAGGACGGAGTTGGAACCTCAAACCCTTTTGTCCATCTTACAGAGCAAGTGTGAACATAAACTCGGAGGAGTGGTTGAAATGACTGGTGTTCGGAAAGAAAATCAAAGGAAAATGACTGGTGTTCGGAAAGAAAATGAAAGGAACTTTCCCCAACAACCATATATTGTTAAAAATCAAAATACTCACTTTCATGTCACGCCTCACACTGATTTCCTCACTTCCACGAAAGCTACTCTCCATCGGAGATTATTCAGCCATCGGCCGCCTGCGTTGAATGAAGTCGATTTCAAAACATTTTCTTATTCTAAAGTAATAGTAAATGCTCGAGTCTTCTTCCCTTTTTCAGAGAAGCTTCATTTTCTACGCTTTTGTTTACTTTTAAAAAATCAGTATTTAGATTTTAAAATCAAATATGAGTAATCAACTTAATAGAGATATTCAAGTGGTATACATAATCAACAAGAATATTAGTAACTTCACTAGGTTGGTCTAAAGATCATTTATTTTCTTATTTTTTTATTTAAAAAAATGAAAAATGAAAAAGACAAACCAACCATCAACCCACTCCAAATTCCTCTGGTTCAGATATTTTCATTACCGTAGCTCTGTATTCATCTCTCTCTCTCTCCACTAATTCTTATTATTTATTTATTTTATGTGGGCTATTAATTATTATTGATTGGTGAAGGAAGGTTGCCGGATTTCGATATCAAGATCCATCGGCTACGGCGAACAGTAAAATGGAAAGAAAAGACGGCGAGGTTCCCAAAGAGCATCTACTTGTCAAACTAGTACGACTGACTTTCAGTTAAATTAATGATCCATCATCCTCTCATGTAAATTGTAATGATAAGAATCAATAACAGTTTTTTTTTTTTTAATATTGAGTATTTTTTTTTATAATTTTGGATTGGTTTTATATATTAATATTAAAAATAAATTTTAAAAAATAACTGCTATACAATCTTAAACACTACCTTTAGCAAAGTAAAGCTGGATAGTCATGCATTAATGAAGCTTTGAAGGAAACCTTTAAGCCATGTTTATTTTAAAAAATAGAAACAGTTTTTATTTTTTATTTTTTATTTATTCTAAAAGGATTTCTTGATGGAAAATAAAGAGATTTTTATTATTAAATATAATTTTTAATTAAAAAAAGGATTATTTTGGTTTACATTGAGAATAATAAAAAGAAAATGAGCATTGATCCAAGTAAAATCCTCATTTCTTTTAAAAGAAGAATTTCAAAACTAACCTTTTTTAGTTTTTTTTAATAGAGAATTTCGAGAAATAGATAACATATTTTTAAAAAAGGATTTTAATTTTCAATTAATGATAATGAGGATACATATGTTGTGTTCCAAACAAATGACAGAAAATTAGAAAAAAATAATCAGTAGTAAATACCTACAGTCATTTTGATTCAAGGAGCATCCCGAGCAAGAAGAAGCTGACTGAAAATGCCTCTTGGCTGAGAGCGAAAAACCACAAAAATTAACTGTCGAAATGCCTCCGTAACGAAGCTTGTGGGGCCAACAGTTGCTTGAAAATGGGCCCACATGATTTTCCACCATTCGATTACTAACTCTAAGCTTGTCGTACTGGGCAATAGGGACAGCCAGCAGTGCCAACTAACCAGTCAACAAGAAAAAACTCAGAATCTCAGAAGACACATGCTCCGCTTTTCTCTGCTATAAATAACTGTAACCCCCTGCTACTTGTATCACCGCCAAATCTTTCTTTACATCCACCACAAGCAAGCCCCCAACAAGCAAAATGGAGACTTGGGTGTCCTATGCCTTTGCAT
>Ga0325411_1009834_pt1 | contig 10148 bp, 6 predicted proteins | sample PopdelMetagenome_13_FD_206181 | JGI IMG/M metagenome (GOLD analysis project Ga0325411, IMG submission 206181) | Populus deltoides microbial communities from Bellville, Georgia, United States - Xylem-PdIQD-R4 | ecosystem: Host-associated > Plants > Phyllosphere > Stem > Wood/Secondary xylem...
GAAATGGAAACAGCAAGACCAACTCATTCTGAGTGCTTTACTCTCATCCCTCTCTATTGATGTTCTTCATCTTGTGGTGGATTGCCCAACTTCGACTAGTGTTTGGAGCCCCTCAGAACGTGCTCCTACCTCTCCATCCAACTCTAGGATTATGCAATAGTGTGGCTCTCTTCAGGACCTTTTTAAAGGTGATGATATTGTCACTCTCTACCTGCAGAAAGTTGAGGGAATATTTGACAAATTAGCCGCAGCGGGCAAACCTATCTCCCTCATTGACTTCAACCTCTATGTTTTTCAAGGCCTTCATGGTGAATTTCATGATTTGGTTACAAGTTTGTCAACCAAAGCTGAGCCCTTTGCTTACTCTGAGCTCTATAATCACTTGTCTACACATGATTTTTTACATAGAAGCTCTCTTCAATCCATTATGACTACTTCACCACTATTGCCCACACCTTCGCAGCCTCCCTCTACCTATGCTGCACAACGTACTTTTGCTGGATTTAATGGCAGTGGCTCCTCTCCTCATCGGGGCAAAGGAAGAAGAGGAGGCTGGAGGGGACATTCTAGTGGTAACTACAACCAGTATAATGGGCAATCTTACCGTGGCAACAATGGGGGTTCCTTTTGGCATAATAATTATAGCTGTGGTAGCAATTGCCAACAGCAGAAGTCAGCACGGCAGAATCAGTGGCCACGATAGATTAGATGCCAACTTTGCAGCACTTTTGGGCACTCTACACAACAATGTTCACAGCTTGTGCATCATGAGAATCAAGCCTCGACCAACCTCTTCTTTAGTGATGCTTTGATAGAAAATTTTATCACTTGGTTTCCTAACATAGGTGTGAATTAACATGTTACTCCAGACATTGCCGGTATGACATATGCAAAACCTTATCTCGGTAATGATCAATTGTATATTGGTGATGGTAAGGGACTTGTTATATCTAATACAACTCATAATATTTTGCATACTCCAAAATGGGCCATTACTTTGTCTAATATCCTACATGTTTGATAAATTTTGTTGTGAAAATTGTCTTTTTTGAGTTTCACTCTTTTTTTCTCTCAAGGATCTTATAACCAAGAAAGTTCTTCTTTCTGGTCAAAGTAAAGATGGCCTCTATATCCTTTTAGAGTCCTCTACCATGTTTATGCCACAAGTCTTTTTGTCTACTTCTATTGATGTTTGGCATTGTTGACTTAGTCACTCAAGCTCTCATATTCTGAGTCTCTTAGTGTCAAATAAAAAGGTTATTTGTACTTTTCATCATTTAAATTTCCATTGTCAAGTGTGTCCGTTAGGAAAATCATTATGTCTTTCATTAGAGCCTACAGGTCATAAATGTCTACTCCTCTTGAACTTATTTTTATTAATGTTTGGGGCCCTACTCTTATGTTATCTTCGGATGGCTTTTGATATTTTGTTATTTTTTTGGATGCAAATACAAAATTTATCTAGTTTTACCCTATTGTCGTCAAATCTAATGTATTCAATTTGTTTCATCAATTTCAAGTCCTGGTGATTAGTACTTAAAAGTGTATTTTTATCAAGGTTTTATATCATCATTTTGCACTTGAAGTATCAATAACTCATTAACTAGAGCATGTTTTATAATAACAAGTTTGATAATATAAGATAGCTTTAATTTATGGTAAATGATCATTTAAATGCAGGCATATCTCACAATTCAAAGGATTGATTGATGTGATTAACTATTGAAAGTGAAAGGACAAAGAAAAGGCTAAGTTTAGAAAGGAGATACCGATTCAATTCAAATTGGAACACTGTTCAGTTATTGGGTCATATCTGAAGCTGTAGATTTTGGATTTCAGTTTGATTTATATGGATAGAAAGCTAAGAAATAGGCCTATAATGTTCATGATAGTATAAGACCTAAATCTGTCGTTTTCAAATTCAAAGTTTGGCCACAAAAGAGAAGTCAGAATCTGTCCTGCAATCTAGCCCAAACACTGCTCAGAATTTTACCCATATCTGGAGTTCTAGAAGGCCAAATGACGTGAAATTTGGTGGGTGAAAGGAAAAGAAAATTTCCAACAACTTTCATAGGGAAGAGCTGCTCAAATGCTGATGGTAACAATGACATTTCATCCAGACAAGAGCTTGAGGGCTATCCACCACGTCCACCAACAGCACTACTCAGTATTTTAGCCACATCTCGAGCTCTAGTAATCCAAATGCTCTGAAATTGTATGGGTGGAAAGATAAGATGATTGCCAACAACTATCATGAAGAACACTTTGCCAAATTCTGATTGCATCAATGTCATTTCATCCAGCCAAAATGCTTGAGTGATGCTGTCCACCAAGTCCACTAAATTAATAGTTGGCCACTACATCAATAATCAATTACCAAATGAATAGTTCTTAATTTTAGCCTATAAAAGGAAGCATTTGCCATTCATTGAATAGTTCTTAATTTTAGCCTATAAAAGGAAGCATTTGCCATTCATTTAGGAATCTTGGTTCTTCAGATCAAGATCATGTTCTTGCTCTCTCTCTTTATATTTTTGTAATGCTTAAGTTTTGCTTTCATTAATCTCTTGTTCATGCTTTTCATTTCCTTTACTATACTTAGTTAACTTAAATCATGCTTATGTTCTTATATTGTTTATTTACATTTTTCTTCTTCATAATGTCTACCTAAGTTAATTATGTCAAGGTGAAAAGGTTTCTAATGGTGTTAGAATATGTATAATATATACTCAACATGGACTTTAATGTTTATATCCAAGAAAGTTTACTATTAACATGTTTATCGTTTTTACCTTATTAACTCTTAATACCTTACTTGTTAAATGGTTAATCTAGATTTGTGTTGTATAACACTTGGTACATCAAATACTTGATCCTTCATAGTCTTTGGCCGACATCGTTGTTATGAGAAGAACTTGATTTGTTGTCAACCTAAGTTAGCATCATGAATACCTGATAAAATTTATAAGTATGGTGTTACATAAATAAGATGATTAATATGATCATGTTAATAATTTATAAAGAGTTTATACATTACTTATCTCTAATACTATTAGTGGATCCTCTAACCTTGACATTTGTTTTTATCATTATTTAATCTTCACATTTATCTTACATCTCAAAGTCCTCTTTAACTCATCATCACCATCATCATTGTTGTTGTTGTTATTATCATTATCATCATCATCATCATCATCATTATTATTATTATTATTATTTATAATTTATATAGTTCACCTCTCTGTGGTTCGACCTCGGTCTTACCTGGTTATTTATTACTTTGACACTCCTGCACTTGGGATAAGACATCAACTCTTTGATCGTGTCACCTGGTTAAACAACAATTCTCTCAAAAAATCAAATATGTTCAAACTGACTAGGGTGGTGAATATCGTAAATTAAATTCATTTCTTAAAACCATTGATATTTAACATTGTTTAATATGCCCACTATAAAGCCTGAGAATAAAGTATACAAAAAGGGAGGGCGGAGTTTATAATAATTTAAAAATGTTGTTATATATATATATATATATATATATATAAATAGAAGGGGCTAAAATAAGAAAAAGGGAGAAAGATGGGACCAAAATGAATTAAAAAGAGATGGGACTATAAATACCCATCCCTTCTCTCATTCATGACCGGGGAGGTAACAAAAAGAAAAGGGGAGGGAAAATTTTCAGATTTTCCTTCACCAAGCCTAAGAGAAAACACCTAAATTTCTATACCTACACAAACCTTAGAATTTCTACGTGGGGAGACAAACTGAGGCAGGAGATTTACAAGAAGAAAAAGTGACGGAATTTCTAAGAGAAGAGGGAATGGGAGGCCGGCTGCTTGTAGAGAAGAAAGGGGTTAGGAAACTTTAATCAAATTAGAAATCAAACCTAAATTTTCCTCCAGGTATAAAGTTCTAAACCTATTAGGAAAGCCAAATTAAATTCATGCAAGAATTGTGCATTAATTTGAAGTTCGAAAGATTAAGGTCCTTGATTGGAACTAAATGAGTTGAGCAGCATAGGTTGCCTAAAAAAGATGGAATTATGCAAAGAAGATTTCAACAAAATCAAAGACCATGGGGAAATAGTGGTCGGCCATGACATTTTTAGGAAAGAAAGGAAATTGTGATAGTTGCGTTGTTTTCCCTATTGCAAAATTAAAACAGGTTTCAGGAGGTGAATAATAAGGAAATGTGGTGATTGAGTGTATATATATATAAAAAAAAAGAAAAAAAAAGAGAGAGAACGAACTGATTTAAGGACCGACCACAAGAGGGGAAGAAAAAACAGAGGAGAACGTATGACTCCCCTATTAATTAATTAGGTGTGCTGATGTAGTGTAGTTACAAATTGTAACTTATAAGGGAGAGGAACCTACGTTCCAGGTAAGGTGAAAACATGGCTGAAATTGATAGGGAAGTAGGATTGAAAATAAAAAATTGTAGGTACCTTCTCCATTGACAAAATAGGGCAGGTTCATTGCCCCGGTTCCTGAGGGAATTTGGACCTGAAGATGATAGAATCTAGGGAGGGTCCATTCATAGAAGTTGTAGCTGGGAGTGTTAGCTTTCCAACGAGTCTGACCCCGCCTAATTTGGAATCCTAGAACTCTAGATACAAATGAAAATCTGAGGAGAGGTCAAGCTGTCATCCCTATTGGCAGTTTCGGCCAAGTCGATAAAACGACGAAATTTAGCCGTATTAAGGGTAGAATTTGTTTTCTCACCCTTTATAAAGTGTGTCTTGATCTTCAAAAAACAAAAAAGAATAAACTGTGATCAAAATTTAATTCATGATGTCCATTTGGACTACAAATGGGCCGAAAATGTGAAAGGATAATAATGAGGAATGTAAGTGAGAAAGAAAAGATTGGTAAAAGAGAAATGAATATTATTGCCATTGTTGTTGTTAAGTTGTGATATGTGGACTAATATAGAATAATGATGGGTGTTTGTGGTTTCAGGAGGAACCGCGGGTGGAGTACAACAACAGGGGAACGCAAGTCGAGCGTCTACAGCAGGTAGGTACTCGGTACCTATATCTCCTCTTGTTAATAATTATTTTAACTAACTATTGAACTATAAAAATTTGGTGCGTATTGATGAGGAAAAGAAAAGGGGGGAAGGAAAGGTGAAATGGTGGGAAAATAGAAATGGAGGATTAAATTTAAATTATGGGTCATTTTAGAGGAAATGAACAGTAACAACGAATTTTGATAATGATTGTTTCTCGAATTTGATTAGCATGTCCTTGATATGGGAGGCTAATGATGTTAGTTAAGCTGGTTAACATCAGCATTACCGGTATGTGGGAGGAGAAATATAAAACTTGATTAACTATTTGGGTTCAGAATAGTTAATGATATCGGCGGGTGATGTCAATATCGGCAAAATTTATTAACTTGATTAACTATTCGGATTCAGAATAATTAATGATATCGGCGGGTGTCGTCGATATCGGTAAAATTTATAGACTTGATTAGCTTTCCGAGGTGAAAGCTAACGATGTCAAGAATCCTTGACATCACCATACTCGAGGACCTCCCAAGGTAGCATAGAACAATGATTAACTATTTCGATTCAAAAAAAATATTTAATGACACCAACGGTCGTGTTAGTGTTGGCATTTTCATGAATCTGATTAGTTGACTCTAGGATGGACAACTAAAGACACTAATGGAGGTCGACAGTGTCGGTATAGTCTTCCTAATGTGGGGAGAAGTAGTTAAAGGAAATAAACTGGATAATCCTCAAAAGGGATGGTGGTGGTGTATTGAAATTGCATATAACTTAAGTAGGTAGATGTGTTGTATAAATGTCTTCCGTGAATTGTTTGTATTTTAGTTATTTTTAATTGTATGGAAAATTTATGTTTTGCAGGTCCTTTCCATTCACGTCAGGAGTAGAATTTAGGTTCCTTATCCCTTTTGTATAAGTTAGGAACTTAGGGATTTTCATGTAATTTTGTTATGCAGCAAACATGTAACCTGAATAGAATAGTATACTCCTTGTATTATTTTGTTTTTGGAATATTAATGTATTAATCTATACTTGGAAAAATTATAGCGTAATAGCTTATGTTCAGAACGCTAAACTGTGTTGTGCTTATATATGAAATTTCAGTGGTTGGATGGTCATTTTAATTTATAATTTATGCATGTGATATGAGATGGAGATTGAGAATGAAGATTTGTCCTAAGTATATTCTTGAATGAATAAAATGATTGAATGTCCCAATCATGGATGTGATTATGGGTGGGATGTGATTATAATTGTGTGCAGGATAAATTGTCGATAACTTGGGATCTCCCGGTATAAGGGAGACTTTGCTGAAATTTTGTTAGAAATTTTGGTGGATTTAACAAAAAAAAAATTGCTCTATTTGCCCTTTATGTAGGAGTTAAACGAATATATATTGATTGAAATTTTTTTGAGGTTGTTACACCCACGTACACATGAACATAATGATATTGTTGAGTGTCATCATCACCATATTATCAAAACTGGTTTTACTCTTCTTGGTCATTATAAGGCACCTCTAAAATTTTAGAATTATGCTTTTGAGACATCTATTTATCTCATTAATCGTATTCTGACACCTATTTTGTGAAACAAATCTCCATTTGAATATCTATTTTGTCAACTGCCTGATTATATCTTTTTACATGCTTTCAGATGTCTATGTTTTCCCTTTCTTCGACTTTATAATGCTCATAAGTTAGACTGTCGCTCCACACCAAGTGTGTTCTTAGGCTATAGTTCATCTCATCTAAGCTATCGTTGTGTTGATTTATCTTTTAATCGTATCTACATCTCCAATCATTTTTGATTTCATGAACTGTCTTTTTCATTTCTTGTGTCTACCGGTAACTCTATATTCGCTAGCCATATCCCTCAGCCTACCGCTGTCACACACCTCTCCTTCCTCACCACCTTTTCAACAACACCTTTATCAGCCACATCACCCACACCCATTAACCCCTTATTCCCTTTACCACCATCTGCCTCCATATCTCTTGATTATTTTGCAGGTACAAGTTCTGCAACGCCGACCTTGTATACGTTTGTTTCCCCTCTTCTTGCTATCTTTACATCACCGCCATGAAGTTCTACGTCTCCATCCAGATCATTTGCCCCGTCTCTGCCGGGCCTGGATCTCTATGTTGATCTCTTCAGCTATTCTTTTCCACGATAGAGGTCCCCTACTTCCTTAGCACAACGACAACACCATATGGTGCTACTTCCCAAACAGAATAAGACCATCAACACCACTTCAGTCTCTACTTCCTCATCACAGTCTTCAGCCCCACGGGTAACATCTTACCTTACTCTCGAGCCTCTGAATTTTAAGGATGCTGATCGTTTTATTTGATGGCATACTGCTATGAAGTCTGAAATTGCAACTTTACATGCTAGTGGTACTTGGTCCTTGGTACCATTTGATCCCTTTATGAATGTGGTTGACTGCTGGTTGGTGTATAAAATTAAGCGCCGAGCTGATGGTGTTATTGATCGCTATAAGCCTCATTTGGTTGCACGAGGGTTCACTCAAAAGGAAGGCATAGATTACTTAGAAACCTTCAATCCTGTTGTTAAACTGAATACTGTTTGATTAGTTCTCACTATTGTCGTATTTAAAGGATGGCAGATTCGGCAACTTGATGTCCATAATGTGTTCCTTAGTGGCATAGAGAGAGGTTGTTTAAATGTCATAACCCATATATTTTATAGACTTTACTCTGCCGACTCATGTCTGTCATCTTCACAAGTCTCTGTATGGTTTAAAACAAGCTTCGCGGGCTTGGTACACACACCTGAGTGACTTCCATTTAACTATTGGTTTACGAGCTTCCAAGGTTGATACCTTTTTATTTCTTTTGACTATGAATCATGATCTTTGCTATTTACTTGTCTATATTTATGACATTTCACTTACTAGTAACAACTCTACATTGATTCAACGTCTTATTACCTTACTGAGTTTAGAATTTAAGCTTCATGATCTGGGTAATGCCTATTATTTTTTGGGGGTTGAAGTCATTCCTACCAGTATAGGACTCATGCTTAGTCAGCACAAGTATGTTCTTGATATTTTTTGTCGTGCTGGTATGTCATCATGTAAACATGTTGATACACCAGCCTTTGTCTCCAAGGTTGACTTGTCGTCTTGTGTGATATTTTCGGATCCCACTTGTTTTTAATAAATTGTTAGTGCTCTTCAGTATCTCACATTTATTGAACCGGACATCTGCTATGTTGTAAACAAGGTTTGTTAGTTTATGCATGCTCTTACTAAGAGCCATTGGGTTGTTGTTAAACGTATCCTATGATACTTGAAAGTTACATCCTCTTTTGGCCTTCACCTTACTTGTGGCTCCTCTTTATTACTTCATCGTTTTACTGATGCCGATTAGTCGGGGAGTATTAATGATAGAAAATCTACCGGTGGATATATTGTGTTTTTGGTACCACCCCTATTTCATGGAAATTTGAGAAGCAACGCACTATTGCTCGTTCCTCCATTAGAGTAGAGAATAAGGCTTTGGCAAATGGTACTGCTGAGGTTCTTTTGCTTCGCTATCTTCTATTATATTTGTGTTTTTCTCCTAGTTCTACTACTATTATCTAGTGCGATAATTTAGGTGCTATTTATTTGTTTATTAATCTGATTTTTCATGCTCGAACAAAACATGTTGAAGTTGATTATCATTTTGTTCGTGATCGAGTGCATAAAAAGGTGATTCAAATTCATTTTATCTTCTCCAAAGATCAATTAGTTGATGTCCTTACAAAGCCACTCTCTCACTCTATTTTTGCTTTTTTATATTCCAAGCTTCACGTGGAAAACTCACCTTCAGCTTGAGGGGATGTATTATGGAATATGTTGTAGATTAAGAAATATTATGTTTTTGATGTATTGATTTATTGTATGTAGTATGCTACACTGTAACACATGTGTACTGCTTTAATCATATAAATAGCAGAGGTGGCTACCTGATTAAGTTAGCTTCTTAATTATCATAAACTTTGTTTCAACTCCTAGAAAGACCTGATCAAAACTTAGTTGCAACCCGTTGACTATTCATTCTTTTTAACAAAAACGATGTCATTTTATTTTATAAAAAAATTAGGGGTCGACCTAGGATGACCCAGTAACCTAATCAAAACCTGGAGATCTGTTCAAAACCCGTGACTTGGGCCTTGGGTCGAGTCGACCATTGGGCCGGGTTTAAAAACTATGGCTATGTTACGGCTTCATAAAAAAAATTACTTGTACAAAAATAATGTTGAGATCAAGAGAAATGATTTAAAGTTGAGAATAATAGAATGACTTAAGTTGTGTCTTAGCCAACCTTTTCTATTTATATATATGTGGCAGTACACGGTAGTAACTGTAGGAATCATAACATTGGAATAATCCTACATTAATTCCTATACATATATATACATGATATACATTCTGTAATATTTAATATTGTTATTATACCCAATTCAGCGGATTGAACCTAAAACCTCCCTGACCATGCTCATAATATTGTCTAGCTTGAAATTCAAATTATGTTGTATTGGAGTTGCTCCTAGTGTGATCCATTTGACTTGAAGGGTTAAAAAAAATTCAAACGACAAGCAAAAATATAATATAATTTTAAAAATAATCTTAAGATAACTGAGCACTAATTCAATGCCAAGATGTTTTTCAGAGAGTATGATAATTACGTATAAAAAAAACTGAAAGCATTAACATGAAGTCGAGATGTTTTTTTGAGACTGCTTTTTACCTCATATAAAAAAATCTAAAAGAAATAACAAAGTTGAATTCCTAATAAATCTAATGTTGAAATATGAAAATGAATAAAAAATTATTATTCCAATAAACAATAAAATGTGAGGAGGGCAACAACGTTTTCCTCAACTAGTTCTGGTTAATTAATAAAGGATTTCTATTGATAAAGATGCAAATCTGAAATGTGAAAGAAACTAGCCTCGATTATAATGTTATTAGTTCTTCCAGTATTGCTTTTTTTTTTTAAGTGATTACTATTCCTATGCCCTTGACGAGTGTTAGGGCTTAGGAACAAAGGTGGCTACATAAGAAAGTGTCGGCCGACAGTAAAAAAAGATGTCGCATGTCTTACAAGAAAGTGCCT
>Ga0325411_1009836_pt1 | contig 10146 bp, 7 predicted proteins | sample PopdelMetagenome_13_FD_206181 | JGI IMG/M metagenome (GOLD analysis project Ga0325411, IMG submission 206181) | Populus deltoides microbial communities from Bellville, Georgia, United States - Xylem-PdIQD-R4 | ecosystem: Host-associated > Plants > Phyllosphere > Stem > Wood/Secondary xylem...
CTTAAAGTCCATTACCAATAAATCTCACGTGGTCAGTTCAATAATCATACGAGAACCGATTTTTCTCGGAAATCCAGAGTCACTCTCTAGCTAGCTCTCTTCTTTAAAACCCTAAAACCCCGATTCCCACCATTTTCTCCCACTTCAAAACCTAACTTTACCATGTACCTCTACAGCCTCACTCTCCAACGAGCCACTGGAATCATCTCCGCCATAAACGGCAACTTCTCCGGCGGCAAAGCACAAGAAATCGTAGTCGCTCGCGGCAAAGTCCTCGATCTTCTCCGCCCTGACGAGAACGGTAAGCTCCAAACAGTTCTATCTGTTGAAATTTTCGGTGCAATTCGCTCATTAGCTCAGTTTAGACTAACTGGTGCTCAAAAAGATTATATTGTTGTTGGTTCTGATTCGGGTAGGATTGTAATTTTAGAATATAACAAGGAGAGAAATGTCCTTGACAAAATTCATCAAGAAACTTTTGGAAAATCCGGTTGTCGCCGGATTGTTCCGGGTCAGTATTTGGCAGTTGATCCGAAGGGAAGAGCTGTTATGATTGGTGCTTGTGAGAAACAGAAGTTAGTTTATGTTTTGAATAGAGATACTGTTGCCAGGTTAACCATTTCTTCACCTTTAGAGGCGCATAAGTCTCATACTATATGTTACTCTGTATGTGGTGTTGATTGCGGGTTTGATAATCCTATTTTTGCTGCCATTGAGTTGGATTATTCGGAAGCAGATCAGGATTCGACAGGGCAATCCGCGAGTGAAGCACAGAAGAATTTGACGTTTTACGAGCTTGATTTGGGGCTTAATCATGTCTCCAGGAAATGGTCTGAGCAGGTTGATAATGGCGCTAATATGCTTGTTACGGTACCTGGAGGTGGTGATGGTCCAAGTGGGGTTTTAGTTTGTGTGGAGAATTTTGTGATTTATAAGAATCAAGGGCATACTGATGTGAGGGCTGTGATTCCCAGGCGTGCTGATTTGCCTGCTGAACGTGGGGTTTTGATAGTCTCTGCGGCTACTCATAAGCAGAAATCAATGTTTTTCTTTTTGTTGCAGACGGAGTATGGTGACATTTTTAAGGTTACGTTGGATCATGAGAATGACAAGGTGAAGGAATTGAAGATTAAGTATTTTGATACGATCCCAGTCACATCCTCGATGTGTGTGTTGAAATCAGGGTTTTTGTTTGCTGCATCAGAGTTTGGGAATCATGCGTTGTATCAGTTTCAGGCCATTGGGGAGGAAGAGGATGTGGAGGCCTCATCTGCTACTTTGATGGAAACTGAGGAAGGCTTCCAGCCTGTGTTTTTCCAGCCACGAGGGTTAAAGAATCTTGTTAGGATTGACCAGGTTGAGAGCTTGATGCCTATTATGGACATGAAGGTTGCTAATCTTTTTGACGAAGAAACCCCACAGATATTTTCACTTTGTGGGCGTGGTCCTCGTTCATCATTGAGGATACTGAGGCCTGGTTTGGCCATTAGTGAGATGGCTGTGTCACAGCTTCCTGGTGTACCGAGTGCAGTTTGGACCGTGAAAAAGAATATTTATGACGAGTTTGATGCGTTTATTGTTGTGTCTTTTAACAATGCAACTCTTGTGCTTTCAATTGGAGAAACAGTTGAGGAAGTTAGTGGTAGTGGGTTTCTTGATACCACACCTTCACTTGCCGTTTCTTTAATTGGCGATGAATCTTTGATGCAAATTCACCCAAATGGCATAAGACATATCAGGGAAGATGGGCGTATTAATGAGTGGAGAACCCCTGCAAAGAGGACAATTGTGAAAGTTGGCTCCAATAGACTTCAAGTGGTTATTGCTTTAAGTGGAGGGGAGCTTATATATTTTGAGGTGGATATGACTGGTCAGCTAATGGAAGTGGAGAAGCATGAGATGTCAGGAGATGTGGCCTGTTTGGACATTGCCCCTGTTCCAGAAGGAAGACAGAGGTCTCGATTCCTAGCAGTTGGTTCGTATGATAACACCATCCGTGTCTTGTCTTTGGATCCTGATGACTGTATGCAGATTCTGAGTGTGCAAAGTGTTTCAGCACCTCCAGAATCCCTCCTCTTTCTTGAGGTTCAGGCATCAATTGGCGGGGAAGATGGTGCTGATCACCCTGCCAGTCTTTTCCTTAATGCTGGTTTGCAGACTGGGGTTCTATTCAGGACAGTGGTGGACATGGTGACAGGCCAGCTTTCTGACTCTCGTTCCCGATTTTTGGGTTTGAGGGCCCCAAAACTTTTTTCCATTAATGTGAGAGGTCGACGTGCGATGTTGTGCTTATCTAGTCGACCCTGGCTTGGTTATATTCACCAAGGGCATTTTCTGTTAACTCCCCTTTCATACGAGACTCTTGAATATGCTGCTTCATTCTCATCTGATCAGTGTGCAGAAGGTGTTGTTTCTGTTGCCGGGGATGCATTGAGGATTTTCACAATTGAAAGACTGGGAGAAACATTTAATGAAACTGCAATACCTCTAAGATACACTCCAAGAAAGTTTGTGCTTCAACCTAAGCGGAAATTGTTGGTGATTATGGAGAGCGATCAAGGAGCATATACAGCAGAGGAGCGTGAAGCAGCAAAAAAGGAGTGTTTTGAAGCTTCTGGAATGGGGGAAAATGGAAGTGCCAGTGCTGAGCAGATGGAAAATGGTGATGATGATGATAAAGATGACCCCCTATCTGATGAGCAGTATGGTTATCCAAAGGCTGAGTCAGACAAGTGGGTTTCTTGCATTAGAGTCCTTGACCCAAGGTCTGCTGCTACTACTTGCTTGCTGGAGCTTCAAGACAATGAAGCTGCATTTAGCTTGTGCACTGTAAATTTCCATGACAAGGAGCACGGAACTCTCTTAGCTGTTGGTACAGCCAAGGGACTGCAGTTTTGGCCCAAAAGAAGCTTGGTTACTGGGTTCATTCACATTTATAAGTTTGTGGATGATGGCAAAAGCCTAGAACTTTTGCATAAGACTCAAGTAGAAGGTGTTCCACTTGCTTTATGCCAGTTTCAGGGAAGATTACTTGCTGGAATAGGATCGGTGCTGAGATTGTATGACTTGGGGAAAAAGAGGTTGCTTAGGAAGTGTGAGAATAAGCTGTTCCCCAACACCATCGTTTCTATCCACACCTACCGTGATCGTATTTATGTGGGTGACATTCAAGAAGTATGTTTTCTAAATACCTTTAATCTGGATATATATTCCTTTTAGATATTTGTTTGTTTTTATATACTTTTTCCCATATTTATGTCATATTTTTCCTGGTGACATTATGATATATTTTTGGTGTCTGCTTTGCAGTCATTTCATTTCTGCAAGTACAGGCGGGATGAAAATCAACTGTATATTTTTGCTGATGATAGTGTCCCAAGATGGCTTACATCATCATACCATGTAGATTTTGATAGCATGGCTGGTGCAGACAAGTTTGGAAATATCTACTTTGCGAGGCTGCCACAGGATGTCTCTGATGAGATAGAAGAAGATCCAACTGGTGGAAAGATAAAGTGGGAGCAGGGGAAGCTTAATGGAGCTCCAAACAAGGTAGAGGAGATAGTGCAGTTTCATATCGGTGACGTGGTTAACAGTTTGCAGAAGGCATCTCTAATTCCAGGTGGTGGCGAGTGCATCATATATGGGACAGTGATGGGGAGTGTTGGGGCCCTACTTCCATTCACCTCTAGAGATGATGTTGACTTCTTTTCACACTTGGAGATGCATTTGAGACAAGACCACCCACCTTTGTGTGGAAGAGATCATATGTCATATAGGTCTGCTTATTTTCCTGTTAAGGTAAGTCAATATAGATGGTCTCATTTGATTATGGTTTCTCAACACCAATTTAAAATGCTATTAAAGCCACTGAGCTGTTTCAAACTGGAACGATTCATTGCATGTAATTATTTGTCTCAGTAATTTATTTGTTTTTTTTCTAAGTTATAGTGCTACCTGGTATTTTCTAAAAGAATGCTAAAGCCTTTGGGATAATTTTGCAGGATGTGATTGATGGGGATCTATGCGAGCAGTTCCCAACTCTGCCCCTTGATGCACAAAGAAAAATTGCTGATGAGCTGGACAGAACTCCTGGGGAGATACTCAAGAAACTTGAAGAAGTTCGAAACAAGATCATCTGAGGAAAGATTAACTTGAAGGTGCTTCTTTTCCCCTTTTAAATATTGTGATCATCTTATGTGCAGCTCAATATGCATGCACACAGTTGTTTTTGAAATTGCAGGAGTGGGACAGACTCATTTTCATGAATGCATTATAATGTCTGTGAGTCTTTTTGGGATTCAGATTTGAAACTATATACGAACCTTTTGTACAATCAAACACCCTATGATGTGAAAAGTGTTTGGCTATGAGGTCGTCCCTTGTGGAGTATAATAAATGGGTATACGAAATCAATTAAATATTTTACAGGAGAAGATGGTGAGTCCTTGTTTTGTGTTAATTTTTTGATGAGCAAGTGTTGTTGATGAAGGCTCCATTCACCCTTTCATTTGTTCTATAGATATACTAATAGTTAAAGTATACTCCAACTGTTATATATATATATATGACGTTTATGGTTGGGTCTTTGCAACTGTCTCGCTGGATTTTTCAAGGAAAAAAAAAAGCTTCTGTGCTCTACTTAACTTGTGATATGGCTAATTTCTTTGCTTGACTTTTTAAAACCTTTTGGTTCCCAAAAAAAATAAAATTCACTTCTTACAACAGCTTTAAATTTTCAAAGTTTAGGTTATTTGGTAATTTTTATTGTTTTATTTTTTTGACAGTGTCAAATTCCATATGCCATGTCAACCAGTAAATTGAGAAGCCTGGATCGCATAGAAGATTGCTTGAGCAACCCTCAAAGAAGCGCACTACGGAAGGGTTTGATTCCAACCTTCTGGGACCGTCAGGGAGAGGCTGGAAGATTTCAACGTCAACCCTCCTATCCATGCAGTGGTTCTATCAAGACTTGTTGGCATGGGGCCTGTATAGTAACCTGAGTGTGATTTTCTTTAGCTCCCTGCAAATGCAAGCGATCAAGCTTCACTTTTTCAACAGGTAAGTGGGAAATGGATTTGCTTGTCATGGTGCACCGCCTTCTATCCACCTAATGGTGTCTGGGTGGTCTTGGCATGCTGTGAAACCCTATTTACAGCTGAAGGTTGATACTTGCAGTCATTATCCGCCTGGTTGGCTTGCCACTGACTTTCTCGAAGTAACTTTGTAGTTTGTACCTAATAGTAGGCTCATATAGCTTGGGTGCATATGCAACTCTAGTAGGTTACCACTCATTGGTTAAAAGGTTTTCACGATGATCAGTTCGTGAAACTTCAGTTAAAGAAGCCTTCTTGTTTTGGTTTCTTCCATTTTGTGAATTTGATGGTTGCTATAATTACTCGATACATGTTATCTACAATTACTTCAGAACTGAAGTGATAAATTAGCTAGCGAACACTTTCTGGAAAATCAAGATAGAAGTTGCTCACTGTTGAATTAGAAAGCTTTATGTAAAACTAACTTTTCCTACAGAGGATGTGCAGGCGTAATGAATGAATTTCCCGAAGCCATTTTATGTTATTAAATGCCCCTGTGTATCTCACAGTTCTTACTTCTAAGCTCACTTTAGGCTTTACGTAGAACAGTCCAGTCCGACTGCCCTCGATTATTGATGAATGTTATCATGTCATCATTTGGGATGTACTGTTTTTGTAATGGAAATTCCACCTCGCGCTCATCGAATTGAAGAACTAAATCTTGCCCAGGGGAAGATCATCACCACTGAATTTCTTGCTCTTATTTAGACTTGGAAAAATCATCATGCTTGTGTTTTTGCTCCCTCTCCAGTCTTGTATTTCCACGATCAGTCCTGTTATCTAACCAATCGATAATGTCTTCAAAAACAATGTCACTGTTTTCTACTGGTTCTCCATAAAGTAGACCATGCCACATCTCAGGATACAACTTAATGGTCTTGTCTGAACTTGAAGCCACCCTGAGGAGTTGCTCGCTGACAGATTTATCTGTCACTCTATCTGCTTCACCATGCAGAACTATAAACGGCAATGACACTTCCTGAAGCCTCTGCTCAAGATCCAAGCTAGTCCTTAGAAGTTCATGCCCGGTCTTCAAGCGAGGTTTCCCTTTGTAGCAGTAAGGGTTTTCTCTGATCTGTAATTAAGTAATCATCAATTATTAATATATCATTTTAGTGGGGGGAAAAGTCATTACAAGTTGGGAGGAAAATAAGTATTTGGAGCTAGAAGAAATATACCTGTTGTCTTACTTCAGGTACTTTAAAGGCAATATCCACGATATCTTTGGTTGGGATTATTTTCCAAGTTGGAATGATACTGCAAAGCTTTCTTAGAATAGTGATTACGAATTGAGGTGGCTTCACATCATCTGCAATCTGCAGATAAAATCGAGTTCAAGTAAATCCTCATGCCTTTTACTGAGCTTGAATGGGTACAAACAGCTAATAGAGGACCAGATCAATAAAATGACGAGAAATATTGCCTGCCTGACCAATTTCTGCGCAAGTTTATTTGACAATTACAGAGCTTTTCAGCTGTTTTTTTTTTCCTGCAACCATTGGCTAGTGTTCAACTTAAAAAGGTTTTCGGAAACAGCTTGTCCTAACGACTGACTCAAACAAAGTGGTTGAAGAGGTAAAACACTCTGTTGTTTTATATTTTTATTTGAATAAAATTCTAGCCAGCATAAAAACATATCATAAAAATTAACAACTGGAAAGCAACAAGAACTAGATCCAATTTTGTAGGCAGACCATGGATATATAAGTAAAAAAAAAAGAGCTACCAAACGTGCGAAACACTATAATAAAGGAGGGTAGGCATTTTATTTTTGAAAAAAATAAAGCAATTTGAGAGAGAATAAAGGGGAAAAAACATAATAAACAGAGATGTATACCTTACACATGGGTGCCACCAATACCGCACCATCCCAAAAATCTGGCTTCTTTCTGTGTAAGAGCAAAGCGACTGCTCCTCCCATGGACTCTCCTAACAAATATCTCATCTTCTCCTTGTTCTCTTGCTTCTCTAAAATTAAACAAAAAGAAGAAGAAGAAATGATTGGCCATACGTACAAAATGCTTCAAGACAGTTGATATATACAATCATAAAAAAACACGTTACAAGAAGAAAAATAAAATCTTACCACATATACTTGTAAAATGACTAGAGCAATCATTGATAACGTAATCCATGTTTTCCACGTAGCCTTGTAAACCAGCTGATTTTCCATGCCCTTCATAATCTAAACCATAAACTGCATAACCTGCCTTTGCAAGCCGAATCGCCGTGCCTGAAAATTATAGTGGAAACGTACCTTAGGATTGAATTGCCAATTTTCCATAACGTTTTGATATTCATCAAGGCAAACTTCAAAGCCTTAACAAGCAGATTTTTGTGGATACTCACTGTTCATGGTGATGCTGCATTCCATGCCATAACCATGGCAAATAAAGACCAAGGCTTTTGGTTCTTGATTCATGGGAATCCATTTGCATGCGAAAAGCTTCAATCCTCGAGAATTCAATACAAACTCCTATAAAAATTTATAAAAGGAAAAACAGTTTAAAAACTGATAAAATAAAATACTATAAGATAATTCAAAAAGAAAGAAAGAGAGTAACATATGAATATAGCCACATGAACTTATCTAACCTCATCATACATGACATTTCCAATCTCTCGTGCCTGAAAATATTAAACCAAGAAGAAAAGAAGAAGAAAAAGGCAAATAGTAAAACAACTATATATGAAAAACAGGATCGAGAGGTAAAACTTTCTCAGAAACAAAAGAAACAAGAGATTAACAGATTTGCCATATGGAGAGCTATACGTACCATGACGTTGAAGGATCCCAGAAACCTGAAACTTGATAGGATGTTTATGATTTAGACAGAGAAAGCTGATGCTGAAAAATCTCAGGGAATTGTTATTTTGTACGAATGAAAACTTGTATAGATGTAGAGAAAAAGATTAAGATAGCGAAAAGGGAACAGTAAGAGAATTCAGGGTAGATAAAGATAATTAAGAGATATATAGCAGGAAGAAAGTTCTATAAAACCTCATGTAAAGAAGGAAAGAATAAGAGACGAACAAGGATTACAGAAGCAGACAAAGGAACGGAAGTGGAGTGTTGGGTTGTATTCAGAATCTATTTGAACATATTTATAACTGTTTCGTGGCCATATTTAGATAGTTTTAAACCTAACGACTTGCTTGTGTCTGGTACCCTACAGGCATGCCATTACCCTTTCCCAGTTTTATAACCTTATTATTGCTAGATTCACTTGTAATTGAGATTTATCAGGCGGTAAAAATTAATACCTGAATTCACCTGTCAAAAAAACTGTGAAGGGTCATGTGCAAACCTAACGTGAGAGGTTGTTGGTTTTAAAGATGATAAATACAAGATGATTACATAATGGTTGTTAATAATTAAGGGAAGGTGACAAGGATGAGTTAATTTTCCCTGGATTTTTCTAAATTTATTATTTGGATTTGATTCTTCTTTGCTGAGATCACGCGGAGCTGTAGCCTGGACAAGCAACTTGCCTTAGTTGACAATATCCTACCATTTTTGTATTACAAAATCAAGTCATATTCCTTTCTTAACTGCTTTTTGGTCAATGCTTTTCGCAATTTTGCTTCTTGGTTTACGCCATGGGATCAGGCCTAGGCACTTCCGTTGCCGTTCTGAATAGGCATTTAGTTATTCCTTCAAGGAAAAAAAAAAAAAAAAAAAAGAAGCTGTGGTGGTGGGGGTAGTTGAAAGTTTTATTTTTATAAATCCGTCCCGTGTAATAAATAATAAAGAGGAAGTGTATGCTTGGAGAGAAATTATCTGTTCATTCTTTGTATTTCTTATGAGATATTCCGATCCTTCATAAAATAGAAAATAGAAAATGGAAAGGAAAGGAAATTAATATATATATATATATATATATATATATATATATATCCCACCCCTTCTGTTAGTAATAAGCATGAAATTAATGGCCTAGTTAATATTTCTCATGTCTTTTAGTAATAATCAATAGAAAAAAATGATGATTTACAACTAGTAATATTGAATAATTAAATATAGACAATTTCCCCAACGTTTTCGAAACAAGATTAAAAAAAAAAATCGGTAATCTAGCATGCATAATTAATCATGTAACATCATGTTTTAAATTGCACTGGCAATCTTGCCGCCGTCGTGTGAAACCAGTTTCGAGAAGACCATGAATCTTTTCATGTTCACATCATACATGGCTCCTTCGAGAACAGCTATCCTTCGAGAGAACTGGACGGCAGCTTTGACATTTTTGTGGACCATCAATGCTCGAGCATCATTTTTTGTGTGATATGCATGACTCCATGGATGGCTTGTGAAGGTTTATCGGTCAGCTATTGTTTTTGGGGCCTGCAACTTAGTAGCTATTGGAATTCAATTCTTTTCGACTGCAGCAGTGAGTGAAGTTTCCAGTCTCCTTGCCTCCTTACTTTCGGGCTCTCGTCGTTTTCAATGCGAGAATAGTGGGGCTCAAATCCACGCAGGAAAAACAAAACAACAAAGCCCTTCGAGGATTATCTTCCTGTAAACTCATGCCTATCTCGTCTTGAGTGGATAATATCCATACTTCTATCCATACTTCCAAATTAACTAGGACACTGCACTTTGATGTTATTCGTGTATATTATATTTTCGTTGTCACATTGTCATTAAAAATCAACACGTGTCGTGTTTTTAGAGCATTAATTTATGTTTCTGTGCATTTAATTTGATCCTTGATTTTTAGTTTGTTTTTGCTTCGATCCCTGTATTGTATTTTTTATAAAGAAAATCTTTAACTGAAAGTTTTTTAGTCATTGTATTTGTAGAAGGTATGATTTAATCCCTTAATTAAATTCATATATGTCAGGTTGAAAACTTAATTAGTAGAATAATTTAAATTAATGAGTTGATAAATATAACAAATTTTATTTCATATGATATTTATGTAGGTTGCGAGAGTTTTCTTTTCATTTTCATTTTTTTTAGATTTACTTTTCCGGTATCGACCTTGAAAAATCGAGACAAGAATGAAAAGGAAAGTAAAAAAAATATATATACTTTCATAGTTGATAT
>Ga0325411_1009840_pt1 | contig 10144 bp, 3 predicted proteins | sample PopdelMetagenome_13_FD_206181 | JGI IMG/M metagenome (GOLD analysis project Ga0325411, IMG submission 206181) | Populus deltoides microbial communities from Bellville, Georgia, United States - Xylem-PdIQD-R4 | ecosystem: Host-associated > Plants > Phyllosphere > Stem > Wood/Secondary xylem...
TCAAAGGAACAAGACAACGTCCATTAATTTCACAATTTTCTTAGTGGGCAACGGGGAATACATCAATGCCGTTGAGGGGAGAATTAGCTGCAACCAAGATTGAAGGGTATGGGTCCTTGCAGGCAAACACAGAGAAATTGAAAGCGAAAGCAGTCCTGTCAATGTAATTTAACAAACATTAATGTAATTCTTTTTATATATATTTTAATAATGTATTAAAGTAAATAAAAAAAAACTAGTTTTATTGTATATGTATTGTTTTTAGATATATATATACAATGAACATATTGAAAACGTCAGCACAAGCTTTGCATAAATGGCTGTTTAAAGAAATCTATTGGCAGTAGGCAGTAGGCAGCAGGCAGCAGGCAGCAGGCATTACCGATCGAGTAAAATCATGAATAAAAGCACCAACTTTATCAATTCACATGCTGAATTTATTTGCGGGTATTTAAGATTTCAACCACTAAACACTACCTATGCTTCTCCTCGAGCCTGTTATTTATAGCCCTTCAATAAATAAATAAATAAATAAATCATGGCAAGCTTGTTTAGAAGAGGTAGCAGATTACTAGACTGTGTAAATCAGACTCGAGGCTTTGTGTGTGTCCTGTATCCTGAACCTGCAAGGAATCCGAAAATTAAACACCACTGCATCCAACTTCCTCTGGCGAGCACTGGATCGGCGCCTTACGGTATCGCGCGGCTGGATAAAAAAAAATTATGAAATGATTATATTTTAAAGAAACAAGAGAAATTCGATAATGAGATTAAATCTTGATTAATTTAATAATATAATAAAAAATAAAATAATAATAACAAATAAATCAAAAATATATTGTCCTGGGCAAAGGTTAGACCCCCACATACAGGCCCTTAATTGTTTTTTAAGCAAACGGGGTGCACGAGATGTCGTTTATTTTATTTTCTTTCAAGAAAAATAGATGATGTATTATATAAATTGATTAATGTATGACCTTAAAAAACCCGAAAACGATCCTCTTCCTAAAAAGTATGAAATCATATACTAATTTGAGCTCAATATAGTTAAGTAATACAAAAACAAAAGTTTAAAAACTAAATTGAATATTAAAAACTAAATATTATAAAAATAAATATTTTTAATTTTTAAAAATAAATTTAATCTATATAAAATATTAAAAAATTGGGTGAACGATGCGCTGTCTATTCCAATTTTTTTCAGAAAAAATAAACGATGCAACGTCTGAATTCTCAAGATTTCGGCCACTAAAAACAAGGTTCATGATTTTTTATTCAAAAACTTATTTTTAATTTATTTTTTAGTATAACACCTAGAAAATACTCTAGTAATCTTGTTAAATCAATATATAATTTTAAAAAACACACACAAACAGGTGATTTCAAAATCCAAAATTAACTCTTTTTTTCCAAAAAAAAAATATACAATCAGATTCTAATTTGAGCTTGAAATAGTTAAATTATAAAAAATAAAAGTATAAAAACTAAATTAAAATTTTTTAAAAACAATCACTTCTTCAACTCGCATCAACATGGGAAATGATGAATAGTAGTTATGCTGCAGTGAAAGCGTTGCCTCTTTGAATAGTTTGAATTAACGCTGATTTCGCTATTCAGGAAAGGTATTCGCTGGACCCCATCAAGAGGTCTGAAATCGTTATCAACTTCTATTCCATATGGTGACGTGTACATCGGGCATTTAACCACACCATCCGCTTACTTTACTTCAATGTCAATAATTTATTTGACCATAATCTGTCAATGATCATGGCCCCGAGCAAACTGGTAAAAAGCTGAGCTCTAGAAAGGGTAGGCTTCTATAAAATAAAGTGGTTTTTAACTTACATAGGGATTAGAGACTCATCGCAGCAGTGTTTATATTACAGTGCTTGTTTTTTATTTTATTTTATTTTATTTTTAATATTAGCTTCTAAAAAAATTTAAAATTTTCCGTACAGACAAACGGGCTCTAATCCTGTGCACCCACGATGAAATAGCAAGGAGTTAGAACAACTAGCTGGGTCCCATTTCGATACGGAAAATCATTGTGATTTTGACTTTCATATTACAGTACAGATAGATAACGGCTCATCTACAATCAAAAAGTTGCAAGCACGGCCATGATTCACCGCCTCTGATCCTCGACAAGGCATGGATGGAATGGCAAAACCTTCCCAGTTCCCACTACGTTTGCAAGCATGGCCATGATTCACTGCCTCTGATCCTCGCCAACTTATCAGGTAACCAAACCCTTTGAAATCTACAGTAAAAACCAAACGAGCCTCAATAATGAAGCTAACTGGTAGTTCTTTGACCTAGAGAGTCGAGATTTGTTAAGGGTTTTCTTCACCTAATAAATACCAAGTGTGGACCCCTTCTCCCATGGCAAAGCTTCCAAGTCTTAAAAGCGGGAGTTCCCTTTTCATCTTCAAAATTCAGAGGGATTAGATTTGAAAAGCACAGAACCCATGTGAGGTGGAAAAAACAGAGTGGAAAATTACCAGAGAGAAAGTATACATTTTCAGAAATCCTTTTTCCCACAAAGTCAGCAATGCATTAATTAAACCAAGCTTAGAAGAAGGCCACGGGGACTTCTTCGAGGTCTAGTGACCTCACCGGTTTTTACATATATCTACGTAGGTACACTAACAAAAAGAAGGAACCTCTATAGCTCTGACGGGCTAAATACTACTAACCTAGGGATAGATACGATGATAAACAAGCCAGGGATACATATGTTACACGTTGGGAGGAGGATTTTCAAGGGCCAAGTATCTGTTAGCAGGACATAGAAACTCAGATCTCTATTTATCTCGGGGTCATTTGCAGACAGTCTTCAGTCTTTTTGCAGCCTTGACAAATCCCACAATGACCTGCAACTCGTCCATTTGCTGCACCAGCAAAAGATCATGTTCAGATTAATAAACTTCTGTTACAAACACTAGAAGTTCCAGAAAGAATGGGAAAATAATTTCTGAGAATTGAACCCCAGAACAATAGTGTTCCAGAAAAGTAAAAACTTACCTATTTCAGGAATACGAGAAAAATGTCCATCGAATATGGTTTACCTACTTTCATCTTTTTTTTTAAAAAAAGCATCTGATTCTCAATCCCACAAAATACATTTTAAACTGATGATTACAGGTGGAGATAAAAAATGTGGGGAAAGAACTACATGAAAACCTGCATGAACTATGCAATTTTGAGAGTACCTGTGACATAAAATGCCTCTGAACAACATCAATTAGTTGCTCCTTGGATGGGTTGGGAATGGAATCAACCTAGAAAAATCGATGATGTTAATCATGCTGGCATGCTACAGAAAGAATTAACTTATTCGAGTTTCCCTCCGGCAAAAAAACAAAACTTACAAGGTTAAAGTGTCGCCAATATCTCCACAGTGCAGCCACCTCCAACTTGCTGAGGTCAACCTTCTGTAGTGGAGACGAGTTGCTAAAAAATCAGATACTAGTACACATTTACGTACTCATTTCTTGTTAAAATTATAATCATGGACAAAAAAAAGGTAAAAAAGTAAATAGGAGTACAGATTAAAGATCACATACTGTGGTCCCACGAGGTGTGGAAATAGAGCCCTTAGACTGCGAGTCACAAGAGAGAGACCTGCTCATGGTCTTGTGAGATGATCCTGTTGATTTGTGTGTCCGATTCCTTGATCTATGGGACTTTTGTGTGTCATCGGATGCTGGAAAATTAGGGATGACACAACCAGAATTAAAAAGATGGTGGACCCAGCAAAAAGAAGAGGAAATAACACAAGGGAGCTTATGGCAATAGTGAAAGTAAAAGTGGAAGACAGAATGGATCGTATGTGCCAAACTTGACCACTTTCACCAATAAAACATACTGTTAAGAACCCACTGTTTGAGTTTAAGCAAACATTTAATTACACCTGAAAGACTAAAGATTCCCCTAACCAATGCCTAACGTTTTTTACTAAAACAATTTGGAAAGGACAACGGTATAAATTAAGAAGATTTACAAAGAAACATAGCTGCAATAATTTTCAAATCAGCACGGCAGAGCAAGTCACCATGAGATTGAAAGCTTATTTTCTCTAGAATAATGGGCTCGTTTCCACAACTTTTAACTGAGTTACGCTACAACACTAAAATTTTGGAATCAGAAGACAGTATTTTAGAAGGGAGATATACTAACCAAGCTCACCCATATCCAATCCATTCCATTGCACATTCTCAAATTCCAGATCATCATCCTCCTCATTGCCTGTGGGAGCCTCGATCACACTAAGAGCATTCCTCTGTAGCTTTACTTCTATGCCATTTGTCAGGACCTGTAATTACAGTAATCGGAGAATCAAAGATATCAGAACCATAAGAAGTGCCAGACGGGATGGCATCATTTGATAAACCGATACATGGACAAGTTGGTAGACAGCAGGAGGAGAGCAGAAGGCAAGAAACAGCGGGAATGAAGTGGTGAAGTAAGTCCAATATTGGAGTTGAGGCAAAAATAACCATTTAAAAAATAGGAACAAACACCAAATCTTTTTCCCCGAGAATAAAAACCCGGTTGAAGAGAGATGAAATGTTTAAATGACAATACCTAAAGTGGAGTGGAACATCCTAAGAAAGAAGAGCTTTATTTATCGTCTTTAGCCCCATATCCAGAGATTGTCAAGTTTCAGTCAGCCACAAATGGAGAGGAGAGCGTGTGTGTGTGTGTGTGTGTAAACTATCTCAGTAGAAATTAACTAAATAAACAGATACAAGAGTTCTTTGAGATCAAGATTAGGGAACTCCATCAATAACCCAGGAAGCCAAACAAGTTTTACTTGATCTTATGTTAAGAACACCTTCATTTGCAAAAAAGAAAAAAAGAAAAGAAAAATCAAGCATCCAAGAGAACAGGGGAATCTAATAAATTATTTAAACCAGCTGAATTCAATTAAGTTTTTTTTATATATAGCCAAAAGAAAATCAGTTAAAAAAGGAATCAAAACAAGATTCCCCAATACAGCCTCGTCATGCGAAGCAATAGAAATCAATCCAAAACAGAGAGAGAATCCAAAAATAATAACCATTTGAAATCCCGCATTACAAAAAACACCAGATCCATTGGTAGAAAATCCACATGCAATAAAAACCTATTTCCTGAATCATTACTTGCAATTTCTGTAAAGCTCCTCGATCCTAACAAACCTATACTCTGTAATTTCATCTTCTATCAACAGAGAAAGCAAAATTAAAGCAACTGTTTAATAGTTGGTATCACATCAATACAGACTCCAAACCCAAAACCATTACATTGACCTGCATTGCAAAAAAAACACACCACCATTCAAAAGCAAACCATACCACGGATGACAGCACATAAAACTCATTTCCTTAAGACGGAAAAAATTACCAGCCAATGCCACCCGCCAAGCCCAACTGCCTTCTTCACAACACCTTGAAGACCCACAAGCACCGACTTAGTACGGTTATTTCCTGTAACCACCACTTTAGTATGACGTGGCAGCACAGAAAGCTCTTCTTCGCTACTGTCACCGCAGCTCTGTAAGTGAGAAAACCCTCCCACAACTCCTTCTCCATTCACTGAACTCTCCATTGTCTCCAACATTATAAGAAGTAATTAACTATATCTATAAACAATCCTCTCTCTCGACTCAGTGAGTCAAAATTCGAGTTTCAAAACTCGAAATGAAGATCATGCATTGCAGAGAAAGGCAGTGGACGTTTTGGGGATCAAGAGGGAGGAATTGAAGTGAAATTTAGGGATTTTTTGTGAGAGAGAAAAAACACAGTTTTATGAGAGAGAAAGTTTTATGTGCTTTTGTGTGAGAGAGAGCAGAATAGAGAGACTCCTGGTTTTGTTTATTGGTCGTGTTTCTATTAATCCCGACGAGAGAGAATGGACCGGTAGGAGGATGACACGTAAGAGGGAAGATGATGACGTTAATCGTGCTAAAAAGCACTTCTTCACTAGCGGTTTTGGATTCGATGGGATTTGAATTAAGGAAATTAATTAAGGATGTCGTATACGGAGGAGTTGACTGTTTGACTTCATGCAAAAGGGGAACTGTAATGACGGGATTGACCTTACTCATGGTGCTGGATATAAGAGCAGCTTCGTGTATGGTATTGGTTTGAAATTGTGTTTTAAAATTGCGTTTGATTTGATGTGTTTTTTTAAGACTTTACAATTATTTTTATATATTAATGTTATAAATTAATATAAAAACTAAAAAAAATACTTTAATAAATTTTTAATTAAAAAATATTTTATACCACTTATTAAATACACAAGATGTATCAGATATTATAATTGAGTTGGAAAAAAATAAATTAAATCAATTAAATTAAGTGTTTGGTAACTTTTTTTTAAAGCATGATTTTGAAAACTTAATATACTTCAAATCTTGATTTGGAATAAACTATGATTAAATGTAAGTGATGGGTATGAAAATGCAATCTTAAATGGAGCCTTAAAAATTAGATTGTAGTTAGGGAAGAATTTTGATATCAATCTTCTTGTTTTCATGTTATATTCTATTGGAGAATCAATAGAAAATCATTATATATTTTTTTTAATTGGTCATTTTAAATTTTAAAAATTTGTTTTTTAAATGTTTTTTTAATCACTAGGTTACTCTATTACAATTATTAAACACAATTATTCTAAAATTGAATTTAAAATTTGTGGTGAAGAGGTAACAAATATAAATTTTATTAAACTTATATGAAATTGGTCAAATGATTGAAATGATATATATATATATATATATATATATATATATTAAAATAAAAAACATTCTAAAAAATAAAAACTAATATGATTTAAAAAAATAGCACCAAAAGCAAATGAGAATGGAAAAGGAAAAGAAAACGGCAGATGGAAACGTAACGGAAACCTCTACGGGACCCGCGTGTGGGGATGGCGCTACCTGCCGTCGGTGTTGTCCTGTCCAGCATGGGATGCCGAACTTATTTATTTTGCCTCCATGTTCAGAATTATAAACTCTAAAACAATAGTGCCTTTATTTTCCCACCGGATTTTCCCGCCACAATTAGGCAATATCAACCGTCGGATCTCCGATGTCGATGTTTCAGCCATCGAACCATTTCGAGATCGTCGCAGCCGTTGGATAGAAAGTCTACGCTGCTCAATAGAACAAAAGTCGTCAAGAAAATGTTTTCATACTCCACGTGTAATGATCACCAAATATGAAACATGACTGGACCTTTGCTAAAGATCACGCCACACCGGTATACAAACTAGCTGCAGCATTACATGCCATCCACGTGATCATCACATCCGTTCATTGCCAATACTGTGTCCAATAGACGATATACCCACCATGTCAATATAAAAATGTACTATATATTCTTTAATCTAGCGAGTGGACCATGGTAGTTTGGTGCACCGCGGGGCATGGGGTCGCTTTTGGATAAGATTTATAAGTGCTGGAAGAATGAATGCAATTCATCAGACAATACCACTTGTAACTTTATAGCTGTTTTCTAAATTTTGTTTGACTGCTCCCAGTGCTGATATCAAGCTTGTAGTTTTGCTGGTGAAGGATCATTATCATCTTTATCTATGGTGCCATCAACACTTGTAAGTTTCTATGAAGTTGTTTGGTAACGAGATTGTATTTGTGTTTTTAACAAAATATAAATACAACTCGTTTGGTTAAAAAAAAACAATTTATTATTTATGAGATCCACGGCATTTCAGCGTCCAAACATAAAAGAAAAAAATAGACAAATGTTGCTTCCTACGCACTTCATGCTAATTAATTAGCATGAACAGTGAAACATGCTTCACTTAATTAGCATGCTTCACTGTTCATGCTAATTAATTAGCACAAATAGTGTGTAGCCATGTTATACTGTTCCGGTCGGACCGGTTTCGGTTTAAAGCTTAAAAATATATTGAACCAGATCCGATCCAGTAAAATAAAAATTATTTTTTACTTTTTAATTGTGTTTTATTCAAAAAAAAACTAGTGTTTAATATTATTCAATGACACTGCATAAATTAGACAGAGATCGCTTGATAACGTAGCATTTATAGAATTTGATCGCAATTCCAATTTTGATTCCTGATTATATTTTATCTGATGTTGTTGCGTGCTTAAGAAACAAAAAAAAAACTGTAGTTCTTGTCGTGTGTATTTCTCACGTGATGGAATTGTAGATAGTTTAATATAACAATAAAAAATATTTTATATAAAGTATTATTTATTTCATGATGTCATAGCAATAGTTAAATCCACGATATTTAAATTAAAAACCATCAATATTAATATATATTTTTTAAAATTATTTTATAACCTCAATTTCAAAAGTACTCTTAACCAAACACATTAAACTATTTTTTTTTCAATCTCAATTTCAACCTCAGTTTTAACCAAACACCTATTTTTTCAAACCAATCTCAATTAAAAGTACTTTTTATAAAATAATTTTTTTCAAATTATAACCATAACAACTATCACAATACCAAACACTCATAAGTGTGTGTATTAGATTGGATGCGGAATAAGTTTCAAGTGGCTAATGGGCTTCTTTTTCACATTTATTCTTTAGATTTGAATTGAAAATTTAAAACCAGCTCATGAAATTTATTTAATTTGTTTTGTAATTTAAAAGTGTTTTATTTTTTTTTTATTTTTTTACTTTAAATTAATATATTTGATGAGCTAATATTAAAAATAATTTTTAAAAAATAAAAAAATATTATTTTAATATATTTACCAGTATAAAATATTTAAAAAAACAATCGCAACTATATAAAATATACGTACTCTGCATATACCAATACTTCAGCACAATAAATTGATGAATAATGTTTTCATGACCTATAAAACAAAATAATCAGATTTTTTTTTAGAACCTAGCACAATAAAAAAAAATTAGTAAAATAGAACGGGATAAAAGATTCACTTATGGTAGCTTCTACGTGTTTTTTCCAATCATTTTTTTTAATTTGCTAAAACCAAAAAACACTCTGTTTTCGAAGAAACAAAGCCAGGGAATCTGAAATTAAAATTCACTTGTGGTAGCTTCTACGTGTTGACAATAATTAGTTAAAAGGACGGTAAATTATGTAAAGGGAATTGGAAAAAACATTGCAAGTGCTGATGAAATTTTAAAAACATTAGCACAATAAAATAAAAATATCAACGAACAACACCACCGAAAAAAATGATGAGATGACATAGCTTACACATATCACAATCAAAAATACATTTTTTAGAGCTCGTTACTACTAAAATTATCACAGAAAAGATGAGAGAGAAAATTAAAAAAAACTCTAGAAATATAAAGAAACTCCAATTATAATATCATTAATGTTATGGAAAAAAACTTAATGATATATGAATCCAACAATATCAAAAAAAATCATCAATAATAACTCGAGTGAATCACACTTGTTATCTAAAGATAGTATGACTCGCTTATCTTTGACAACAAGTGAGACTTACTCGAATCACAATTGATGACATTTTTTGATATTGTTGAATTATATCATTAAAATCTTTTTGATAGTATCAATGATATTATAATTAAATATTCAATATGTTTTCGATATTTTTTTTTTCTATTATCTCTTTTGTTTATTTAATATTTTTTTATTGAAAATCATTATTCTAAACAGTAAAAAGCTATAAAAGTCACATTTTATAATTGTACCATGTGTTATTTTATTAATTTTTTTATTTGTGTTATTTCTTCAATTTTTTAAAATAAAATATGCTAATGACCAAAAATACCCAGCACCTATGGACTGATAAGTTGTGGCACTGGACAAAAGGTAAAAACCTTAGATAAAAAAAGTGTTTAGGACACCTTCTACTCCTGCTTTTATATGTTTTTCAAAATTACTTATAAATTTAAAAAAATATTAATTTTTTATTTTTTATTTTTGTAGGTTAATATCAATCATAAAAAAATATTTTAACATACTTTAAAATAAAAAAAATATATTTTTAAAAACATGCCACATTCTCTCAAACAACTTAAAGTGTGATAGCTAAAGGAGATACGACACTGGGCTCCACCGTTATACCAACATTTTCTTTCACTTCACTCGCCTTCTCTCTCCCTGTGGCGATCCCGTAATTCAGTGAGTATTAGGAATTTCAATTTAATTT
>Ga0325411_1009844_pt1 | contig 10141 bp, 6 predicted proteins | sample PopdelMetagenome_13_FD_206181 | JGI IMG/M metagenome (GOLD analysis project Ga0325411, IMG submission 206181) | Populus deltoides microbial communities from Bellville, Georgia, United States - Xylem-PdIQD-R4 | ecosystem: Host-associated > Plants > Phyllosphere > Stem > Wood/Secondary xylem...
TTGGGCCTTAAGGTTTTGTATTTTGGGGTTGGGCTCTATATATTTAGCCAGCCCATGATGATGATGTTATGAAAATTGTAATTAATCTAAAACTAAAAAGGAGTTTTAGTGTCCCCCTCGTGGAACATTGTTACTTTGAAATAGTAATTTGTTATTTTTATTACTTGATTTTTTTCAATCGAATGCATTTTATTATATTAATTTTTAATATATTATTTTTTGTTGAGTTATGTTATTCTCATTTATTGTAAATTTAGTAGGTTAATTCGATTGATTTAGATTTTTTTAATTATTTTTTTTTAAAATTTTATTCTTAAATATTGAGTTGATTGAGAATTAGACTTCATAATTTTTTTTGTTTGCTTTCTATTAGGTTATTTTGATCTCATAACCCGGGAATAATACTAAACAGGTTAACCCGATTAACTCGAGTTTTCTTTTTATTTTTCTTAATTAACTTTTTTTTTCCAATTTTATCCTTTAATATTAGGTTGATTTGGAATTAGAATTCATGATTTTTTTTTGTTTACTTTCTATTAGGTTATTTCGGTCTCATGACCCATGAATAATGCTTAACAGGTTAACCTGAGTTGACTCGCGTTGTTTTTTGTGTCTTTTTTTAATCGAGTTTTTTCTTTTTTTCTAATTTCATCATTGGATCAATTGGGAATTGCATTTCATAATCTGTTTTGATTTGCTTTTTATAGAGATATCTTGATCTTATGATCAGGGTTGTGGATTTTAGGCATTTTAACCCCAATTAAATCGAGTTATTTTTTAAATTTTCTTCTAAGATGTTATCTCGGTTACGAGTTATTCAACATTGGATATGGTTTTTATTGGGTTATTCTTATATCATGACCTGGATCGTGTGGGTTTGACGGGTTAATCTAGTTGACTTGCTGTTTTTCTTTTTTATTGACTTTTTTCTTTCAATTTCATTATTTAATATTGTATTTGATTGAAAAACATGCCTTATGATTTATGTTGGTTTACTTTTAATTAGGTTATCTAAGCCTCATAACCTATAAATAGTGCTTAACGGGTTAACACGAGTTGACTTTACTCATTTTTTATAGCATTTTTTAAATTAAAATCTTTATAAATTTTATCGTTTAACATTGGATCTGACAAATTTGTTTGGAAATTGAGTTTTATAGTTTGTTTTGATTTTCTCTTTGTGGGTTTATCTCAATCTCATTATCTAAGTCATGGATTTGACAAGTTATCCTAGGTTAAATAAAGTTGTTTTTTTTTTCTTTTTAAGAGATTATCTCGGTGTTAAAACCTAGATCATGAGTTTAGTGGATTGACTCATTTTGTTTTTTTATGTCATTTTTTAATTGATTTTTGTTTTTAATCTCATCAATTGTCATTCAACATTGAACTGATTGAGAATTGGACTTCGTAATTTGCTTTCTATAGGGTTATCTTGGTTTTATGACTCAGGTTACGGGTTTGACAGGTTAACTCGGATTATTTTTTTAAGTCCTTTATTTAATTGATTTTTTTTTCATTTTCATCTTTTAATATTGGGTTGATTGAGAATTATGCTTCATACTTTGTTTTGATCTACTTTCTATGGGTTATCATAGTCTCATAACTTGAGTCGTGGATTTGACATGTTGATCCAAGTTGATTCAAGTTAATCCGATATATTGCTATCTTAATATTAAAAAATATCATTTTAAATTTTTTTTCAAATTATATTTTTACAGGTCATCTAAGTTGCTTTTATTCCCTCAAAGTCAACTGAGTTACGTCGAGTCAACCCCCACACAATTTATTTATTTTTCCACAAGAAAAAAAGTTAGCAACATTTGAACATTTTTTTTAAATTCAAGAAAAATTTGACCAAAACCTTGTTGAAACACAACCCCCAATAAACCCAAAAAATAGACTTGAATTGACCTTAAAATCTTCCACTTCATCTTCCACCAGCTTTGGTTCACACTCCATCTACTCTAGAAGGTTGAATTTCTGAGCACTCAATATTTTGAAAAGAAATTTGACCCGACCCTCAGTGTAGCGCGAGTCAATGATCTAGTTACTAAAAATCTAAAAGTCATGGCCTTTTCACATGCACACACCACTGTTCACACTTTCACATTTTACCGTGGAACTACAGTTCAAGATTTTGCTTTGTTTTCAATTCAATCCTCAAACTTTTTTTTGGTTTAATTGCATCCTTTTTAGCCAAGTTAAAAGCAAATTGAATCAAATTTATTGAATAAGGACAAAATTAAAAGATAGGGGATCAAATTAGAAAATGTTTCACAAATGGGTAATGGTTTCAAAGTTCACTTAAAAGTTTAATTTAGTCCTCACACTTTAAAAACAATATATAATTGGTCCCTCAATATTTTTCCAATTCAATTTTGGTTCAAAAGTTTATTTTTGTTATCTTTTTAGTCCTTAGTTTGAGAGATAAGAGAAAGTGATCACCGGATTTCGATGACAAAGAGAGAAAATATTGTTGATTCCAATTCCGACCATCAAAATGGTCGATCTTTGAGTCAAATGGTTTCATTTAATGAGAAAAGTTCATCTTAGGTGCTTGTTTTTACCTTGAAAGTGCATTAAAAAAATAAATTTAAGCTCAAATAGTTTCTTATTTCAGGTTTTGGGGTGGTGGTTTAGGTATTTTGAAGCCGCAAATATGTTTATCAAGGTTTTTAATGTGTTTTATAGGTGTTTTAAGTAAAAAATAGATTGAAAAATAGGTTTTAAAGTAAAAAAAACCTTTATCCTTAATTTTCCAGCCACTGAATCTAGGCAAAATTAGACAATGCATTGTCTACCTTAACATGCTTTTTTTTTTAAAAAATTAGGGTGGATGATATGTTATCCTACAATAAAAAAAATTAAAAGCCCAGTCGCGCCTGACCTTTTTATTTTTTTATAAATTATATTTTTTCTATTTTTTAATTAAATGCTTTTTTTTCTATTTTTTTCAAAATTATTTTCTTATTTACATTTAAAATAATACCCTACAAGATTTCACAGTTTTACCGACGGACGCCCAGTCGTGCCTGACCTTTTTATTTTTTTTATAAATTATATTTTTTCTATTTTTTAAATAAATGCTTTTTTTCTATTTTTTTCAAAATTATTTTCTTATTTACATTTAAAATAATACCACTACAAGATTTCACAGTTTTACCGACGGACATATTCCGTCGATGTGTGATTAGCTATTCGTCAGTGATTTATTTACTGACGTCTTAACCGACATATTACATCGGTCGGCTTTCCTTTCATCGGTGATTCCCCATTCCATCTCTATATCAGTCAGAAAAAAAAACCATTTGCTGATAGTTTTACAGACGGAATTTGCGCGCCAAAAAAAAGTTTCCATCGGTAAAACTGTCAGTGAGTGTATGACATACCGACCGAATATATCCGTCTGTAAATTCATCGGTAAGTGTGGTAGCTACTGTCAAATGCCGACGGATTAAGTCCGTCAAGAAAGCTGTCGGTGAGTGTTTGAAATACCAACCGAATGTATCCGTCGGTGAATGCTATTGTCAGATTCCGACGGATTAATTCCGTCGGTAAAACCCTTGGTAATAGTTTTTTTTCTGAATTTTTTTTAAAAAAATTATTTAGAATATATAATATAAAACTATATAAATTAATGGTAATACAAACCAAATATGCTAATAAAATTTATATTAAACATAAAAAAATCAAAGTTAAATAATATTCATTACAAACTAAATATGTTTCAAAAAAAATATTAAATGAAGTTTTAAAGGTAAATAATGTTTATTACAAATTAATATAAAGGTGGAGCTGGAGGAGGAGGAGGAGATCCTGGAGGAGGAGGCTGGTGGTTATATAGCCAAAAAGGATTAGGCACACATGTTCCACTATGTGTTGCCATGTTCATGACCATTTCGTGAAGCTGTTCATAAGCCGCTTTTTGTTGTTCATACTCTACTTTTTGTTGTGCTTAAGACGCTTTGATTTGCTCAGACTCCGCTCTTTGTTGTGCATGAGACGCTTTGAGTTGTGCGTACTCAGCTGATAGGTGGTCGTATTTGTCGGTGAGTTGAGTCATGTGTTGCTGCAAGGCCACAAACTCCTTAGATTGGGAGCTCGATATTGATTTGGAGCTTCCAACGGTTGAAACACTACGGGTCGACCGCAAGTTGTCGGCCATAGTGTTGGAGAGCCCGTAAACCCGATTTTTATCGGGTCCACTTGACGATCCAACCTCCATCCATAAATCCGGATCGAATTCCGGATGGGTCAAAATATCGTCCCTGTATCTCTCCCTCAACCGATTATTATAGGTCTCCTAAAAATAAAAGAAGTAATCATCATATTCAATTCAATAAACATAATAACTTACAAAATAAAATGGTTGAACAAACATACCACGAAATGTTGAGCATGGTTATCAACGAACTATTGCGCCCCCTTTTGGCGGTCTTGACTCCGCACGTACGTATCCACAAACAGCTCCATCGGGCTCGGCTCACATCCAAGAGACGCAGTCTATAATGAAAAAAGATATATTAACAACAACTTAATTTAACGATATATTTTATTTAAATTAATCTTACCATCTGTTTCGCATGTGAAGCAAACGGAATGGAGCCGCCAGTGTGCGTTGTCACCCCGCCATGAATTGGTCGATTCCGGTTACCAGCACCGGACTGTGAGCGTCGTGTGAACCGCTTAGACGTCACATGCTCAAGATAGTGCAACCATATATCTTCTGGGATGTATATCGGTTTGAAATCCCTCCAAACCGCAACATCGTTCCAGCCTTGAAACCCTTATCCCTCGTAGTTTTTTTTACCCTTTTTTTTGCTTCATTCCAAAAATCATGCAACCTACTTCACGCAACCAAAAATTACATTTTGAAACATAAATTTTTGTCTAAAAAAAATCTTGTATTTTTTTTTATCTTACCTAGTTGCAGCGTGATTTTCCCACACCCTCCTCACAATAGTATTATGCTCACTATCCCAGCAGAAATTGTGCTGTGTATAAATAAATAAGTTTGAATAAAAAAATAATTTATTAGAAATAAGCTGAAAATTATAAATTAACACCAACCTGAAATCTGCCAAACCATGCATTGATTTGAGGCATCCATTCAGGATGCTTGGATATCTGACTCCATTGAAACAATGGAATCTCCATCGACGATTTAAACGCCGATGATATTACTCGGGTGGCCTCAATGTTTGTGAACCTGAATATATATGAAATAAATTAAATAGTGATTACTTCATAAATTATGCTGTAATTTTTTTTAAAAAAATTAAACCTTAACAAACTTACATTGAAAGGTCGTCCTTCCACTGTGCCTCGTACTTACGGGTAAATTGATTCCGCTGTGAAGGCACCCCGCCTCTGCGCTGTGAAGTAGCGCTGGAAGAGACAACATCGGTTGACGGCGCAGGTGGTGTAGGTGCCTCTTCTTGAAAGGCATCTAAGGAAATATCATCATCGCTGCTAGACGAACTAGCTGCGACCGTACATGAGCGACCAACCCTGCTTTTCATTCTACGCATCTACATAATTTTATACAAATAATTATATAATTAAATTCAAATGTTAAAAAAAAATTCGACAGCACCTCCTCTATACTGGATACTACCCAAATCCACAAACCTGCACATATTAACAAAAGCCACAACCAATTGACCCAATCTATACTAATTATTCCAACATATTCAATTACTAATCCTAAGGTAAATTCAACATTAAGAATTACAATTCAACAAATTATTCAATAATTATGCCAATACAACAATAAAATATATTTAATAAATTAAAAAAAATTGTAGACTAACAATTAAAATTAATGGAAAAAATTAAACATAAATCTTGCAATAATAGAGTAAAATTAACAATTATTCCAAAATATTCAATTACTAATACTAAGGTAAATTCAACATTAACAATTACTATTCAAAAAATTATTCAATAATTATGCCAATACAACAAAACAATAAATTAAAAAAAATCTAGAATAACAATCAAAATAAATGGAAAAATTTAAACACAAATCATGCAATAATAGGTAAAATTAATAATTATTCCAACATATTCAATTACTAATTTTATGGTAAATTCAACATTAACAATAAATATTCAACAAATTAACTAATAATAATTATGTCAATACAAAAATAAAAAATATTCAATAAATTAAAAAAAAAACTATAAACTTTAGCAACGAATTATGCAAAAAAAAAAAAACTATAGACTTTATCTACATTACAAAAAATATACCAAAACAAAAGGCATAACAAAAAAAAAACCCTTAAAGTAAAATGAAATAGAAGAAACACATACCTTTTAAACTGATGGAGATTCACGAGAAAAGTTGCTAGAGATTACTGGTGAAACCTTTGAAGAATGGAAAGGAAAAGAATCAGTGAAAACTGAGGAGAAGAAAAATTGAACTGAAGAGGTAGCTGGGGGACTTATAAGGCAGTTTTATTGACGGATTCACCGACGGATATAAAATTAATTATTATTATAATTTATTCCGTCGGTGAAGTGTCAAAAATCCGTTGGTAAATTTTGAATTTTGCACCAAAATTTTTAATGACCCTCCATTTTTTTCGTGGTCCGTTGGCACTATGACGCGGTCAGATATGCATTTAATGCACAAACCTTTGGAATTCGCGCGGTCTGTCGGTAATTTTATCGGTAAAATTGACCTGCCGACAAATTACCAACAGACTTATAGCCATCAGTATGTATGTCAATAATTGTGGCATTTCAAGTAATTATTTTCAAATTCTCTGTGAAATACCGACGGATTTATATCTGTCGGTAGGGACGTTGATGATTGTGGCATTTCAAGTAATTATTTCTTGTTACAAAATATATCATCCATGATCTATAATTATTTCAAGTAATTATTTCATGATTGTGGCATTTCAAGTAATTATTTCAAGTAATAAATATTTTGTGTTACAAAATATGTCATCCATAATCTAAATTACATGAAAAAAAGGGTTTTACACAGGGCTTCATTTTGGTAGTTAGTCAGAATTTCCTTTTTCATCGTCATCAATTAATTGTCATCACCTTCATTGCAATCTTCAATATGGATATCATCTTCTTCATCGACATTTGCTTGTCCGCTAGAGCTCAAAACAAAATTTAACTCATCTGCGTCAACATCAACAAGACTATCATCGAAAACACAAAAATTTGAATTTTCTTCCAATTCAATTGAAGGCGCAACTCGATATGGTTCAACCAACTCACTAACTTGAAAGACTTCATCTCACACACTTGTGTCTTCGTTCTTATCCTGAACAACCTCGACACGACCCTGGGGTTTCGTTTTTAAAACGGACAACCAATCCACTCTTGATCGATCCTTTTTAAATGAAGAGGTGTATGTGTAATAAACTTGTTGACATTGCTTTGCGAAAACAAAGACATCGTTTATGTTGCGGAGTCTAGCTTTTGAGTTGATTTCGACCAGACCATAGTGCGGATCAACTCTGATTCATCTGTCAGTCGTGTCATACCAATAGCATTTGAATAAAAACACTCTATTCTGCTCGTTATGATATTCCAGTTCGATGACCTCTTCTAATCTATCATAGTAGTCAACTTCTAACTCACTGCTAGTGGATCCTTTAACACAAACACCGCTGTTGTATGTCTTTCTTCCTTGCCCATATTCTTCAGTATGGAAAACATATCCATTGACAAAATATCCATTGTAGCACTTACATTTTCTTTCAGGCCCCAAGCTTAGTAAAGACAATGACTTAGGCGCACTCCTTCCCATTTGATAAACCTTGTATGTAATGTACATCAATAAACAGTAAATGAACGAGAATCTCGTAATGACATGCATACGTACAGTAATTTTACAAGTTAGAATGAGTTTGTGATAGTGCTTATATATTCTGAACCATGTGGCAAACTGTTCATCTTGTAATTGAAAGATCTGGGATTCGGTCAGCTGTGAGTTATTGGAGAGCAAATATTGTCGATGTTGCCTACAAGTGATGATGAGTGTATGATATTACAATATATAATTAACAGTATATTACTAACAAAGTTTAATTAGTATAAACTTACTAAATAAAAGGTCTCAGCTCATCACAGTTAAATAGATCATAGTTGTGTGCTTGTTTGAACTCTATTTCTGACAAATATCTTCCTCTTATGGCATTTTTAGGTGTGAGTCATCTAGTATTTGAGAATATTAACAAGTTCCCACTGGAAGGCACTTCACCGCCATCATCATGCTGTGGAACGCGATTGATTCTCGTTCTCAGATGAGGTTCAAAATAGTACGAGATAAATGTTGAGATCTCCTCAACAATATAGGTCTTACATATCGAAGCCTCAACATGCGCCTTGTTCTTAACCTTTTTCTTGAGATTAAACAAGTACCTACATTGAAATATTAATCAAGTATTTTCAATTGAGAAAAACATATAAAATACTTTTATATATGAATTACATTGCAACTGTAATATCTAACCATTCAAATAGGTACATCCATCTATATTGGACTGGTCCTCCAGCTTTTTCCTCGAACGGTAGATGTATAGGAAGATGCTCCATTGAGTCAAAAAATAATGGAGGGAATATCATCTCAAGTTTGCATAGTGTCTCGATGATATTCGTTTGAAGCCTCTCAATGTGATCAACATTCAACTTGCTGGAGCATATATCTTTGAAGAAATGACTGATCTCCGTGAGTGCATCCCATATTCCCTTTGGCAACAAATCACGAAAAGCTAATGGGATGAGTGTTTGTATAAACAAGTGGCAGTCATGACTCTTCATTCCATACAACCTGCAGTCCTCTATATTAACCAGCCTTGATATGTTCGATGCATGTCCATCCAGAAAACGCAAACTCTTAAGCCATTTGTAGATTAATAGTTGTGTGTTTTTCTTTAACATGAAGCTTGCTTTTGGTTTTGCGAACCATGACTCTTCATAAACCAACTCCATATTTTTACGGTTATAGTATAAAGCTATATCCAATCTAGTCTTGATGTTGTCATTTGTCTTCCCTTTCACATCCATAACGGTGTTGAAAATGTTCTCAAACATGTTCTTTTCGATGTGCATGATGTCAAGGTTATGGCGGAGGGGATTGGTCTTCTAATAAGGAAGCTCCCCAAAGATACTTCGCTTTACCCAATTATGGGTCAATCCAAAACCAGGAAACTTTTGCTTACCTGATTGAAGGCCAAACACAATGTCACCGTACTCTGAGTTAACATCATGCAATTCTTCACTAGAAAGACGCGGGGATGCAACATCTTTTTCAACTCTGACAACAAAGAAATCTTTTCTGTTCTTTCTGTACCTGTGATTCAGCGGCAAGAAGCAACGGTGACAGTAAAAAAAGGAAGCTTTACCTCCGTTTGTTAATGTGAATGCCTTGTAGTTTTCCATGCAGTATGGACATGTGAGTTTTCCATGCGTGCTCCAACTAGAAAGCATTCCATAAGCTGGAAAATCATTGATAGTCCATATCAAAGCCGCCCTCATAAGGAAATTTTTTTTCCTCGATATATCATAAGTCAGAGCTCCGGAGGACCATAACTGCGCCAACTCATCAATCAACGGTCTAAGACAAACATCTATATTCTACCCCGGGCTGCTTGGACCGGGTATGACAGTAGATAAAAATATGAACTCCGACCTCATACATATTCCCGATGGCAAGTTATAAACTGTGAGTATGACCGGCCAACAAGAACAAGGAGCAGCAAATGACCTAAATGGGTTGAATCCGTCTATACATAACCCAAGACGCACATTCCTTGATTCAGCTGAAAAGTGAGGATGAACACTGTTAAAGCGTTTCCACTCTTCACCGTCAGAAGGATGAACCATCACTCCATCAACCGCATGGTGTGCTTGGTTCCATGTCATGTGCTCAGCAGTCCTTGGTGACATGAATAACCTCTACAGTCTAGGTGTGATCGGGAAGTATCTAAGTTTTTTATATGCCACTAGAGTCTTTCCCTTGCCAGTTCTAGGTTTGTAACGGGAATGCCCGCATGTCATGCACTCAGTCATCTCAGCATTTTCAAGGTAGTATAACATGCAGAAGTTAGGGCACATGTCAATTTTCTGGTATCCTAAACCGGGGGGTTTCATCATGGACTTCGCAGCA
>Ga0325411_1009846_pt1 | contig 10140 bp, 9 predicted proteins | sample PopdelMetagenome_13_FD_206181 | JGI IMG/M metagenome (GOLD analysis project Ga0325411, IMG submission 206181) | Populus deltoides microbial communities from Bellville, Georgia, United States - Xylem-PdIQD-R4 | ecosystem: Host-associated > Plants > Phyllosphere > Stem > Wood/Secondary xylem...
TGAGGGAAAGAAAAGAACAAGCAAGTTGTTTGAAACAAAATCTACACTCAACTTCAAGAAAAAAAATGATCAAGAGCACGAAAACAGCAAGAAAAAATGGGAACTGCAAACCACACAGCAGATTAGAATTTTACATAAAAGCCTAAAGGGCACACAGTTTGCATTTATTAGAGAAGAATGTTTGTTCAAGAGTAGAAGTCACACATAACATGCAAGTTTGATTCACTATTACAGCACAGCACAACTAGCAAAGATTATAATTTGATCTTCTGCATGCAATCCGCAATCCCCTTTTCATTTACTCAGTTTCTGCAACTCGGAATATTGAGCTTTGGTGTCGTCTTCAAATGCTTGGTCTCACGTTGAGACGAGATGCTAGCTTCTGACCCAAAGATTTATCAGCCTGCATCGCATCATTGCCAAGTAATGGATTTAGAATCAAAACATTTATATGCGATCCAGTATGAACATGACACTGCATAATTCCAAAGGGAGTCTTACCTGAGACCAGTATGAGATCCAGATGCTGCGAATCTCATGTGTGACGCGTGGGTCAGATAAGGCATCAACCCATCGGCAAATAAATCGTTCTTGCCTGTACAGAAAAGATAGATGGAAGAAAAGATAAGGAAAGAGCATAAAGGATCAGTCATATACTTAATTTAATCATTGTAAAGTACTCGCTGAACTATGGTTTACCTGTCTGGTGCCCAGGATCGGTATCTCTCTCCAGGTTGCTTGAAGTTGTTCTCCTTCTCAATGATGCACTGCAATAACCAGCAAAGGCTGATAAATTATGTGCTAATAAATATATCTCCGATCATATTAACAGCCCATCAATTTAACCCACAGCTCTATAGGATCATACAATAGCTTTCCAATCCCACTAGTCCTATTATTGCTCTGAAAAACGTAAAAAGAACCCCAAACTCACACACACAAGAACACTAGACAATTTCGTTTTAGCAGTGGACCCAAAAAATAAGACAAAGAAGAGGGAAAAAACTTACCTTCTCACGCTTTCCACTGCAGACAGCAGGAGGAATGGGGAAACTCTCAGCATGGCGAACTGGATCATACCTTGATGGGAAATAGTTGACCTGAAGAATACACGATGATAATTGATCAGAACAAAAATTAAAAGCAAAGGCAAAAGGACACAAAAATAACCTCAACATAGACGAAGAAGAGAGAAATGATCCAATTAAACAGAAGGTGAAATAGCTGAGCTTCCGATTAAAGTAGAGTGTGTAAGAGATAGAGAGAGAGAGAGTACCTCCTCATCCCTGTGCATGAAATTCATGAAACCTTCATGGTGATTGTTATGATGAGCACACTTGGGAGCATTAGCAGGGAGCTGCAGATAGTTTGGTCCAAGACGGTGCCTCTGGGTATCAGCATAGGAGAAGATTCGAGTCTGGAGCAGCTTGTCATCTGAATAGTAAATACCAGGAACCACAATAGCAGGGCAGAAAGCAAGCTGCTCATTTTCAGCAAAGAAGTTGTCGATGTTCTTATTCAAGACCAAGCGACCAACTGGCTGCAGGGGCAAGATATCCTCAGGCCAGGTCTTGGTTACATCAAGTGGGTCAAAATCAAACCTGGCTTCATGGTCAGGATCAATTGTCTGGATGAAAAGTTTCCACTCAGGATAGGTGCCAGCTGCAATGGAGTCATATAGATCCTGAGTAGCATGACTGTGATTTGTGCCTCCTACTTTAACTGCCTCATCCTCCAACAAACATTTCACACCACAAGTAGGTTTCCAATGAAATTTCACATAATGGGCTTTTCCAGCCTTGTTGATCAACATGTAGGTGTTAACACCAGAGCCTTCCATATGTCTATAATCTTGTGGAACACCCAAATCATCAAATAGGAAGGAGAACATGTGCAAACTTTCAGGATGGTGGGAGAAGAAGTCAAGAATCCTCCAGTTCTCCTGAATATGAGACTTAGGGTTGGGCTTAAGGGCATGCACCATGTCTGGGAATTTCATTCCATCACGGATGAAGAAGACAGGGAAATTGTTTCCCACGAGATCAAAGTTACCCTGAATTAACAAGTCAAGGAAGGGCATAGGAGAATAAGAAAATTGGAACCTTGAAAAGCTAAAGCAATAAACTTCATACAATCAACTAGAATTAATTATTCCTATGTAAAGGAATAATGCACAAAAACAAAGCTTCACGGATGTAAAAGGTTATGCCTTGTTGTTTGAGTATAGAAAAACAACAACATTCATGCTGGTGAATTGAGACACACAAATAGGAAAATGAATTAAGTTCTCTCTTTTCTCAAGTCTTATTCATGCCAGTCAAACCTTCATCAAAACAAGCAGATAAAGATTTTGCAAACAATACATTTATGAACATCTAAAACTTTGTGGGATAATCATATTAAACTTTAATTCATCGATCTCTATGGATGTGATATATCTGCTGAATCTGTCTACATCATCATCGGTGCCTTGCACATTTGCTTTCCTCCACCATATCACACTAACAGAAATAAAACATCAAATAAGACCTCACCTCTCTGGTGTAAAACTTCACTGCAAATCCACGTGGATCCCTCAGGGTTTCAGGGCTGCCACGCTCATGGATAACTGTGGAGAAGCGGACAATGACAGGTGTCTGAACTCCAGGAGCCCGGAGAAAATCAGCACATGTGAGGCCAGAGATATCATGGGTAACCTCAAAGAAACCCTTTGCACTGGCTCCCCTAGCATGGACAACACGCTCTGGAATCCTCTCCCTGTCAAAATTGGCAAGCTTCTCCACCAGATGGTAATCCTCAAGGAGGATTGGACCTGTCAGAGAAAAAAGTATATGCAGAACAAACCTCAGTGTCTTAATCCTCACTCTACATGACAAGCAAAAATACATTCCCAACAACTCAAAGTTACTCTCCAAGTCATACCACTACAATCATTATAAAACTTACAGCAAAAAAGGGAGGGAAAAAACACTTTTAAAAATTCATTCTACAATGCATAGACATTCATAACACTGATTCTGACTGAAAACAACATGCCAGTACTTGATCTGGGTTCATTTAATACATTCTGCCTTTCAGCACGAGGTTTGCCCTGGCTCACGATTCAGCTGACTTTATATCATATAAATAAACTCGACTTGAATCACAATATCCAACCTCAAATAAAAAAATCAACCAGACCCAAAAAGGCCCTGCTCCTCAAATCATTTTGCATCTGATCGGAAACTTCACATTCTGCTATAAGCTTGCCACCAGCATAATGATTTCGACAACAGTACAATAACTCCTACCTTTTTCTTGCATCAATCTTAACCATAACTCTCTAAATATGCTACTTAATTCATCCTTGACATTTAAAATTCAGCGGAAACATAGGAAGCATCAAATAACCAATCACAAAGATACAGCGAGAAACCAAAAAAAAAACTGATAATAACTCAAATTAAATAATAATTCTTCCAAAATGGACAACAAATTACTACACTGAAAAGTCAATCTTCATCAACATAAACACAGCAACAGTCTTAAAAAACATTAACATATCAGAACAATATCCAAACCAGACAAGCATACATGATACATACACCTTAACCTAGCAATTAATTATCTAGCTCAGCAACCATAGATTTAAGAAACAAAAAATACCTCTAGATCCAACGGTCAAAGACGAGTTGTTGTTCCAAACCGGAGCTCCAGAATTTGTAGTCCAGTATGGAGTACCGAAAGCGCTTGATGGACGGTACTGCCACCACCACCATCGAATTAGTCAAAATGATGATCAAACGGCAAAAAAACAAAAAAAAACAATACAAAACCACAACATCACTAATCTAATCTTTTTATTAGGCTCTAATTCCAAGGATGGGTGACAGTTAAGCTACAAGCTCATTCGTCGAATAATTTCAGACATAAAAAAGGAGAAAAAAGAGGAGAAAAACATGTTTTCAATAAAAAAAAACAAGATGGATGAGGAAGAATCGGTACCTTGTAGGGATCCATGGAGGAAAGAGAAAAAACAACAACTCTACTGGTGGTTGAGGGGAGAGAGTAGTGGTAATCACAGGTCAATCAAAGCAATGCTTGTCTAATGGGAAATATATTTATAGCTGGGCTGTGCCTTGCACACCCATTTTCTTTATGTGTAGAATGCTTACGGGATAATATTTTTTTTAAAAAAATATATATATATAATAAAATTATTGAGAATTATTGAAAAAAATATTAATTTAATATTTTTAAAATAAAAAATAATTTTAAAAACAATTCTGAATCACAGAAATATAAACAATCTTTATCTACACAACGATGCACTTAAATAAAAAATATCACCCATGTATTTATAATATATAATTTAAACATGATATGGTTTATGATACTTGAAATTTAATTTGATTTAAGTTTTTAATTCAATTGGATAAAATATTAATTTAACAAAAACTCATTTAATCTAGTTAAATTTTTAACTAGTTTAATTACTTATTACGACATGGATAGTGTTTTTTATTTATTATAATAGTCTTATTAATGAATTAATTAGAACATAAATAATGAGTCCTCAAATTACTCGTGATAAAATTAGAGATTTCGTTGATATTTATATATATCATGGTAAGACAAAGTTTGAAATTATGGTAAAAAATTATTTTAAAAAATATATTTAAATATTTTTTATATTTTAAAATTTATTTTTATTTAGCACATCAAAATTATTTAAAAATAATTAAAAAATTTTAATTTTTTTAAAAAATATTATTTAACTCTAGAAAAACTAAGAAGCTATGACCCACGGTGTGAATATCATGATATATTTGTGGCGAGAAAAGCAAGATTGAAGATTTGAGTCGCAAATTGTTTTAAATAATAATAATAATAATAATAATTATTGAGTACGTCATCGATTCATGGTTCCTTATCCAAGTTTTGGTGCTTTGCTAAAACCAATTCGTATCCACGCATGCAGTGGGTGACATGGACCACTCTTCCTATGACACGTTTTCAGAAATACCTTGAAACGTAAACCAGGTAAAAAGGTCCCTGATAGAGCTGCTGTTTTGGTATTTTACGAGAGCAGGAGGCTTGCCAGGAAGATTTTAATAGGGCATGAGGTGTGAGCTTAGCCACAGGGGATGAACCCTGGCCCACCCTGAATTAATTCTCTTGATTCCGTTCTCACTTGTAATTTTATTTTTTTTATTTTTTTTCATTTTAACGATTTTGTTTTTTGTGAGGTGATGTTTTTCTTATTAGTTTGTATATGTTGATAATTAAAATTATTTTTCAATCTAATTTTAAAATTAAACTAAGATTAAAATATTTATGAAAAAATACGTTTCGGGGAAAGAATATTTGGGTTTGGTTGTTGGAGAAGAGGAAGTGATGGATCCATTTTTTCCCCCAATAATCGAGAATTTTTTGACTTTACAAATACCGAGGCATAGAAAAAATTATATTACTTTAAGGCCGTAATTATTAATATTTATAGTAGGAAAAAGAGATAGAAAAAATCATATCCAGTATTAAAAAATAATAAAAATATTTATTTCCCTCTATAATTTTTTTTTCAATTCATTCTTTTTCTATGTTTTATTTATTATATTATAAATAATTAAATATTAGTAGTTGCTGTTTTACCTACTAAAGATAAAGATAATGTTTAAGGATATGTTTTTGTATTTTAAAAATATTTTTTAAAAAAATTAAAATTTTCTTTTAGTTTATATTAATTTTTTTATATTTTTAGATTATTTTGATGAGATTATGTTAAAAATATTTTTTTAAAAACTAAAAAAATATATTATTTTAATAATTTTTAAGCAAAAAATATTTTTAAAATGAACTATTACTATACTCAGAAGCTTCCACTAAGTTATAATTATTAATAATTATATAAAAAAATCCATTAAAAATAATAAGAATATATCTTTCATTCATAAAAAAATTATTTTATTATTTTATTAATTTTATTATTTATTTATATATTTTCTATATTTATTTATTGATGTTTAGCGCTTCAGCATCATAAATTCGTAATAATTATGAAAGAATTATGTTTGATAAAAATATCTATTCTCATCTAGAGCAGGAAATAGAAATGGAACAATAAACGGGCCAGGCCCACTTACAGGATGAGACGTCACCTTGATTCCTGTGCCGTTTCAGCCCACAAGGCTGATGATAAGGTGATGATGCACGACCACTCCGCCTTTTGTGTGGCCATCAACTGCTTATGTTTGTTTTTTCCAACGCATGCCATCCAGAACCCAGCCTTCATTGAGCACATACAGAATGGATAATTGTTGTGCCACCATGCCTTATTTCTTCTACACGGAGGAATTGTCGGTTTGCGTAGTTTTTTAAGCGTGGTTGTAAAACCCAGATCCGCACATTATTTGATTAACCGGAGTCAGGACCGGTCAATGTAAAAAAAAAATTATCTTGACAAAATTATCGGGATCCTGAGTCGACCCACCATGCTGGATTTAATGACTGTGGGGTCTTAGACATGGAGGGGAGAAGAATTTGTGCAGCGAAGTTTCCTTGAATCACTGAGCAACTGAGATTTCTGCGAGTCATTGTGCAATTAGCCTCAGATCCTGAAGTTTATGTGTTCACCACTTCACCTGCTCCAATTCAAATTTCAATGACCAAATGGAGATGACAGTGAACAAACAAGTGAATACAGAATTAATGGATGTCATTTATATAATTACAACAATTTAATATGGACACAGAACATTAGAAAAATTAGTATGTTCAACTTTAGACTAGACAAGTATCTCAAATGTGTTCAGCTTTGCTCATAAGCTGTAACAGAGAATTTGCCTTCCTCTGAGCTCTATTGGTTCCACTCTTTGAGATCTCAACTAAATTTTCGTACACACCAAATTGAAGTGCTGCAAGCATGAAAGAAGAATTGGTTGATCCCAGCTCAAGAAGAACTGAAGTTGCACATTCTTTGTTTTTGGGGGTGCCGTCTTTCATGAGTTCTACAAGAGTTTCAATAAATGAGAGCTGTCCGATCTCATTTCGCCCTTCAGGATGCGATGCAAGGAGTAGAAAGATCGACAGTGCCTCGTCGACCATGCCCAGATTCCTGTCGTTGACCAAGTGGAGTAATGGTGTGACAATGCCAGCATCTATAGCCCTACCTTTATTTGAATGGTTGAGGGATAAGTTAAAGAGTGCAGTGGCAGCATCTTTTTTTCCTCTTACAGTTCCATTCTGTAACAAATCTACTAATGGTGGGATGCCATCAGACAACCCTATGGTCACTTTGTTCTCATCAAGCATCGATAAGCTAAATAAAGCTGCTGCAGAGTTCTCTCTAGCCTCAGTGGTTCCACTATTCAAAACTCCTATTATAGCTGGAACGGCTCCCCCCTTGGTTATGAGACTCTTGTTATTCTCATCAATAGATAGATTCAGCAAAGCTGTTACGGCGTGCTCTAGAATTTTAGAATCCGGATAGGACAGGAGTTGAACTATTGGTGGGATTCCTCCATTGTTGGCAATCAAGATTCTGTTCTCAGGATTCTCTTTGGAGAGCATGCGAATCTTCTTCACGGCCCTTCTCTGCACTTCCAGCTGACTGGAAGATAGGTCCTTAACCAAAGAAGAGACTTTCTCTTGGTGTTCAGAGGAGGTCTCGGGGTCTGAGCTTGCTGGAACATGCTTTTTGGGAAGCTCAAAATTATTATTCTCACACCACTGCAAGATTAAGTTTTTGAGTGCATAATTTGGTGCCAATGACAGGTGAGCCAGTGTTTCTCGAGTCTTCGGACAGGTCCGGTGATTGGAATCAATCCACTTCTGTATGCTCTCTCTCTCATAAGTCTTTAGGGGATCACCGAGGGAAAAGAAGGAAGATCACAAATTAGTATGCTGAGGATTATGAAGAAAGGTGTTTCACTTGGATATGACTGCTTACCTGACCGCTTGCAACAATAACAGGATCTGTCATTATTTCTAGTGTGATTGGACAGAGGAATTCATGTGGGATGATCAGAGACGGGCTCTTCTTCAGCATTTTAGGCACAACAGGATCATCAAGCACATCGGTCACTTCCATGCCTACAATTCGCTTAAATTTGTTAAGAAGATCAATCATTTGCTGGGTGCTCTCAGTTACTTGGTTCCCTCTCTCTTTAACAAGACTCCTCGTAGCTACAGTTTCAATCTCCAGGTCTTCAACGCTAAGCAGCTCTAGCTTTTTCGCTAGCCTTTCTATTATGGCTCTGTCAGCATTCCGGTCATTCTTTTTTGTTAGTACCACCATCATATCCATTGCGAGCTCTATATCTTGTGTATCCGTTCTCCTCTTTGCTCGTTTAAGCTGCACTTTCATCAGCTCAACCTGAAAAACCATGTAGAATTGCCTCAGATTATGATACCACAACAGAATAAACAGCTTGCAGAAATTCAAAATACATCAGCTGAAAATGTCTCGAACAGACAAGTATCAAACTGCTAGTGCAAGTTCATGTAGAATCCCAGCCCAGCAACTTCATGTTCTTGTAACAATCATTTTCGTTCCAAAACTACCAACCATAAACCTCCAAACACGCTACTGAGACTTAAAAAACATGAAGAGCGCAAAATTAATTAAAGGGTAACTTTCCTTTTCCCATATCATTTCTTCAAGAAATCAATCCAAGCCAAAATGATCGAGGAGGGCTAATTCACCATCACATTCACCAACATGATCTCAAATTATACCATAATATATGGAACACAACATATTTTTCTTGTCAAGTGTGTTTGGTATTGTAATAGCTTTTGTTGTTGTAGTTTGAAAAAACAAATTAAAAAAACTACAAATGCTATAGTGTTTTTTTAACCAAGGTTTCAAGAAAAAGTTTTTATTATTACCATACAAAACTGTGATATATGTTAATTAATTAAACAATTTCAAATAAGTAGCTATGATAAAATACAGACCTCATCATAGAAATAAACGGAGCCTTATAAGCAAATTCATGAAGTACATAATGGGGAAAAATCAAAGAACGAACCATTCAATGTTCATTAAGATTACCAAAATTAAAATGCTCTATTAACATACCTGTTCTTTCACCTCATCAGAGATCTCAAATTCATCGAAAGGCACAGCTTCAAGAGCTTTCCATAATTTTTCAAGAACATTATGGAATCTCATCATAACCGCCTCGCTCTCGACAACCTGAACCACAAACAAGTCAGTAAATATGCATTAATAGCAAATATTAAATAATTAATCATCATTTGAGAATTAATTGTAAAGTCATGACCAGATAAATTTTGCTTCCTTCATTGCAAGTTGTTAACAGCTTCTTGGCCAAAACAAGTGCCTTCTTCAAACTACTCAAAGAAGCAATACCCACGTCAGAAATTGGCCCATCAAAATCCTTGACCTCCTCTAAGAATGGCAACAAAAGTTTCATCCGTCTAACAAGGCCATAACATTCCTTCTTATGACTTCTTCTGTAATCTCCAAGTCTGGCAACAGATTCAATCACGCTCAAGATCTCTTGAGCAATATCGATTTCCTCTCGTGGGCTTGATTCATTTGATTCAGTACTTTCCTGATCTCTTTCTCCATCCATTACCATCTGCTGCTTGCAATCTTCCCCAGGAAAACTCGTGGATTCCAGCTGGGTTTTAGACATGTAATCAATCTTGGTCGTTTTGCATGAGAAAAAAATGTTTGTAAGGGATGCGAAACTGGAAGGGAACGAAACCCTAACCCTAAATATTCTTCATGAAAGCCGTGGCTTGTTTCTTCGATGGATGTAAGCTTCTTCGCGGGCTTTCCGGCGGTTTGGTTCTTAAAATAGAATTTGAAAGTTAGTTAGTACGGACAAGATGGATTTTGGAAGACACCTTCGCTTTGTCTGTCAAGTCTTTCTAGTAAAATTGTATTCGGTTTTATTTATTTATTTCTGTTAGCATCCACGTTTATGCATGTAAAGTTCAACGTGAAGATTTATTAATTAACCAGAATATTATATGTTGGGTATCAAATAAAAATATTATTTAATCAAGGTTATTAATTAATCTAAAATATACTGTAAATGTTAGTTAGTTAAACCACTTTGAGGTTTAATCCATGAAGGATTCAAGAACATTGAATTATCAAATCACCATGTCAATTTAGTTTTTTTT
>Ga0325411_1009848_pt1 | contig 10139 bp, 7 predicted proteins | sample PopdelMetagenome_13_FD_206181 | JGI IMG/M metagenome (GOLD analysis project Ga0325411, IMG submission 206181) | Populus deltoides microbial communities from Bellville, Georgia, United States - Xylem-PdIQD-R4 | ecosystem: Host-associated > Plants > Phyllosphere > Stem > Wood/Secondary xylem...
ACCGAAAAGTTCGGCCAAGAGAGTTCAAAGAAGGAGATTTAGTATTGAGGAAAATTCTGTCACTACCAGGAGAAGATCGCAGTAAATGGGCACCCAATTATGAAGGACCCTATATAGTGAAGAAGGCGTTTTCAGGAGGGGCATTGATGCTAACAAGAATGGATGGGGAAGATGTAGTTAGGCCTGTGAACTCTGATTCTGTAAAGAAATATTATCCATGATGTATAAGTCTTTATCAAATCAATAAATAAGATTGGGCCAATGATTTCTCTTTGCATATTTTTCATAAAAGGTGCCTGATAAAAAAAAAAACCAAAAATATACCCTTACGATCTCGCATGATCTCATAGACTTAATTGATCTCTTTTACCAAAATCCATTTCCCTATTGGAGTTTTGAAAAAAAATTAATCTTGCATTTTGATTCCAAAAATAATTTGATGTTTATTCAAAAACGATATTTTTGACATTCTACTTGTAGAATGACAAGTGAATCAAGCAACTCCATCATTGAGGTGACTAAATTATAAACAAAAAGTGTGAAAAAGGAAAGAAAAGAAAAAAGAATTGAATAAACACCTTTACCCCATGACTCTTGAATCATGTGTTTTTAAATGTATGAATAATGGTATGTAGTAAACTCGTTGCTCATGACCCATGAAATGCATCTTTGCAAAGATCAAACCATCACACTTGACGAGGTCAAAGTTTATTGATCATAGTTGCTTGCGTTTGAAATGAGGAAAGGCCATCTTTGTTATTCCTTTCACGTTTCTGAAATAAGTACATCCCTTGCGATCCCTTTTTTGAGCCTGAATAATTTTTCTTTCATGAAAACAAATCTCGACTAGGATCACACCCCACACTGGGGGGCAAGAGAAAATTTCAATGAGAAATGAGAAAAAGCCGTGAGAAAGCCAAAAAGGCATAAAGAGCCGAAGAAACTCAAATGCTAGGGGACATACCCAAATCACAAGAAAAAGTGATAACCAAGATAAAGGGAGTATGCTCTAGCAAAGCTATAAAAAAAAGGGGCAAATCAAAGAAGAGCGGCAAAAAAAAATACGAATGACGTCAAAAGTCAAACTGTTGATAGTGATCCTCAATCTTTGAAACCTTGAAACACTTTTTGAGCCTTATGAATCCTTTCTTTCATAGCCAAAAACCACAGCCTATGTTATGTGCCTATAGAAGTCCTTTCTAATCAAGCAAGCAAGCAACCTAGAACAATAAACAATGCTCTCAAAATGCAAAGAATACTTTTCATTGAGGACAGAATGTTTAAGAGGTGATAATATCTTCCCTTTTACGTAACCAGTCCCGAACCATAGAATCTCTGTTGACCAGTTAGGGTTCCTAGTGACCATAATACTAGGTGGCGACTCCCCAAACAAGACATTTTCCCCTAAAAGAACATGGTGCCAGAAATCTGTTCTTTTTCCACAAGATGAGAATTATTTTGTGGGACCGCCGCGATGTCGGGTGCGACAACCCTGGCCAGTATTCCTGCAGATCCGGTCTCTGCCAACAGCCCCTCCTCTGCTGACAGTCCTATGCTGGAGGCTGCTTCTTCATCATCCTCTCCCACAGGTCTGCAACTTATGGTTGATTTATCTTCTTATCAGCTGCCACAGGTCTCCTCACTGCCACCATCTTCCCCTGCGTCTCCACTAGCACGCAGCAGCCATCCTATGACTCTCAGACCGCGGCAGCCGAAGACAGCAAACCTGGCTGCTTCTGTTGCCGCCACCTCTGCCTCCACACGGGTACTGCATTCTCCTTCTTCTGAGCCCTTTGCATTTTTTGATGCTGACCGGTATGCAGTTTGGCATAATGCTATGTGTGATGAGATCGCTGCTTTGCGCTCAAATCGCACTTGGTCTTGGTTCCGTTTCATTCTTCTATGAATGTTGTTGGCAGTAGATGGGTATATCGGATCAAACGTCGTGTTGATGGTAGTATTGAGCGCTATAAAGCGCGCCTTGTTGCTAGAGGTTTTACCGGGCAGGAAGGTATTGATTATTCTGAAACCTTCAGTCCAGTTATTAAGCAGGCCACTATCCGATTGGTTTTCTCTATCGCGGTTTCGCGAAATTGGAAGATTCATCAGCTTGATATTCATAATGCCTTCCTCAATGGTGTTCTTACTGAAGAGGTCTACATGAAACAGCCTCCAGGTTTCGTTGACTCTTCTCTTCCATCTCATGTGTGCAGATTGCACAAATCATTGTATGGTTTGAAACAGACACCGAGAGCATGGTACACTCATCTAAGTGATTTTTTGCTCTCCATCGGTTTTCGAGCTTCCAAGGTTGACACCTCCCTGTTTATCTTATCTGATGGTACTAATATCTTTTATCTCCTGGTGTATGTTGATGATATTCTGCTCACGGGTAGCATCTCTGCTATGCTCCATCACCTTATACAGTTACTCAGCTCTGAGTTCAAGCTTTGTGACTTAGGTGCTGTTCACTACTTTCTGGGTATTGAAGTTCATTCTACCAGTATGGGTTTAATGCTGTGTCAACATAAATATATTCTTGACATCCTCACCCGAGCTGGTATGACTTCCTGCAAACCAGTTGATACTCCAGTCTCCCCTTCGAAAGTCATTTTATTACCGGATCATTCATTCTCTGATCCTACACGATTTCATCAAATCATGGGTGCTCTTCAATATCTTACCTTCACTCGTCCAGATATATGCTTTGCTGTTAACAGAGTCTGTCAATTTATGCATGCTCCTACAAATTCTCATTGGGCCGCTGTCAAACATATTTTATGCTACCTTAAAGGTACGACATCTTATGGTTTCCATATCACTCGAGGCTCCTCTTTTGCTCTACATGGCTTTACAGATGCAGAATGGGCTGGTAGTATTGATGATCGTAAGTCTACGGGCGGCTATCTTGTCTTTTTTGGTCAGACGCCAATTTCTTGGAAATCCGGCAAGCAATGCACTGTTGCTCGCTCCTCTACTGAGGCTGAGTATAAAGCCCTTGCTGATGGTACCGCTGAAGTCATTTGGCTTCAATACTTGTTAACAGATTTGCAGGTTCCCTCAGTCTCTGCTCCTACCATTTGGTGTGATAATCTTGGTGCTACCTATCTCTCAGCAAATCCTATCTTCCATGCTCGTACTAAGCATGTTGAAGTGGATTATCACTTTGTCCGTGACCGTGTTGCCAAGAAAGAAATTCAGATTTGTTTTGTTCCCTCTCGGGATCAACTTGCCGATGTCTTCACTAAACCGCTTCCTGTTGCATCCTTTACTGCTTTTCGGTTCAAGCTTCGGGTTGATCCCCCACCCTCAGCTTGAGGGGGCATATTATAGAATGTATATCATGTATCTATCAGAATAGAAAATTAATATACGATGTTGTAATCATTACAGTTACTCATGTATCTATCAGAATAGGAAATTATTATAGGATGTTGTAATCATTACAGTTACTGCAGTGTTCTGCTGCCTCTATATAAATAGAAAGGTTGGCTAAAGCACAACCTAACACATTCCATTATTCTCAACTGTCAAAGAGTACAGGCTTGTTGGTAATAAATAAATTTAAAAGGCTTATTCAAACTTCGCCACCATCTGCTTTGAAATATTTTTTTGGTACCAAACCAAGAATAGAATAATATCATAGCCTCTGTCTTATAGGGAGCTTGGTATCATTTCTTGTTGTCCTTGGCTTCTTTCTGGGTCATGCCTTGCCAATTCCTCTAATAGTATTGCAAATCTCTCCATAACTGGTACTGCACTTAAGGAAACCAAAACCATAACCCCACGCTCTCCGTTCTTGAATCGATACGGCAGAACAAAGGTTCCTCCAATAGAAATTTCATCCGGCATAGCCGTAGGTGGCCCAGAGTAAATTGTGTTGCCCCATCCATAGTCCACCTGATCGAACCCAAAACTTGTTAAGTCTGACACGACATATGATTGTAACGCTATAGGCTGCCCTTTGGTTATCTCTATTAGATCAGCCAATGATCTCATGTACTCCTCAGTTATTCTATTCTTGGCATTTCTTATCATTTCCAATGCATACCCTAAAGAGTTTAAGCAAAGCTTCTTAGCATTTGTTACAGCTGCTGGCAAAGCTAGGACGTTACCATAATATCCTTTTGGTAATGGAGGGTTAAATTTGGAACGTGCGTTGACAAGCATTTGCATGCGCATCTCCTCATTAGGGTTAGCTTGAGATGCTATGGCATAGCATCTCCATAAGCATGCAGTTATTACCTCAAAATTTGAACATGGGTGTAAATGAGAAGGAATCCATCTACGAACGTTGGATAATTCCTTGCGGTTGAGAACAAAACTACGGTGGGCTGCAGCGTGAACCTGGCCGTGGAATTCAGGCACCTTGGCTGTAGGATCAACAGCAACAGGAGCATCATTACCATATTCATTGTGTCTGCATGTAACTCGTGGCGGATTCCTAGCACAGAGGAGTTCCCTTTGCCACACAGGTAGAATTGAAGGGGATTGAGCACCTCGTGCAATCTCACCTATGGCATTCAATAACTGAAGCATGCCGAGTGCATCACTCATTTGGTGATTAAAACGGAGCCCAAGTACAAAACCACCACACTTCAAGCGTGTCACCCGTTAATATAATGTAAAATTATTAATACTTTATGAGAATGTAATTGATGGAATATTACCATCATTGTTTTAATTATATTTTTTAATTTTCTCGATAATAATAATAGTAATAGTAATAGTAATAATAATAATAATAATAATAATAATAAAATAATAATAATAATGAAAGAATGAATAAACATTAGCCAATAATGTCCTATACGTACCTGAAAAAGCAATAATGGGGTATTGAGGATCCCTTCTGATCCTGGGACGCTGTAAAGAAGTTCCTGAAAGCATGGGAATGGAGATGGAATTGGATCACCAAACTGCTCGACCGTGGCATCGGCATCGGCTTCGATGAACAAGACACCCTCACCAGTACACTCTACTATAAGCTTATTGTCTGGCCCTTGTCTAATCCTACCAGCAAAAGGGTAATAATACACAAGTGCCTGCGCAATTGCCTCCTTTATTACCTTCACAGGATCTTTCCCTTGCATGGATGGATTGTGTGCATACAAGTTGTAACTTGATAATTGAAATTGGAGGTATAGTTGGCGATCAATATCAGAAAGCTGTCTGAATTCATGAGGTGTGGCCTTAGCTGGTGCAACCAATTCTGGTTCGCACCTTTGGACTGCGAACGATATCGAAGTTGGTGTTGCCATCGCACAAAAAGTGTGTTTGCTGCAAACTGTGATAAATGGTGGCTCTACCTCAGCTCAAAAATATTTTTGCTTGAAATGGAATGCATGGGAAGGCATACTTGCTACATATTTATAGTAATAATGACTGTGTGGACATGCAGTATAAAATTTATAATTTTATATAAATTGTAAATTTTAAATTTTTTTATTTTAGAAGGTGTATTAAAAAATATATAAAACTTAATTTAATAATTTAAACTTTTAGATTGAGATGATTATTTGATATTCATTGATTTACTTGCTTATTTTATTTGATTTTGTTAGAGAATAATATAAATCATATCTTGGGACTTCACCTAACAGCTTAAGCTATTAGGTTAAAATGATTATTTGACATGATATCAGAATTTTGATGACCAAGCGGTCAGTAGTTTAAATTTTATTATCTTCATTTATTTGTTAAAAATTAAGTATAAAATAGTATGAAGACCTCATCTAATAGTTTAAGCTATTGGATTGACCAAGAAAGTTTTCTTGTTCTTTTTTCTTTTTTTGTATTTCCTAGGGAGGTCTTAGAAGCAATACCAAATGGCCCGGTTGTTGCCCTCCCTGCACCAAAATCTCTGTGAATCCCTCTCAAGTTCTGCACATAAGATTATATGAAATGAAATTGTACGTGGTCACAACATCCGTTAATTCTTGTGGATTTTATCATTTTTTGTTTTAACTTTTAATTGTGAATTTTATTGTTTTTTAGTATATGTATTTTGTTAAAGAAACTTGTTGTATGAATGTATAATTTTGTAGTTGTTATAGTTTGTTTTAGATTTTGTCAAATTATATTTGTTTGTAAAGTGTTGAAATTTTGTTTGAATTACACCAAATTATATATGTTGTGATGAAATAAATAATAGCTTGTTTAACGGGTCTGTTTTAATTGTTATCAATTCTATTGTGAAGTTGTGATTTATGTAAATTTATATATGTATAAATTTGTATGTATGAACGTTGATAGTTGATAATTGATAATGAATATTTAACATAAGAAACCAATAATTTTTTTTATGTTTTATAGAGATTCAATAGAAGTCATGGATGATCGTTCATGGATGTATTGGGACTCACCCCAAGGATTGCGGAGGATGGATTATTGTAACGGTGTTCAGGGTTTTATTAATTTCACAACATCTATACCAAGAAATTTTATTGATGGTGGTATTAGGTGTCCATACAGGAAGTGTAAAAATTTAAAGTTTCTGCATCAAGAAGTTTTAACGATGCATTTTCTAACCAAAGGGTTCATGCAGGATTACCTGTGTTGGTATACACATGGAGAACTATTTGTTCTATAGTTATGCAAGGCTAAGCTCTTTTCTTGGTTGCAAGGACGCAAAGACCTTCGGAATTCAAGAACCGTGAGATTTATTCTTCCTTTTATTTTCAATTTATGTTATGAATGAGTATGATTGTTTTCCTATGCATATTTCCTATGATTGTTGTTGATGATTGCTAGAGCGGACTCTAAGTTATTGTTATGAACAATCTATTGCTAAGTTTAATATCAAAACCGGAGTTGTGATATATGAACTTGTGAAGCAACTAAGCTTGATAATTGTGGCAGAACTACGTTATTGAACTTAGGGAGAACATTTGAAAAAAGTGACACAAGTTGCGGACAACTTGTATGTTAATCTTGATGAAATTATCTAGTTCTTAAAGCTGCCATTAAATTGAATCATTAGTGCGGACACTTTGATTGTTTGTTGTATGATTAGTTATACGGTGGATTCGTTAATTAATCAACGTTAAGAAAAGATAAAAATTTCAGAACATGTGTGCTGCCATAAAATTTTCATTTCAAGGATCGGTTCTAATTTCCGTTGGTGGATGTGTGCTTGCGACCAAGGTTTGTTTTCTTGATTAATTTTGGTTTCAATTGATTTTGTTTGCTAGTTTAATTTATTCCATAGTTTAGATCATCACAAATAAAAACCCCCCAATTGCATAACATATAACATAAAAATCTAAACTAAATCTTCCTCGTGGGATCGAACCCTTGCTTGCTCTATACTATCTTGTGTGTTTTAAGCTAGGGTAATTAATTTGTGCGACCACGACATCACAACATGGTTCTTCAAATTGTGAAAAATTGCCCCACCCCTCCGTTTTTTTGTGTTAGAGACTCATATTTATAGGCAAAATATTGTTTGGTCCTCAAACATGATCCATCAACTTCTTAATTTTTTTAAATTTTGATTTTTCTTAATTTTTTTGTATTTTTTGAAAACGAGCAATATCAACGTCGACTCAATGAGGAAAATCAATAATTTTAAAAATAACGCGTGAAAAGTTGAACGCGTTCAAAAAACCTTTGAAATTTTAAATTCTTTTGAGACAATGCTGAAAATGCTAAAAACGATGCAAATATATTAAAAACATATTTTTAAAATTTTCTTTATTTTTCGCTATTTTTGGATTTTTCAAAAATTTTATGAAAAAGATGGGTCAAAGAATAATATAAATCATATCTTGGGACCTCACCTAACAGTTTAAGCTATTGGGTTTAGATGATTCTTTGACATAGTATTAGAGCCTCGATGATCAAGCGGTCATGAGTTCAAATCTCACCATCCTTATTTATTTGATAAAAATTAAGTATAAGATAATGTAGGTCTATATAAGTTTCAAATCCAAAGGGCTTTCACTTGAGAAAGTGTGTTAGAGAATAATATAAATAATATCTTGAGATCTCACCTAACAGTTTAAACTATTGGGTTAAGATGGTTCTTTGACATATCTTAATTTAATGAATATCTCCGTAACCATGTTGGACAAAATAACATGGAGTTTTTTTTTCTTTTTTCTTCTTTTGGGTTTCCTGGGGAGGTCTTAGAAGCAATATCAAATGGCCCGGTTGTTGTCCTCCCTGCACCAAAATCTCTGTGAATCCCTCTCAAGTTCTGCACATAAGATTATATGAAATGAAATCTCAAATCTTAAAAATCTTAAATACTATAATATTGTTTCCTTAGATAGGCAGTTACAACCATTAAATAATGAAGGTGTAACGTCTTCTGCAATTTCGTTTGGCTCACTAGCTAGTAGCTACTCAATTAATTTGTTTTTATTATTATTTATTTTTGCTACCAACTTCACCAGCATTGACTTTTTGAGGAGCATTAACATTGATACACTGACTTCTAGCTAGTGCTATTCATGCCCACCTCTACGTCTCTTATAAATTTTATTCACATAATTAATTCATTAAAAAAATTAAAATCAAAAGGGTAATTGAGGATATGTTAATTGTGTACATAAGAAAAATAGAAGGAACTTGGAGGACAAAGGTTGTGCGATTGGTTTGGATATACACCATCAGAAAATCAGAGAACACCAAAGGAATTACCGACGGAATTTTTTAGTTAATTCCATCTCAAACGCTGTCAGTATTTACCATCTCAAACGCTGTCAGTATTTACCGACGGACACATTCCATCGGCAATACCGTCGGCCTTTTTTTGGAAGTTGCAACGGCGTGATAACGTGGATTTTTTTAAGATGAATTTACCGACGGAAATACCGAGGGATTCCAGATAGACGTGTTGCTTCCAGCGGCAAAATCACCGACGTATACCGACGGAAATAGGCTTCCTGTATGATCTGTGGATAATTGTTAAATATGCATCTTCTAGGCAGTGAAGCTGACGGCAAAAAATCAATGACTCACAAAAAGTCATAGGTGACCATATCATAAATATATTGTAAGCTAAGTTGGAGGAAACAAATATGTTTTGTCATTAACTTGATTGTTGCTGCCTAGTCATTGAGAATTTTTTTTTTCTAGGAAAAGAATTTAAAAAATAACTTTGTTATTCATAAAAGAAAAAAACAATAAAAATAAAATTGTTAACCAAATTTTATCCTGGTTAATTTTCCAAGCAATTCAAATATGAACCCAATCTAAAATAAATTTCAAGTTCAAAGTTCAAAGATTTTAATTATTAAGTATTTTTTTATAAATTTTAAAGTTGGTTTGATGCTCAAAGAGATTTATTATTATTATTATTATTATTATTATTATTATTATTATTATTTTAGTTCAAATTTGGAGATCAACTTATAAATAAATTTATTAAATCTTTTTTAATACATCAAACTCATATATGTCTACATGACATTTTTTCTATTGAATTAACTCTTTTATTTTTTGGATTATGTAATTAAAGAAATAAAGAAAAGAAAATAAACATGTGGAAATTAATTTAATTACTTTAATTAATTAGGTTTGTTTTGGCTAATTGTTTTTTTAATTTATTTATTTTATTTTAATCATAAGAGAGAATTTTTTAAATAAAAAAATAGGAGTTATTGGATTATGCATCGTCAAGCATTCAATTTAGTATCTTTCACTTATCAATTTTTTTTTTTTTTCAAATCAAGTCATCCTCGTCCTAACCAATCATGTCTTATAGTTTTCTTCGTGGAATTCGAATTTCCAATAATAACATAACCGATCAATATTAAGCAACATGATAGTTGTCGCACGTCACCCGCGCAGCGTCGTTGGCGATTTTCGTTTGTCTTTTGCTTGATTCGAGGTCTTGGGAGTCGCCACCTAATAATTGATTGAGGGCTACTAGGAAACCCGGGTGTACTGGTCTTGTCAGAGATTCACGGGTAAGGGATTGGTTGTAGTTAGGGAAGGTATTAGCACCCCTAACACACCCTACCTGAGGTAAGCTGCTTCATAGCTTTAATGTGTTAAAGAAGTTTTAAAAATTTTGTTCTTTCATCGATTATTATAAATACGATTTACGTGTAAGTTCATAATCTTTAACCATGAGCAAATCAAAATATTAAATTCTTCTTTATTCTTTGCAATTTCATCATAAAAAAAAA
>Ga0325411_1009849_pt1 | contig 10139 bp, 4 predicted proteins | sample PopdelMetagenome_13_FD_206181 | JGI IMG/M metagenome (GOLD analysis project Ga0325411, IMG submission 206181) | Populus deltoides microbial communities from Bellville, Georgia, United States - Xylem-PdIQD-R4 | ecosystem: Host-associated > Plants > Phyllosphere > Stem > Wood/Secondary xylem...
GGAGACGGAGACGGAGACGGAGACGGAGAAGGAGAAGAAGCTTGTAAGCTTATTGTTATTTTGTGCTGTCTTGAAAGAGAACTCAACTGGGAAAATATGGCGAAGCGGGAGCTCTCCAGCACTTTGAAGAACTTGAAGGTAATAAACACTTTCTGTTGTTTCTTCCATTAGTGGTTTATTTTCTGCTGCTTTTTCTTTTTTGAAGTAAAAACTTGGGATTTGAGTTGGGTTTAGCTTAAACTAATCTGGGTTTACTTCGTTTTTATCAGAATTTGGTTTAATTGTTTTGTGAAATATGAATTAGTCAGTACTAAGCTTGTTACATTATGGGTTCTCTTTTGTTGGAATAATAGTTCATGCAAAGAGCAGTTCAGAGAGAGGAGAAAACTAAGAAACAAGAAGAAGAAGTCAAACCTGATGGGAATTTCTTTTCCCCTGGTACCATTAAGAAGTGGTAATTTTGAGCTGATATGCTTAAACCTATATGTTATGTCTACACGTGTTATTTTTTATGTTGATTTTATAGGTTATGAGTTTGTTTTGGTTTGTGCTTTTACTGGATATTTGCATGCTTAAGCATAAACATATGATTTTCGACTTTGGTTCATCTTGTTATTTAATGCTTATTTTATCTATGGAACCTTTTGGAGTGAACAAATGAAGGAATGAATACAGAGCATTTTATCTGAAATTTCTTAAAAAAAGATTTTCTTAGAAAAATTTCTGGTTTTTTGGTTGCTGAATTATGCTGGGCATTGGTATAAATATAAGGCACTGGATTGAAGTTGGGTCTTTTGCATAATTGGGTTCCATGCTGCATGGATTTTGTACCTGTGACAATGGAGGACCGTAGTAGGTTGATTGAGGCTGAGAACTTGAGACTTGAGCACCTCTATTTGCTTAATATATGCAACTGGCGTTTTGAACTAGCATTTTAGATGTCTTTGTAATTCAACCAAGGTCCTTCATGTTATTGCTGAATCTGCTATAATTTGGTGATACTTGCTGTCCAAGTTTAAAGGCCATTATGTTGCAAATTGAGATCCCTAGGTTCTTAATTGAGCAGCTCAGCTGCTTAGCGAGTGACTCTTGATATCACTGATTTATGCTTGGAGTACATCACTTAGATTGATGTTTTAAACATTTGCAGTGTGGTAGTAATGGAAGGGGATCCTCACCCAGGAGCAGTTTTAGGACGAATGTCATTTCAAAGTTTCAATCCCTCTGTTGATGTGAGTATGAAGGTCAAGTGACCTGATTATTTTTATTCAATGAATAGTCACTTCCCAAGCTTCTCTTCTGGCATGTGCTCACTGCTCTCCTCATGTCAAAACCATTATCTTGGTAGAAACTAAATGAAGCAGCAGCAAATGAAGCATCTGATGCACGTGCCTCTACTTCCAGCCATCAGAGTGGAAGAACATCTTTTAGGTGGGTAATTTGATTTCTCAAATCTTGTTTGTTCTATCCTGATAGTTGTCCTTCAGTGACTGTTTGTAAATTCTACAAAGTAGAGAAAAATAGTTGCTTTTGTGAATCTTATACCTGGATGGAATAGAAAAGAAAATGTTTCATACCCAGGATGAGCAACTGTCAGTTGATACAGGCTGGACATGTGATGCCATTGGAGTGGTCAATTCATAACTTGGAATATCAATTCGAAAGTTTTTCTTTGTGATGCTGTTATGTAATTGATTAAAAATGCATAGCAAGATGGCCACAATACTTCTCATAGTTATTTCAGATGGTAGATGTGATACCATCTGAATTGGGATTGTTTAGCTTGTTCTTTGCATCCACTTACTAGTTTCCTTTTACTCTCTGAATGAAGGGGAGTTACAACAGTAACTAGCTGTAGTTTAAGGAGTGAGTAAACAGAGCAGTCAGACGATTAAATAAACAAACAGAAACAGATCGTGGGCGATTTAATTATTTACAAAATAAATTGACTTCTACAATTCAACACGTTGTAGATAATTTTCTCCTCTAATATGCATTTCCTTCTCTCTATATTTTCAGAGAAAATGAATCATCACCAGAAGGATTAGAGTGCTCAAACACTGCCAAACCAAGTTCTGAGGCAAATGGAGATCATAAAAGAAAACAATATGAAGTAGCATCTGAAATACAACATCAAAATAAATCACCGAAAATGGTTCAAGATGGTCACCAATCATCACCGAATAGCAGTAAAGGCTCCTTCAAGCAGCCAAAGCGTGGCAAGCTGGACTGGAATGTTCTTAGACCAAAAAGTCAACACAATCAAAATAAAAGAGGGTGAGCATTAGTTGGTCATTCCCTTGGTAAAAGTGAAATTTCTTGTCTCATTAATGTCAGGTTGAGCATTTGCTTCTGTAACTGGGTGTACTTCTTTTCTAGCCCTTCAGCTTTCTTTTTTAGTGAGTATTGACTTATACAAAATGAATTAAGAGATTGTGCAAACTTGTTGTCATATCATTAATGGCCAGATTTTCTTATTGAGCCTTCTGATTCGTTGGTTAAAGAGTTGCCTCCTCGCTCTCTCTCAATTAGTAAAACATGAAGGCATGGATTATTTGTCTCTGTCCAGCCTTCTTTATTGACATGTACATTCAATATGTCACTGGTTGATTGGTGGTCTTTTCTTGCAAATGCAGTTGCATGTACCTCGTATACTTCCAAATTGTTTGAAAATCATAGAGTTTTAGTGTGCCAATCTCCTCATTAAACTAGGTTGTCAAGTACAATACCAATTCTTGGTCGTTTAAATTGTGCTTCTGCACCCTTAGCTTTAATAATGAATTTCACTTGAAGGAAACTAGTTAAAGCAATTGTTCTGGAAGGAGACCAAATAGGCATGTTCAAATTTCCCAGATAGACCGTAAGTGTTCATTCCAAACATCACCAGTAGTTATGCAATTGCTCCTTTGAAATTCTCCTGCTTTGGTCTCTGTTGGGAGTCAGTCCGGGTGCCTATTTGGTACTGGAGTAATTTTGTTTTGGATGATATCGGACAATTTTTGGGGCTTAAATGCCACAAGGTTTTCCCTGCTGCAGTATTACGAATCATTTTGATATAGAACGATGTATAGTGGGGGATTAGAAGGAGCTTCCTTGGAACATTTGCATGTGTAATGAAATGGTATGCTTTCAGGAAATTAGCAGCTAGTTAACTGTTATCTCTCTCTCTCACCTAGGTCCACCCCAATTACTATGTTTCGGGCTTGGCAATTTGGTGTTTGATTGACAAGGTTGCCCACTAGAATCTAGCCGTCTTCACTACAACTTGGGTTGAATCTCATGGCCGACTGAAAATTATTAAGACTAGTATCTTTGACTTGCACTCCTGCTTTATTCACATATACAATGGACTGCAATTTGAATGTATTTTTGTTTGGCTAGAATACGAATGTTCAATACATGAGGGTAAACCTATGAACAAAATCACTGCTTGGAATTAGGATATAAATTACATCAATACTAAAAATATCTGACGTAAAATTTTACATATGTAACAATGTAGAACAACTTCTAGTAGGATCTAAAAAACCAGTAATTCTTAAGTATTTTTAAGCATTACTCCTGGGCTGGTTTCCAGACTGATAGAGCATAGATTATTCTCCCCTTCCATCCCTGTAGCACCCACTGGCCATCTGCATCAACAACAAAATCTTTATCGTACTCTGATTTCACCACAGATCTCACATCCTTGAAAAGCTCTTGATCCAATGAAAGTTGCCTGAACCCGGCTCTTAGATTCCTAGACTGCCACTGCTTGTATGTCTCTGGCCTTTCAACTCTTGCTTTACCCTCACATGCTATCACATTGGTAATATCTCTTCCGTATTGCTCTTTTTCAAACATCATTCTGTGTTCATCTTCGCGAGACACAGTAGCCTCGAACATATCAAACAACGATGAAAAGTGGTAGAGCGCCTCTCGAAACCGAGTGACAAAGAATGGCGCATTGAAATTACCATTTACAACCCCATGGATAAACATGTCCGGTTTGATCTTGTTGATCAATTTCAAAACAGCATCCCTTGCACTATTCTCCACAATTGTGTCGTCCGGGAGGTTCCTTAGCCGATATAGACAGTTGACGACAACCTTCTCGTCTTTGTCAATTTTGAGATCCTCATATCTGATGGTTTCCCATTTCTGTGCTATGGGAATATACTCAAAAGGGACTTTAAACCTCTCACAATATCTTTCTAAGCGACGGCCTGTCTCCTCAACCCTTTCTGCAGGCCGGAAACCAGGTTGAGGAAGCTCAATTCCTGTAATACGTAACTTGGGAGGTCCACCAGGCCTTTCCGAGAGACGCTGGATTAGGCAAGGCCATTGAAAACCATAAAGAATACCAAAATCAATGATGTGCAGTCTTGTTGCTTTCTTTTCTAGTTTCAGAATTGTCCTGTTGGCAAAGAAATTAGACATCCTTTTGAACGGGCACGCTCTGACATATACCTGGTAAGCTTTTAAGATCTCAGCTGCTGATGTTCTGGGGTTTACAAATAGTGTAAATGTAGGTGTCGTGGTGCCTGCTAAGCGTGTATCAAGGGCATTGGCAAAGTAATGCGCCAATCTTTGGTTTGCATCACCAAATGAAGAAGAATGTTGCCTAATCTGCTGAAGTATCTCACTTGCAGTCCTTTGGTCACCAATTGCCACAGCCTGTGCACATTGGACGAGGAGAGAGCTCAAATCCACAACTTCTCCTTTCTTTCCCCGTTTCTTTCCTCGTGTTGTTCTACCATTAGACCCTTTTCTCTGCTCATTCCCAGCTGCTCCATTTTGTGAATTTCCCAGAAGAGAACATGGAGTTGACTCATTTTGTGCAACTGGACAAAGCAACACCTCATCAAGTAACTCTGACAGCTCAGACTCTGCAGGAGAAAGTGCAGAATGCTTCTTGCTCCTCTCTTCTTCTAGATCATCACTGTCTTCCCGCTGATGATTTTTTCTTCCCCGTGAACTATTTGGTGAGTAGTCTCCCTCGTCCTTGTCCGGAGGGTTGGACGAGTTGCTCTTTGAAGATACCATGAAATAATCATTACCTGAAAGAAAATTGTCCGCTTCTCCTCCCCCTTTGCTGAGCACCTCAAAAGGGTGCGGGTGCACCGGACTGTGGAGATCTGGTGCTAGGAGGGTTCTTTCGAGGGGGAGAACTGGAGAGGTTTGCACTTGATATAAGTCTAAATCAGCTTGATCAAAAATCCAATCGGACTTTTCAACCAAGTTCTTACCAGGAGGATTGCTGTTGCTGCTATCAATACCGCTACTCCAAGTGAAACCAGGTTGAGGAAGCTCAATTCCTGTAATACGTAACTTGGGAGGTCCACCAGGCCTTTCCGAGAGACGCTGGATTAGGCAAGGCCATTGAAAACCATAAAGAATACCAAAATCAATGATGTGCAGTCTTGTTGCTTTCTTTTCTAGTTTCAGAATTGTCCTGTTGGCAAAGAAATTAGACATCCTTTTGAACGGGCACGCTCTGACATATACCTGGTAAGCTTTTAAGATCTCAGCTGCTGATGTTCTGGGGTTTACAAATAGTGTAAATGTAGGTGTCGTGGTGCCTGCTAAGCGTGTATCAAGGGCATTGGCAAAGTAATGCGCCAATCTTTGGTTTGCATCACCAAATGAAGAAGAATGTTGCCTAATCTGCTGAAGTATCTCACTTGCAGTCCTTTGGTCACCAATTGCCACAGCCTGTGCACATTGGACGAGGAGAGAGCTCAAATCCACAACTTCTCCTTTCTTTCCCCGTTTCTTTCCTCGTGTTGTTCTACCATTAGACCCTTTTCTCTGCTCATTCCCAGCTGCTCCATTTTGTGAATTTCCCAGAAGAGAACATGGAGTTGACTCATTTTGTGCAACTGGACAAAGCAACACCTCATCAAGTAACTCTGACAGCTCAGACTCTGCAGGAGAAAGTGCAGAATGCTTCTTGCTCCTCTCTTCTTCTAGATCATCACTGTCTTCCCGCTGATGATTTTTTCTTCCCCGTGAACTATTTGGTGAGTAGTCTCCCTCGTCCTTGTCCGGAGGGTTGGACGAGTTGCTCTTTGAAGATACCATGAAATAATCATTACCTGAAAGAAAATTGTCCGCTTCTCCTCCCCCTTTGCTGAGCACCTCAAAAGGGTGCGGGTGCACCGGACTGTGGAGATCTGGTGCTAGGAGGGTTCTTTCGAGGGGGAGAACTGGAGAGGTTTGCACTTGATATAAGTCTAAATCAGCTTGATCAAAAATCCAATCGGACTTTTCAACCAAGTTCTTACCAGGAGGATTGCTGTTGCTGCTATCAATACCGCTACTCCAAGTGAAACCATTATCCGGGCTTTCAAATTTTTTATCGCAACAAGAAAGAATTTGATTCGACGAATGGGGGTATTCCTGACCAAGGACATCATAGAAGGGTTTCTCGGCAGCTTGGAGGGCTAAACAGTCCTGCAACATACAGGTCTTACCCTCCAAGTCCTCTTCCAAAAGCACATCACTTATGAACTTGAGAGTAACATTATTGCTTGGACCATATCCTTCAGAGCATGAATTTGAAGAGGAAGATGACGATGTTGAGTCATTAGGAGGTTCAGGATTGAAAGAATTAAAAGAAGGATTTGGATCACTCATGGTATCATTGAGTTGATATCCATTAAAAAGATTCCTATTCGAAGAGAAAGAAACCGAGGCATGGTCAAACATGAATCTGTTCATGGAATTTGGGTATTCTTGTAAAAGGGTATCCATGAACAATATGAGGAAATTAAAAGAAAACAAGATAAGAAACTAAATGGCTCAGGAATCAATCAATAATCAACAGTCCTGCAGAACAATCAATCAAGAATCAACAGTCCTGCAGAAAAACTCAAAAGATCGATATGCGAGCAAAGAATAGGCGTAGAAAATTGGAGTTTACCTGAGTGAAACCAAAGTAATTTTCTTCTTGAGCAGGAGTTCACGCACACTTATTTAAAGGAAATTGGTCCGCGGAGTCATTTTTAAGGTCTTCGAATACTGAACATTGAAGTTTCCAGGAAGGGGAGGGAAGAAGGATCGAGGCAGCCGCCACATCAACACTAGATTTGTGTGTCAGAGATTTGAGTTTCGACTGTCAAAAAAGATAAGGGTGTTACACTATGTTTGGGAGCTAAATGGAGGGAGGGAAACAAAGACTATTACTACGACAGTTTTTGGCTTGTATTTTCTCAGCCCCCTCTATCTTTCCTTCCATTTTCGACTCTTCCAAACAAAACATATGACTTGGGGGCCACAGTGACGAGTTATCTTTGAGACCATGTGAACATTGGTCCAAAGTTGGTTTTTTGGTTTAAAGGTAGGGTTGCCTTTATAATTATTAATGCTTGGACAACAAGGCTTTGACTGGATCTTAGAATGTGAACGCATTATCCCTCTCTATATTCTATAAATAAAGCTAAAAGGGACACTGTTTACCCACATCTTTTAACAGTGTGTGTTACTTTCTTTTCTTTTCTTCTTGTTATTGATTTTTTTTTTAATTTAGTTTTTATATGATATATTTGTGGGTCTAGAGTGGGGAAAGTGGTTGCCCAAATCCATTAGCACCGTGAATTAAAATAGTCATTTGTAATTTTTTTTATTTTGATTTTTTTAATTTAGTCCTTATATGTTTATAGGGGTTTAGAGTTAATAATTTATTTTAATTTATATTTTATATAGTTATTGCAGTACAAAAAAAATCTATTGGTATTGGAAAAATATCCCACAATCACAATATAGTCTAATTTTTTAAAAAAATTTGGTTAAATAAAAAATAATTTAAAAAACTAGCTTAATAAACTTTATAAAATAAGAATAATTTACAGGTTGTTTTGTTAAGGGGAATGGCTACAGCGATAAGTAAGATATTAATTTTCGATTCACAAGATATGTTTAGAAGTTTTATGACATTGCCTCTATTTGGATAAGAATGAGGATGATATATTTTTCTATGTCTGTATGTTGTCGATTGAGTCGAGTTTATGTTTTATGCCATAGTTTTGTGAACCCGGTGCTGCTGGTGTTGCTGTAGCTATTAATTTCAGGTTCTGCAAGGAAAAAAACATGATCTCTTACTCAGCTGCTAATGCCGTTATCCCATTTCAAGGAAGAATCTTGAAAATAAAGGAAAAGGGTTAACTTTTAATAATGTTTTTATTAGTCTGCAATGAATTTACTTCTGCTCTATGTATTAATGTTTTCCCCAGTTCAACTGATTGTTCTGGTATCCATGCATATTCCACTCATAGTGCAACTACCCTGTTTCCATGGCTTTCTCTTTCTTTACCTTGGATTTCCTCATTGTTGCTTATCCCTCTGCGCCTTCTGCCCTTTTTTTTGTGGTTATTATTTGGCTTTTTTGATGCTGCTCTGCTTTTTTATCCCTTTTTTCATCATGAAATCTTGTGCAATCCTACCTTCCGTCATTAAATACTTGCCTTTTGTCATCTTCTGTGGGAGTTGCATATGTGTTTTCTTTTGTGGTTGGGTTTCATGGCTCCAGATTGTTTTTTCAGCTAACAGTATAGTTCTCTCTTCTTTGAAAGTCGTCTCCAGGCAGGGCTCTCTACCTTTGAAAGTTCGTCATGTTTATTAGCAGCCACAGTGCTCCAATCTTTGCTTAAAGTTTTTTGAAGTTTTTACATGGTATCAGTTTTATATGCTTTTACTTTCAAAAATCAAAGTGTTTTCTTCTTCGCCCCTCCCTCTCCTCCAATCCTAAGTTTTTGGCCCTGCCCCTTAAAAAATATTGAATTTAAAGATTACAAGCGCTGAAACTTTAAGATTTTTAAAATACAAATCTACTTTCTGATACAAAATATTGAATAATGAATGGATTGAATATTCCTCCCCCGTCCATGTATACCTGAAGAATCCGCACCCCTCTACTTTCTGACTTGTCACCCACAAGCACACCTCACGCCACCATCATACACAACGTTATCAGATTATTTTTTTGTTAAATGAACTCGTTGGTCCCTCTACTATTTTGATTTCACTAATCCAGGACCTCATCCATTTAATTTGTCATTGTGAGCACTGTACTTCATGATTGTTTTTCAATGCAGACCTTCTATCCACCTACAGGTTGATACTTCAGTCTGTATGTCAATTAGTTTCGTTTTGAGAGATGGATCGATGCTAATTTGATGGTTTTTTCTTTTTCTGTGGGCAATATATATATATATATATATATATATATATATATATATATATATATATATTGCAAAGAAAAAAACTGATTTTGTAGATGAAAAAAATAATATTTTTTTGGGCTAGGCCCAATCAGCTAGTTGTCCCCTTGTAAAAGGAAGCCCGGTCATTTGAGCCTAGACCTAAATGGCAGAGACCAAACTAAAACAAAAACTACATTATTATTAAAAAAAAAAAAGAAACAAAAAAGGCAAAGAAGCTGGACTCTCATAGGAAAAAGAAAAAGAAAAAGAAAAAATAACAACATGGCTTTTAAAAAAGGAGAGAGATAAAAAAAATTAAAAAAGAAAAAGAATATAACGTCAGAGACCCATTAAAACTTTAATTAATATAAATATCCTGTTATTATAAAAATTTCATCGAGACAAATACAACTATAAAGCCAGGATCAAAGTTAGGAGCGAGTCACGTGCCGTACCCGACGAAAGTTGGGCTTGACTCACATGATAACACATGCCAACCAAATTTCTCCTTCTCTCCACTTTAGTCCTTCCACTTCAGTCTATGGTCTTTATAAAATTATCTCAACATTTCTCTCTCTCTCTCTCTCTCTCTCTCTCTCTCTAGCAGAGATTTGAAAAGATTGAAGAAGAGATTGAAATGCTTCAATGCAAACTGAAGAACATAGAAAAGGGAGGAAGATTCAAATAACTGTTGAACATGAAAGGCCAAGGCATGGGCTTACTTGCAACATCACGATTATGGTTTAGTTGAACAAATATTAGGTAAACTATTTTTTGACAAAGTTTCGTTCTTTATTTGACTGGGTTTATTTGCTTTTCTTCTTTTTTCTTGATTTTTTTATAGGTCTTGATTGACTAGGATGACGAGTGATTACAAAGTGAAAATAATCGATGTCGGCATGCAAGTCTTACGTGGAATTCAATTACTTGTTTGTTTTTTATTTTAAAAATATATTT
>Ga0325411_1009851_pt1 | contig 10139 bp, 8 predicted proteins | sample PopdelMetagenome_13_FD_206181 | JGI IMG/M metagenome (GOLD analysis project Ga0325411, IMG submission 206181) | Populus deltoides microbial communities from Bellville, Georgia, United States - Xylem-PdIQD-R4 | ecosystem: Host-associated > Plants > Phyllosphere > Stem > Wood/Secondary xylem...
TCCTGCCATTCTAATTCCCACTGTTTTTTCAGCTTTGCTGGTCATTAGCATAGTAGCTTATTTTTGGCGTAAGAGGAGAGGAAATAAAGGTAGGACAAAGCAAGAACTACTACACATGGTAGAGTAAGGAATTAGGAAAATATTAAAATCTGAAATATTACTTTAGCAGCATAAACACAAGGTTGTTATATGCAATATTCACAGCAGTTAGATGTTCTTATCGACTGTCAGTGTTACCTGTCAAAAACTTTTTTGGCAGCGGGTTACTTGTAATGAAGCTTATACATGTCCAACATTTTGTACCTTTCTTAGAAATATATTATCCTGCTTAATTTTGTGATTATATCTTCAAAATAGGTACCTGGGTGGCAAATGAACTCCGTAGAAGTAGCAGTGATCAAGATTTGCCACATTTCAAACTCAGCACAATATCTGCTGCAACCAACAATTTTTCTCCAGATAACAAACTTGGACAAGGAGGTTTCGGCTCAGTCTATAAGGTCATCTCCTATGCATTATATCAGATGTGTGTTTTGGTCTTTGATATGATTCATTTTGATGATTTTTGCAAGTCCTTGAACTGATTATTCTGAGTTGCAAAAGTTGACTCCTGTAATATGATTTTAGGGTGTGCTACCTGATGGTGAGAAGATTGCTGTAAAGAGACTATCAAACAATTCAAGACAAGGGATAGAAGAATTTACAAATGAAGTTAAGGTAATTGCAAAGCTTCAGCACCGAAATCTTGTGAAACTTGTAGGCTATTGCATTCAGGGAGGAGAACAAATGCTAATATATGAGTACATGCCAAACAAGAGCTTGGATTCATTTCTTTTCAGTAAGTTTCTTATCGAGATTTGACAGTCTACATCAGTTTAATACAGTTCAAATGAAAAGGTGAAATGTTTTGTTACAGATGAAACAAGAAAGTTGTTCTTGGATTGGAGCAAAAGGTTTGACATTATTGTTGGTATCGCTCGTGGAATCCTATATCTTCACCAGGACTCAAGGTTGAGAATCATTCACAGGGACTTGAAATGCAGCAACATTCTATTGGATGCAGAGATGAATCCAAAAATCTCAGATTTTGGAATTGCTAGAATATTCAAAAGCGACCAAATTCTGGACAGCACAAAAAGAGTTGTGGGAACATAGTAAGTATATTTACTCACCCAGAGAAATAGATTAATAGAATACCACGCACGGATTTTCATCAAGAATGATAACATTAACTGGCAATCTTTCACATTTTTCTTGTGCAGTGGCTATATGTCACCTGAGTACGCAGTGTTCGGAAAATTCTCGTTGAAATCAGATGTGTTTAGTTTTGGGGTCATGTTACTGGAGATTGTAAGTGGAAAGAAGAACAACGAATTTAATCCTCAAAATCCTGCCCAGACCTTGATTGGACTAGTAAGAAACTTCTAGCACTATACCATAGCGTTAAATTTTGAACTCCTCCTGTATGCTAATGCTATGAATCACACAGGTGTGGGGCCTGTGGAAGGAAGACAGAGCATTGGAGATAGTCGATTCATCACTTCAGGTGTTGTATCATCCTCAAGAAGCTTTGAAATGCATTAAAATCGGTCTTTTGTGTGTGCAAGAAGATGCCATGGAAAGACCATCCATGTTAGCAGTTGTTTTCATGTTTAATAGCAGCGAAACCACCATTCCTTCTCCGAAACAGCCTGCTTTCACTTTCAGAGAACCTTGCACTGGTCCTCACGTAGCAGTGTCTGGCTGTTTGAATGTGACAATGACTGATATTGAAGGTCGTTAGTTAAAGATGTGCACCTACTTTTATGGCTTTGTACTTTAGATTCTTGAAGTAACGGGCTCTGCAAGTTGCCACTAAATATTTGTAATTATGCTAGCTTTCACTCCCTTCACTTATTGAAGGACTAATTGAAAATTGTTATAGAATAAACTGTGATCAGCTTACTGCACTTGATGAGAAAAAAAAAACCCTGATAAATCGTTAACGCAAGCAAAAAAGGAGTAAAAAACACAGCAGACAAGAAGTTGACAGAGAGTTCTTAAATCAGAACAGGAATCCTAGACCAAAAGCACTGTCTAACAACAGGAGACAAAAACAGACCACTAACAGAAACTTTGTGGGTCACGAAAGTTTTTCTGAAATGGGTTCCTCAGAATATTAGGGTTTACAAATATTAGGAGGATGCATTACAAGAGTTTGTTGCACTTCTTAAAAAAAAAATTTAAAAATTTTCTGAGGGTATTTTTTTATATGAAATTTCAATGTCAGAGTGATACAGATGACTTGTGAGCTACCACATTTGTTTAAATAGCAGTCTTTGAGAGGCTGCTAAGGATCAGTCAAGAATTTGAACATGGAATGCAACGTTTGTTATTACATTATTTATATGCATGCATACAAACTAGAGTTCCCCTTCTACACATACATGATGTAGGAACAAACTGTTAGTTGCTCCTAAAAGCCTACACTGATAGCAGGGGATAAATTTATTCCTATATCCCACTTGATCATTATGATCATAGCATCTCAGTTGAAATTCCATCATGGATCTCATAGCGGGCCGCCCCCAAGAGAAAGAGAATGATTGCCATAAAAGAAATAAACTTTCCCACTACCATAAGTTTAGGCTTTGGGAGCGATCGTGCAGTTTGTTCCTACATCAATACCTCAGTTCCATCAAGCTTCAGCTTGATTAGAATTACTGCTAGTTAGCAAAGTAAACTCCAATAGAGGGCATCCAATCAATGGATCCTCAGGGTTTCTCTCCATCAAGAAACATGGAAACCTTTTTCTCTATTGTGACTCTGACCAAAGGTTTCCAGTATGGTCAGAAGATTGTGCTCTTGGAGATACTTGTGAAGCTCAGCTCTTGGATTCGGGAAATCTTGTTCTGGTCCAGGCTAGTAAGGGAATTGTGTGGCAAAGTTTCAATTTTCCTACAGATACCATGCTAGCTGGAATAAAACTTGGTTTGAAAAGGAAAACAGGTCAGGTACTGTTCCTAACGTCATGGAATTTTAGCAGCGGGTACATCGAGTGGAGAAAAGCTTGATCTGCTGTAGTGTAGCACATCCATGTCCCATTGTCAGCCTTTCTTGAGGAAAGGCATTCACAAACGTTTTCCCAACATTGAATTGCTACTAATTAAGATACTTAGATGGAAAACGAGCCTTGAAAACAACAAATCTTAGCCCTCCAAACTACTATCATAAATATGATATAAATAAAATATTAAAAGAAGAATTCTAATTATATGAAAGCTAGTACAGTTCTAGCTCCTGCATCAAAAGGAATGCAGGTTGTTTAGGAGAAGGAATTGTTTTTTCACTACTTGACGTAAGAACAAGAGACCGACTTGTATGCATTTCAAGCCCTTTAGGGGAAAATATAACTCCTCCAGTGATGCAACAACTATCTCCAATGCATCGTCAGAAATCTTTGTTATTTAACTTTTCATTGAATTGGATTGTTCGTGCATGGTGGTGGGTGTTAAATCTCAAATCCCCAATTTAGCAACAAGTATTTTCATTACAAATCTAATGGAACTTCATATTAGCAATTTTTCAGACAGCACAGCTTCAGCTACCAGCGAATTCAGTAATTGTCACCTCATTTGCAGAACAAAGTCCATCTTCTACGTCTGATGCTATATCAGGAAATTTATCAGATTTTCTAAAGAGGAATGCAGGTTCTTTTGGAGAAGGAATCTCTGTTTTGTTACACAGCATAAAAACAACTGCCAACATAGATGGTCTGTCCGTGGCATCTTCTTGCACGCACAGGAGACCGATTTGTATGCATTTCAAGGCTTCACGCGGATGATACAACTCCTTCAGTGACGGATCCACTATCTCCAATGCTTTGTCTTGTCTCCACAATTCCCACACCTGTAAATAAGAGCAGACAACATCTAAAATTGTGAACATTGAAATTCAGCCAAGAGCACAAAAGGCTATCTTATTACTCGCATATCCAATCTGTGATGTTTTGTATTAAAAGAAATAGGAAAAGGCAACAAAGCCCTGGAAGGCTTAAAGAGTAAGTATAATTAAATGAGGGGTATTGTAATAATTGAATAAAGAGATGATAAATATAAATAGGAAGAAAGAAAAAAGAAAAGAGGTATCTGAAATTTTAGTGTGAGGGACGGCAGGAGAGAAGGGAGAAAGAAGAAGAAGAAGAGAAAAGAGAGAAATTAGAAGGGAAATACAAAGGAGTTAAAAAAAATACGTTTAAAGGTAAGATTTAGGTTTATAAATGTATAAATGTGTTCTTTGAACTTTAAATTTCGGTTTTGATGAATATTAGAGTTTTGAAGATTGTGTTTTGAGTTTGATTGATAAATTAATTTGAATGTTATGGGTTCATTATTATGGGTAATTGATTATTTAGTTGATTATGGAAGATTGCAGTTGTAGGTAAAGATGATGATCTTGAGTTATGATTTGTGTAAATGGTGAATTTTGAGTTAGAAATCTGGAAAGAACAGTAGGTTTGCTGTTGAAATTCTGGGTTTGAGGTTGAAGATGATAAAATTTTGGTTTGGTCCCTCAATTTGTGAAAATTACAGTTTAGTCCCCAAACTTTGAAAAAATTATAGATTGGTCCCTGGAGCATATTCCGTGATTCTGAACAGAATAAAATATGAATTATGGGCAGAATTCTAGTATAGTTATGAATTTTTAACAATTTCAATTTGGTCCTCCAATTTGACCCTTAAAAATATGATAAATTACAGATTAATTGGTCCTTAGTTATAATATTAGCTTTTGCGGATTGATTTGATGAATAATTGAGGGTTATTTAGTGAATTATAATCAAGTCTTATTATTTGTTTTTTTATGGATTAGATTTCGGGAAAACCGTTTAATTTTTTGGTTTTTGAGAAAAATTGACTAGTTAGATCAAAAACATATAGGGTTACAGAATACACCTTTAGCTAAGTGTATTAAATAGGTTAAATGTTCTTTCGAGTCGTTCTTGAATATGTCTCCTTTGTATTCAGATAATCCTGATATTCTACCGGCGGGACGTCGTAGGATTTCCTTCAGTATTTGCTTTTGAGTTCTGTTTGCTTTCGAGTTAGGTGAGTGGATAATTTTCCATATGCATGAAAATATTATAATTATTTGATTTGTTAATATGAATTGGATTATGCTTCTTGATAATATATATGTTGATTATTATCCTTGTTATGATAAAGTATGATCAATTGTTGAATCTGAATTCTTGATATGAACCAGTATATATGTGATGTTTTGTATTAAAAAGATAGGAAATGACAACAAAGCCCTTGGAGGCTTAAAGAATAGGTATAATTATATGAAGGGTATTGTAGTAATTGTATAAAGAGATAATAAATATAAATAGAAAGAAGAAAAAAAAGAAAAGAAGAGATTTGAATATTTTGAGAGAGAAAACCGTGAGAGAGAAGGGAGAAAGAAGAAGAAGAAGAGAAAAGAGGGAAATTAGAAGGAAAATAGAAAGGAATTGAAGAAATAAGTTTAAAGGTAAGGTTTAGGTTGTTAAATGTATAAATATGGGTTATTGAACTTTAATTTCAGTTTTGATGAATGTTAGGGTTTTGAAAATTTGTGTTTTGGGTTTAATTGATGAATTAAATTGAATGTTATGGGGTTGATTGTTATGGGTAATTGATTATGGAAGATTATGATGATTTTGAGATATGATTTTGTTTGAATGGTGAATTTGTGTTAGAAATAAGGAAAGAACAGTGGGTTTTCTGTTGAAATTCTGGGTTGGAGGTTGAAGATGACGAAAATTCAATTTGGTCCCTCAATTTGTGGAAATTATAGTTTAGTCCCCAAATTTTAGAAAATTTACAGATTGGTCTCTGGAGCCTATTCCGAGATTCTGAACAGAATAAAAGATGAATTATGGGCAGAATTCCTGTATAGTTATGAAATTTTAACACTTTCAATTTAGTCCTCCAATTTGACAAAAATTACCATTTGACCCTAAAAATTTGGTAAAATTCCAGAATGATCCCTGGAGTATAATGAGATATTCTGGACAGAATTAAGGATTAATTATGTTCAGAATTTCAGTATAGTAATGGATTTATGACAATTTTAGTTTGGTCCTCCAAATGGACAAAGTTACAATTTGACCCTTAAAAATATGATAAATTACAGATTGATCCCTAGATGTAATATTAGCTTTTGCATATTGGTTTGATGAATAATTGAGGGTTATTTAGTGAATTATTACCAATTTTATTATTTGTTTTATAATGGATTAAATTTCGAAAAAACCGTTAATTTTTGGGTTTTTGAGAAAATTGACTAGTTAGTTCAAAAATATATAGGGTTATGGAATGTATCCTTAGATAAGTGTATGAAATAGGTTATATGTTCTTTTGAGTCATTCTTGAATATGTCTCCTTTATATTCAGACAATCCTGATATTCTACCGGCAGAATGTCAGTAGGATTTTCTTCGGTGTCTGCTTTTAATTTCTGTTTGCTTTCGAGTCAGGTGAGTGGATAATTTTTCATATGCATGAGAAATATTATAAATATTTGATTTGTTAATATGAATTGGATCATGCTTCTTGATAATATATATGTTGATTATTATCCTTGTTATGATAAATCATGATCAATTGTTGAATTTGAATTCTTGATATGAACGAGTATATATTTTGAATTGACTTTGAAATAGATAGTTCCTCATTTGATTGATGTCATGAGTTGAGCATTGAGATATGAATATGTCTGTTTGATTATGATTATGAGCCTATGATATGCCAGTCAGAATACCCATGCTAACAGGGTAGTGTTAGTCTTTGTGCACATCATATCTGAACCCTAGTTGATCGAGGGAGTCACCAACCTTTGTGGACTGATCATCTCACAGTACGAAGCCTCATGCTCATTGCATTTTGATTTTCTGACGAGTTTTACCATATGATATTCTTGTTATGGTCTATTTGAGAAACCTTTCTATAAGAACCTAGAGCCATACTTGTATATATATGTCTCATTGTTGTATTACCTCGTGTGTATAAGAACCTAGAGCCATACTTGTATATATATTTATAAGAACCTAGAGCCATACTTGTATATATATTTCTTATTGTTGTATTACCTCGTGTGTATATATTGAACGTTATCTACTCACTGAGTTATTGAACTCACCATCTCATTATTTATCCTTTTCAGGCTTATAGCTTGATAGCAGGTCACTTTTGTTGAACCTTCCGAACCTGCTTTTTAGTTGTAATTTGTACCTTTTTCTTTATGTCTAGTTAGTGCTCCAAAACTATGAAATTATATTAACTCTTGTATTAAGACAATTCAATTATATTATAAAGTTAGTTTTGTTGTTACTACTGCGTTGAACTTTGATTGACTTATTTAAAGAATAAGTTTGTATGTAAGTTTGGGTTCACATAGGTATGGAGCCTTGGAGGGGAACCTTGCCTATGTCCCAGTCATGGATCTGGGAATCAGGTCGTGACAATATATTTTGAATTGACTTCTGAATTGATAGCTCCTCATTTGATTGATGTCATGAGTTGAGCCTTGAGATATGAATATGTCTGTTTGATTATGATTATGAACCTATGATATGCCAGTCAGAATACCCATGTTAATATGATAATGTTAGTCTTTATGCACACATCGTATATAAACCCTAGTTGGTTGGGGGAGTCACCAACCTATGTGGACTGATCATCCCACAGTACGGAGCCTCATGCTCGTTGCATTTTGATTTTCTGACGAGTTTTACCATATGATATTCTAGCTATGACCCATTTGAGAAACCTTTCTATAAGAACATAGAGCCATAATTATATATATATTTCTCATTGTTGTATTATCTCGTGTGTGTATATTGAACGTTATCTACTCACTGAGTTGTTGAACTCACCCTCTCATTATTTATCGTTTCAGGCTTATAGCTTGTTAGCGGATCTTTTTTGTTGAACCTTCCGAACCTGCTTTTTGGTTGTAATCTGTAGCTTCTTTTTATGTCTAGTTAGTGCTCCAAATTATACTATGAATTTATATGAACTCTTGTATTATGACAATCAAATTATATTATGAAATTATTTTTGTTGTTACTATTGCGTCTAACTCTGATTGACTTAGGAAAAGTTTATATGTAAGTTTGGGTTCGCATAGATATGAAACCTTAAAGGGAAACCTTGTCTATATGCCGGTCATGAATCCGGGAATCGGTCTTGATACAATCAAGGTCAACGGAGGATTCTGTTGATAAAATCTATTGTTCTTCTTGCCACTCACAATCTCTAACAACATGACCCCGAAACTGAAAACATTTAATTTTACAGAAAATTTTCCAAACACAGCATATTCTGGTGAAATGTAGCCACTGCATCAGAAAAACAAGAATCTGAAGTTTTAGTATTCCTGGTAATCGATGATAGTACTTTGTCACTCGGTCTTTGTTTTAGGCAAAGGTACTTGCTATGTTCCTACAACTCTCCTTGTCCTATCTTCATTTTGGTTGCCTTCAAATATTTTTGCCTTTCCAAAATCTGATATTTTTGGGTTCATCTCTGCATCCAATAGAATGTTGCTACATTTTAAATCCCTGTGAATGATTCTCAGCCTGGAGTCCTGGTGAAGATATAAAATCCCACGAGCTATTCCAACAATAATATCAAAGCGTTTTCGCCAATCCAATAACAATCTTCTGCTTTCATCTGTTGAAACAATTATTTTTCAGACAGGTGTAAATCAGGGCAATAAATAATTAAAAACACTTACCGAAAAGAAACGAGTCCAAGCTTTTGTTTGGCAAATATTCATAGATTAACATTTTTTCTCCATCCTGAATGCAATAACCTAGAAGTTTCACTAGATTCCTGTGTTGAAGCCTTGCAATTACCATAACTTCATTTTTAAATTCTTCTGTTCCTTGTCCTGAACTTCTAGATAACCTTTTTATTGCAACCTCCTTTCCATTAGCTAGCAGGCCCTAAAATCATGCTACAAGATTAAGCCTCTAAATTACAATTATGCAACTTAGAGACAAATAAACCTGTAGTATCGAGAAGCCATTTAGTTTTTAGCTAAATGCAAGAAACTCTACCTTATAAACAGAGCCAAAACCACCTTGCCCGAGTTTGTTAGCTGAAGAGAAATTGTTAGTGGCCGCCGTTATGGTGCTGAGCTTGAAATATTCCAATTCAGTAGAAGTGCTGTTTACCTGCGGTTCAGTACCTTTTTTGGCTCTCTTCTTGAACCACAAATAAGCAAACAGGCTAATGAGAAACCACAAGAATGCAATTGATGGTGCTAAAACGGCCAGCATCGTTTTTTCAAGAGAATCATTTGACTTCCTTTTAGTATCAGCTGCATGAGAGTGAAAAGAACAAAGATGAACTCTATAGGAAAAACCACCCCATTTTCCGATGGAAATATGACAATACATATGGCAAAGGTAGCCCTTTTGGCACCTAAAACGTACCAATATCTATGGTTTCTTTCCTGCAGTGAAGAGCTTAATAACTACAGTCAAGAGCAGTGACAAGCATAGGAAAGCTCTTATAAATCAATATTTGTAATGAAAATCCTATGAAGTAGTTACTGAGCAGAAAAAGAGTACCTAATTCATATGCATCAACACGAACATACAGATCATAACTGTCACTCGTATCATATTTAATGTCTACTAATTCCTTGTACCATGTCAAACAACCATAATGTTTTCCGGGAATTGCAATGATTGCGTATGCAGAGCATGAACAATTCCTCTTGCATTGCACTTCGCAGTCTGCAAGACTCTTGCTCATATCCACCCAAACTGCAGCTGAACTTTCCGGAAGAACTACATTTTCCACCTTCACAAACCCTTCTCCATGCTGGCACATCGAAGACGTATGTAGCCGCTTCCTGACACAACCACCGGACCCATCTCTCACAGACCATTCCAATGGGTACTTGGGCTCGTACTATAAGCACCACAGTGTCCATAATAGTCGCAGTGAAACTGAGGGTACTTCCAGTATTCCTTCCACTGACCATCACTTTCTCGCCATGTTAAAGCCCTTACATGTCCTGGATGATCCATTATTAATCTTAGCAGATAAGAATCATCAGGAACTGTGTAGACCCAGTATATTTCATCTGGATCATTTACAAAAG
>Ga0325411_1009858_pt1 | contig 10137 bp, 8 predicted proteins | sample PopdelMetagenome_13_FD_206181 | JGI IMG/M metagenome (GOLD analysis project Ga0325411, IMG submission 206181) | Populus deltoides microbial communities from Bellville, Georgia, United States - Xylem-PdIQD-R4 | ecosystem: Host-associated > Plants > Phyllosphere > Stem > Wood/Secondary xylem...
ATTTTGGATGAATAAATTGAGCTGTCTGTTTATTTTTTTAATTACCTTGGTGAAGGACCACTGCAATTATCTCATGTTATATTAGATTAAAATTCTAGCCCTTCCATAAGACTAGTGCCTTTTTTTTATCAAAATTTATACACAGTATGCCTTGTCTTTTATTTTTGCACCAATTTTTCATGACGATTTACAAAATTGATGTGTAATGTTTTTGTCATACATGCATGTTTTATGGAAGCACTAGAATTTTGATAGAATGGTAATTAATTTTAGCTCGTGTCATTATATATTGCATTACATGTTTGATCTAACTACCACACACACACACACACAAACACACACACACACACACACACATATATATATATATATATATATATATATATATATTTAATGGTTTAAATTCATTTTTGGGACTACAAGTCTTCTGCTTTGAATTTCAATGTTGTTTACGTTGTTAATTGTTTTACATACTTACATGTTAACTACACTTCCATCTAAGATTAGTCAAATTATTAGCATGTTAAAATTCATTATGTTTGCTTTCAAATATGTTATCCAACTAGGAATGGAATGTTCTGAAACTATGGATAAAGCTGCTTGGAATAAATAAATTTTGCACGTCTTTTGTGACCTTTGCATTAAGGCCATCGAATGGGAATGAGACCGAATACTCATTTCGACAAAGCTAGTTGGAAATATTTGTTGACAACTTTCAAATAACAAACTGGTCATGCATTCACTAAGACACAACTGAAGAACAAATAAAATAGCTGCAAAAAGGATTGGAGGATATGGACGAAGCTCATTTCCAAAACTGGTGTGGGCTGAAGTAATGAATTAGGAACAATTTCTGCAAGTGATGAGTGATGGAAAGCAAAAATTCAGGTTATTTGTCATGATTCTTAATCTTTAATTTGTTTAAATCTCAGTTTAGTAATTACTAAAATCTTTAATTTGTTTAAATCTAAGTTTAGTAATTACTAAATTATTTGAAGTTGCACTAAATAATTTCATTTATTCTGTGTAGGAAATAAGAGGAGCAAAAACGTTTAGGCAAACTAGTATTGAACCGTCTTTACGTATGAAGTTCGATAGAATGTTCTCGAACATTGTTGCTACTGGAGAGTATACATGGGCACCATCGTCTGGAGTCCTCTGTGATGATAATGTTGGTATTGATAAGGATCCAAATACCAATAAGGAACAACCTGATTTGGAAGAAGGAAGCGGTGATTTAAAAGAGGATGGAATTCCAAATTTCACCGATGATGTTTGTAACATGGTTAGAGGGGTTAATATGTCCAGTAGTAACAACACATGCAGCAGTGGGAAGAGAAAAGAAAGAGAATGTTATGAGGTTCAAGCTGGGAAAAAAAAGAATTCTAGAATTGGGGCATAACTATTGTCACGTTAGGATCAATTAGTTGATAACATGTCAAACAATAGTGATTCAACATTTGTTTGTAAAGATAGGAAAAAGGTGTAGTATTCCTTAGGTTATGAGCGAGCTTAACTCAATTGAAGGAGTTAATATCAGAGATGATTTTCAGGTTTTGCTACTAAGTTTCTAGGTTTGAGAAGGAATAGGGATATAAGGTCAACTATGGGTAATCTTGAAAATAAGATAAAATGGTTGCAGAGAATGTATACACGGCATAAAGCACCTTAGTTAGAGAGAGATATATTCATCCCAATTGCATGATTTCATTTATTCTTTGGTAATATTATTGAGAATGTTATTTAACATGTTTTGAAATTTCTTGTCATTTATATAAATTTGCATATTAATGTTGTAGCAATTTTCTCAAGATGATATGGAGTAATGATTCCTTCATGATGGTTCAGGAGTATAAATAAATTTAACTATTGAAGATATCAATTGTTGGCGACTATAATCATTTAAGTTATGGAACATTCATATTTATTATGTTCATGTTATGAAAGGTAAGTTAATTAAGTTAAAAACTTCAGTGCTATTTGATCATTGTTGAGTATGATAGATTACGATCTAGTTAAGTAATTCTGGGAAAATACTATTTAATTTATCGTGAAATTGGTTGATAATGTGGACAATGCTTTTAGTTTTATTTGACGGAACAAATTTGGCTTACGAATTATTCAACGCAAGAAATCCAATTATTCAGAATTTGTATATATGCACAATGTTATATACATATTGTGTCTTTCCAATAACAAAATTGATTTAAAGTAAAATGTAAACTATATATGAGTGTAATTAATTGTAAAGAAAAGAAATAAAACATATGAAAAGTCAAACATGTTTACAAAAATTTCAATCATATATCACGAGATGCACAAATCAAAATCTAGGATCTCAAATTCAACAAGCAATTAATTGTGGCAAATTGAAGGTATAGGAAAACTTTTCACATGGGGACAAAATACATTACATTACATGTTGTACTATAATTCTACGAGAAATAAATAGAAATGACATGACATGATAAAGGAATAAAGGAATCAAAATGTTTACAAATGGTATAGACAAATAAAGTTTACATGTTGTACGCAACTTGTACAAGAAACAAATAAAAAAGACATGGCATGATAAATGAATCAAAATTTTTACAAATGGTGTAGACAAATAGAGTTATGAATAAATGAATTATTAAAGAACAAAATCTGTACAAAAGATAATAATAGATGTAGAGAATTATTGTCGTATTAAAGTTTTCCATACAATAGCAATAATATCAAAGTCATGCCAAGCACAATGTCAATATACCTTCGTAGTTTTATCAATTACATTTATCTCTATATTCTAAATAAGGATTTATTTCTTTTCTCCAAGTTCATATATTATTGTTGCCAAAGAACATCAATTCTACAAGAATCATTTACACATCAGATCATAATAAAAACACAGAGGTAAGTAATTTACAATAATAATGTTATTATTCATTTATTTTTCCATGTATATTTGGTTTTTGTTATTGTGTTTGTTTTGAAAAACTGGTGTTTAACATTATTCATTTGTTTGTTTATTTAGCATTATAAATATGGAAGATGCATGTTTTAATGCAATATTCAGTGAAGATCTTAATGATGATTATGAAAATATAATGAATCATGTTGTTGATCACATTAATTATCATGATGGTAATGACAATGGTGGCTCAAGAGGGGATGATGATGATAGGGAAAATGACGACGACAACAACGACGACAACGATGATAGTGATGAGGATGATGAATCATTTTAAAGATGAGAATTTGATAGGAAAATTTTAGTTGTGTGCACAGCTGGGGCAATAAACATATATTATATTAATTATATGCATAAAGAACCGTGTATGGTTTCATACCACACAGAGTATGTGTTGGTTGATTGAAGTTTAAGAGGATATTGGAAACGATATGTCAACATGTTTAGAATGGACACATTAACTTTGTTGAGCCTGTGCAGTGATTTAGAAACAAAGTATGGGTTAAAACCTTCTAGAAGAATGAGTGTTACTAAAAAAAAATGGCTATATTTCTATATACAATAACACTAAGAGCATCAAATAGGAAGGTTCAAGAGCGATTTCAACATTCAGGTAAAATCGTTAGTAGATGCATTAAAGAAGTCCTAGTACTAATATGTTTGTTTGCGATGGATGTCTTAAAACTAGAGGACCCTGATTTTACAAACACTCCATGAGAAATTGCAATGAATCCAAGATATATGCCTCATTTCAAGGTAAGACAAATGTTTGTTAAATGTGAAAGAAAATTATTTTCTGCATGCTAATAAGTAATGACGTTATATTTCTGATTGGTTTTCATGTAGAATTGTATTGGTGCAATTGATAGCACACATATGTGGGCCTGTATATCAACTAAAAATCAAATTCTATTTATTGGAAGAAAAGGTGTACTGACTCAAAACATAATAGTTGCTTGTAGTTTTAATATGCAGTTCACGTTTGTATGGGCAGAATGGGAAAGCAGTGCCCACGATATACGTATTTTTCTTGAGACTATTGACAATAGTAATATCAAATTTTCTAAATCACTAAAAGGTAGGTATATAATAGAAATTGTTATTTAATTATAATTACAATAATTTGCTTTTTATTTCCTAATATTATGACAAATTTAACATGTTGTTTGTAATTACATGTAAATACTATTTGGTCGATGTTAGATATCCCAATAAGTATGGGTATTTAGGTCCATATAAAGGTGAGAGATATCACTTACAAGATTTTAGACGTCGTGGATAACCAAGAAATCGACAAGAAGTTTTTAATCGTACTCACTCATCGCTACGTAATGTGATAGAACGTTCTTTTGGAGTATGGAAACAGAGGTGGAGGATTTTACAAAACATGCATGTTTATCCATACAAAACGCAAGTTGAAATTGTAATGGCATTAATGGCACTACATAATTACATTAGAAAGAGATCGCATGATGACGTAGCATTTGTAGAATTTGATCGCAATCCTAATTTTGTTCCTGATGATATTTTACTTAATGTTGTTGCACACTTAGAAAGCCATGGTACCTCGAGGCCTAGTCGGATGGATTTTGTACGTGATGGAATTGCAGATAGTTTAATGGAGCAGTAAAAAATATTTTGTATCAAATGTTGTTTATTTTCATGATGTGTAATAGTTAAATCTACAATATTTTAATTAAAAACCATCAATATTAATATATGTTTTTTTAGCCATTTTGTAACCTCAATTTGAAAAGCATTTTTAACCAAACACATTAAACTATTTTTTTTCAACTTCAATTTCAACCACAGTTTTAACCAAACATATATTTTATCAAACCAGCATCACTAAAAGTGCTTTTTATAAAACAGTTTTTTTCAAATAACAACCATAAAAGCTACCACAATACCAAACATATATGTCTAGGTGAATAGGATTTAAAATGAGAGGCCAGTTGTGGGCTTTTCTCCCCTAACGAGCTTTTCTTTATTTTTATACTTGGAGCCTTCTTTGAAGTTGTAGCTGATGACCAGTACCGTGAGCATTATCATAAGGCTTTATGTATATAGATATGGATTTGTACATTCCACACCTTGTTAATATAAAGACACATTATTTGAATAAGCTTCCTTATATTGGTGTGTATATGTTTCCATTTGAACTTGGATGGTTGAATTGGTGATTTCCATGGACTCCCATTGATGAACTAATATTGAAGTTAATTCCATTTTGGGGCCATACAAATATTCATCCTGTAAGAGCAGTTAATGTTAAGAATTACTCTAGATGAGATTGTGCAAGGTTGTAAATGTGCTTGGAGTTTTATCATCGTGTTGTAACTGTAAGGTTTTGTAAACCAGTAATTATCAACCACAACAATTACATATGGCGTTGGAGTATTATATATAGGAAAGCTTTACAAAATAGGAGAGGAGAATAAGGAAATGATTGTTACAGGCTATACAATGAATTACATACTATAATTAGAATTAATCAATTCCTAAACAAACATTGCACAATCAACTGTAATGCAATCAACTGTAATGGCATGATTTTCTCCTTAATGTTTGGATTGATTCTCTCTTGGATTGTCTGCAGGAGATGAGTCTGTGTTAGATCCAATACTCCCCTCAAGTCAAGCGTGGTTGGGAACACGCAAAGCTTGGACCTAAAGAGCACAAACAGAGATTTTGATGGACTTTTAGTGAAGATGTCCGTAATTTGCAAGTTGGACAACACATGTTGAATCTTTAAGACACCATTGCATACTAACTCGCGGACAAAGTGAATATCAATGTTAATATACCGAGATCGTTTTTGAGCTACAGGATTGCAAACCATGAAAATGGCATTGGCATTATCATAAAGTAGAGTTGGCTTGTCTGATAGCTGAAGGTGTAAGTCTTGAAGAATGTTTAACAACCATTTGACCTCAACTACAGTGAGGGTTATTGCTTTGTATTCAGATTCTACAGAAGAGCAAGAGACCGTAAATTGCTTTTTAGAGGTCCAGGAAACTACATTATCACCTAAGAAGATGGCATACCCAGATGCTGATCGACTTGTATCAGACAGCCAACCCAGTCAGCATCTGAGAAAGCTGAGATGCTGAAGGTGGTGGATGGAGTGATTTTGAGAGCAAAGTGCAGAGTTCCTTTAACATATCGGAGGCTCTTTTTAAAAACCTGGAAATGGTGTTCGCTTGGGACATGCATGAATTGACTTATTGAGTTTACTGCATGTGTAATAACTGGTCTAATAATGGTTAGATATTGAAGTGCACCAACTAAGGATCGATAGGTAGTGGGGGAATGAAAAGGATTGCCATCAGTAGTTAAATGTTGGGAAACAATCATAAGAGTGCCCAACCGGTTTGGAATCAAGGAGGTCAACTCGAAGTAGAAGATCTCTCGTATACTTTAGTTGACTCAGAAATATTCCAGTTGTAGAATGAGTGACTTCTAGACCCAAGAAATAATTCAAAGTGTCAAGATCCTTCATAGAGAACTCATGACGTAGCTTGCGAATGAAAGTATCGATAAGGGCCATATTGCTTGCTGCCTGTGATGATAATATCATCGATATATAATAATAAGTAAATAATCTCGTGAGCTGATTAATAAACAAATAAGCTGGAATCAGCTAGACTGCTATTAAAGCCAACAGTGAGTAAGAAATGGCTAAACCGATGGAACCATACTCTTGGTGCTTGCTTCAGGCCATAGATTGCCTTTTTAAGACGACAAACATGAGTTGGATGAGAGGAATCAGCATAGCCTAGTGGTTGTTCCATATAAACATGTTTTTGTAAAAAACCATGCAATAATGCATTTTTCACGTCAAGCTAACACACGTTCCAGCCATAAGATACTGCAATGGAGAGAACAATGCGAACTGTTGATGCTCGAACAACTGGACTAAAAGTGTCATTAAAATCAAAACCACAGAGTTAAGTATAACCTTTTGCAACAAGGCGTGTTTTAGGCCTATCAATGAAACCATCCAAATGATATTTAGTGCGAAAAACCCATTTGGATCCAACCACATTAGTAGGAGGTGGTTGTGGAACTAGTTCCCATGTTTAATTGAGCTTGAGAGCACGAATTTCATCCTTCATGGCAGCAAGCCATTCTAGGGATTTGGCAGCACTTTTGAAACCCTTTGGTTCCTTCATAACTAAAAGAGATGATAATAAAGGAGATGATGGGATCTGACAAACATAACTGTAATGTTTGGATTTGGAGATGCCTGCTTTGCCACAAGTGATCATGGGATGAGAATTATGATGTGAAGCTAATGCTATTGGGATTGTTGGAAGTTGCTCTGCTTGAGGATTAAAGACAAGTGGCACTGAAATTGATAAGCTTGGAGATGGAAGCAATTCCAAAACACATGATTTACATGGCATGGATGAAGTTACTGATGATGAAGATGAAGGTCCTGCAGAAGAGTTAGTACTGGACATAACAGGATGCGATGAAGTGGGATCATGAAAGGCAATAAAATCTGAGATGGCAGAGGAGGGTTGCATACTAGAAGAAGAAAATGGGAATACATTCTCATCAAAACAGGCATGTCGAGTGACAAACACTCGATGAGAAACAAGATCAAGACATCGAAACCCTTTGTAGGAAGTGTGGTAACCAAGAAAAATACAAGGAAGACTTTTTGGTTCAAATTTATGCTTGGCATAATCACGCAAGTTTGGATATAAGCATTTAAAGATTTGAAATGTAGTATAAAAAGGACACTTACCATATAGAATTTCAAAAGAAGATGTCCCATTCAAGACTAGTATTGGCAAGCGGTTAATGATGAAAACTGTAGTGCTAAAGGCTTCAACCCAGAAGTGAAGAGGAATAGTGGAATGAAACACCATTGTGAGACCTGTTTCGGTGATATGCCTATGTTTTCTCTCTGCTCTACCATTCCGAGATGGTGTATAGGGACAGGAAAACTGGTGATGTATTCCACATTTAGTGAAATGAGACTGCAAAGTCTTACTGATGAATTCCCCTCCCCCATCACTTTGGAAAATCCTTATTTTCGTTAAGAATTGATTCTCAACCAAAGATTGAAAGTTAAGGAATGTCTGGTAAAAATCAGTTTTGTGTTTTAATGGATAAAACCAAGTAAAACGTGAGTGATCATCGATAAAGATAACATAATATTGATATCTTGAGATAGAAGTTATGGATGCTGGATCCTATAAATCGCAATATATAAGACCAAGTATGGTGTTGGAACGACTGTCACTTGTTGGAAATGGCAATTTATGGCTTTTAGCCTTTTGACAATTAACACACAGAGATGGATTTGGCAATATAGAAGAGAGGGATAGGGAACCTTGTTTATTAAGAATGGAAATTATTGTGAAGGAGACATGTCCTAAACGTGCATGCCAAATGGCAAAGGAATTACAAAGATTGGATTTGGTAATAACAGTAGAGAAGGTTTGGTGTCCACGCTTCGGTATATAAAGACCATCAACATGTTTACTGCTTGCCACCACCTTTTGAGTTTGAAGATTCTGTATGATAAAATCATTGTCAGTAAAAGAGACAGATACAGGATAGTCATGGGTGAGTTTACTGACAGAGAGCAGATTTTTAATTAAGGCTGGGACGACAAGAACATCATTTAATTGAAGATTGGGAGTGGGGGAGCAAGAACCAGTATATGTTATGGGTAAAGAGGATCCATTACCATCAATAACCTTGTCCTTACCAGTGTAAGGTTCCACCTTATCAGGTTGAGATGCATCAATTGTCATGTGGGCTGATGCACCCGTATCTGTATACCAATCTGCAGGTTCATTGCTAATGGTACAGTGGGCAAGATCTTCAGCAAGATTAGCATCAGGTTTGATGTATCTGCGGTTGCAATCCGTGGCATAGTGTCTTTCCTCACGACAGATTTGGCATTGAGGAGGACGTTTATACTGCTACTTGCTACGGTTTCCTCCCTTTGATGGTCCTCCTTTATATTTGTGTTGACAGTTGTTAGAGTTTCCATATCGGTTTGAAGATGCAGCAGAGAAATTTGCTACATATGCAGGGATCCCTGTATTATAATCAATAGACTTGGAAAAAATATTAAAGCTCTCTACTTTAGGAACAATATCCTTGAAACTGGGAATAGGGGTTAAAGAGAGTTGAGTGATGGAGAAAGTTGAAAATTCATGGCCTAAACCACGTAGATACCAGTGCACCTTGTCAGTATCTTCAACTGGACGTCCCATTGCTGATAATTGATCACAATGAGCCTTAAATATTCAAGAGTCTTTAGAAATACAACGAGAGCCACGCTTCATGAGATGAAGTTCATCTTTTATTTGAAGTTCACGGACCTTAGATTTTTGGCTGAAAGTAGTTTCAAGAGAGTTTCAGACATTTCTTGATATTGTAAAGCCAATAGTAATAGAAAGTGCTTCCTCTGTGAGAGAAGAAAGCAGAAGGCTCATGACGAGTTAATCAAATTGCTTCCAAATATTATAAGCTGCAGGATTAGTGGAAGCAGAAGGCATTGGTATTGAGCCATCAACATATCCAAATAGTTTTTGACACTGCAGTAGAGGAACCATTTGACTGTGCCAAAGAAGAAAGTTGGTGGACGATAGTTTGATAGTAACCATGTGAACCATGGTGTTGAAAGAGAGAGTAGAAAAAGAGTTTTCTGAGGCCATAGGATTAGATGAAAGTTAGTCTTATGGCTTTGATACTATGTAAGGTTTTGTATATTAGTAATTATCAACCACAGTGATTGCATATGGCGTTGGAATATTATATATAGGAAAGTTTTACAACAGAGGATAGGAGAATAAGGAAATAGTTGTTATAGGCTATACAAGGAATTACATCCTATAATTAGAATTAATCAATTCCTAAACAAACGTTGCATAATCAACTTTAATGGCATAATTTTCTCCTTAATGCTTGGATTGATTCTCTCCTAGATTGTCTGCGGGAGATCAGTAACCTAGGTCCCGGAACTATATGCAATCCTAGTTTATCGAGTTGCAGCCATGGTGTTTTCTTTTCTCGTCTCCTCATGGTGATCCTGACATCAAGTTTTTCTGTATTCTGTGCTGTTGCATATTTGAATTACTTAATTGAAATGTTAAGAGCTATTATCCCTCTTGAATCAATCTAAGAATTTGAGACTGATAAAAATATAAAGGTGAATT
>Ga0325411_1009859_pt1 | contig 10134 bp, 8 predicted proteins | sample PopdelMetagenome_13_FD_206181 | JGI IMG/M metagenome (GOLD analysis project Ga0325411, IMG submission 206181) | Populus deltoides microbial communities from Bellville, Georgia, United States - Xylem-PdIQD-R4 | ecosystem: Host-associated > Plants > Phyllosphere > Stem > Wood/Secondary xylem...
AGTGTTGAATGTTGGATTTATACTCGAAGCAAAGGACATTGAACCGGAACTAACCAGCGAGCATTTGAAATATTCTCTTCACAAGGCTGCTCAAGTGCTTTTCTTGATGCGCATGAAGGACCCGCATGTAGGTGACTGTGTTGTGGTTTTATTCCTCTCTCTCTCTCTCTTTTTTTTTTTTTGCAAAATAAAATATTTTGCTTTACCTGGTTTTTTTAATAAAATAAAATATTCTCTTTGCTATATTTTGCTATGTGTATATATATAAAAACAAAGGATTGTATGAGGTTCTTTTGCCTACGATTCTCAATTTTTTTCAATGTAAATTAAACACAGGAATTTACATAAATTTTATGAAAACAAAACAAAGAAATAGAGGTTTAAGATTATAAATTAGATTTTAAAAGTAAAACAATTAAAGATACGCCAGCTTTTTTTATTTATTTAAGAGGGTATTTTACAAAGCACATGATAAATTGAACATAAAAAAAATAAATCAAAACATGAACCCGCTACAATGGCACTCTCGATAAAACTTTAAAAATGAATTTATTGATTTTTTTTGAAATTAATTCGAGACTTGAACTTCAATGATCAAAAAGAAAAAAAAAACGCTTCTTGACCATTAAATCAACTTTTGAATTCAATTGAATTTAATAGGTAGAAGTGTCCAAGAAGTATATCATGGACCATTTTACATCACATCCACCATGGTAACCATGCCGGTTGGCCCTTCCATGCCACAAAGATAACCTCGAATGGCCTACGCATTGTCCTCTCTTTTTCTCGAGATAATCATCGAAAAAACTCGTTAACCCATCAACCCTACAGGGCCACCTCAGTGGTCGAGTGATGGCCCAGGGGCTGGTAAATAGTTTTAAACGTTCCATCACCCCTCCCACTAGTCTAAAAAATTTGAAAAGGGTCTTTCAGTTGAAGAATCAAACTTTTTCTCGAGTTGAAGTTGGAGCTGTAGTTCAACTATGAAAATTTTGCTTGCAAGTTAGGTTTGATATCATTTCGAATAGAAAATTGGGGTCGGAATCAAGGCTCATGATTCCGAATCGATAGCATACTAATTTTGAAGTATTGCTAGACTAGCTAACAAATCAATGGCCACACCTATCATTTGACTATGATGTTCTCGAATTAATTTAAAGCATGTCCTTGCTAGCTATATCACATGAAGCCAGCCAAATTCTCTTAAATAAATGTTATCAGCAATTACGATTAATATATTCCAATTTCAATTAAAATACACACATGTGGATCGACATGAAGATAATAAAAAATAAAATAAAACCCATGGGCGTTTAATACTGGTGTGGTTTTTTTGAGCAAACTACAAATACACCCTCCATCTTGAGAATCCATTTCGACTTGGTCCCTTTTTTATCGACTTCACCAATATTACCCTCGAACTATCAAAATCTTGCTATTTTCTTTCTTCTATTAGGCCGGCGTTGATTTTCCCAGTCACAATACTTCCAAGACTCACATGAGAAAAATATTCTCCGAGTTTTATGAAACATAGACTTTTTAAATTTACGTGCATTAAAGGACCCAATCTTTTCATTCGAGCGTGTTCGGAGAAACAAAAGGGCATATGAATGCTACCTTTTTTCTTGTAACCCAGCCGTGGAAAAAATAGTGCCAGTCAACATCCTTCTGGAGAAGAGAAGAGAAGAGACTGCTGTAGTTTCTGACAGAACGAGGGGGTGTTTTGGTAAGTTAACACAGTTAAAAGAAGCTTCTTATGCAATAACAAGAGCAGAAAAATATTTAAAAAATTTCACAATTTAGAGAGTCACGATTATAGAAGAAAACTTAGATAATTTAAATAACTATTTTTTAATTTTAAAACACAATTCACGTAAATAACGCATAACATATTTAATATAAATAATAAATTTAGAATGAAGATTAATATATCATAATACAATATTTTATTAAAATCAAACTAATTTATATTTATTCATAATTCTTGTTTTCCATGATATCATGTAAATATGATGAGGGTAGGTCAGTCATAAACTTAATTAATAATGTCCGGCTTGAAGAAACTTTTGCACATTTCTTTTACCCGTAGGATAGGAGGTCCACGCCGTATAAAAATTTTCTACCTGAGACTGCCATCGGTGCATTCATTAGAAAAAGTACCCCTCTAGTTTATATTTTCAGATATATTTTTCATTTTGTTTTTATTGAAGAGAGTCGGTACAATCATAGGATAGGCAGAGGTGACGCTGCTCGGTTCACAAACTTAATTAATATTTATGTTTGGTAAGCATTCTTTTTTAAAATATTTTTTAATTTAAAATATATTTTTGATTTTTTTATAAAAAATAATTTAAAAAACATAACAGAGCACAACGATAAATAAACACCGTAACATTTGGCGGGACTTGTTTGTGCTGCGTTTTCTATTCTATTATCAGGAGTATTATAAATTATATATAAAAAAAGAATAAAACATTCAAAAGTGGAGATGTCGTGGCGATATCGAGATCCGAGGCCAGTCGGCTACCAGCAGTTCCAAGCTCGCAACCAGCACTGCTCTACTCTACCCCTTCTGCTTCACTCGCTCGCCCCTCCCTGTCGTGATTGCGCCTTGGATCGTGCTCTCTTTTACACGTGGCTTTTCTCTATTAAAGAGAAAAAACCTTTCCTCCTATCAGCACCCGCTGATACTCACAAGCATCACCACACTCGCCTTCTAGATCGCACTCTTTTTTTCTTTTTGAAAAGGTTACACGGTTCAGCCAATGGAAGCGCGAGTATATTAATCGAAGAATTAAAAAGCATCTATACTCGCTTCAGGCATTGGGGACATTGCATCATGGAGCCGCACCAGGCCATTCTCCTCTTTCGAATGAGATGACGTCATCTATCTGCCATGTCATCCGTTTCAGCTGGTATCGAGACCTCCTATCCTATATGTGGTCCCATCATGTACTCACGACAGAGTATGCGTAGCAATGCTACACGATACTTTTTAATTAAAAATAATATTTTTAGAAGTTTTTTATACTAACAAATTAAAATTATAAAAAAAACTTTTAAAAAAAATTAAATAAGAAAATATCCTGAAAAACAGATTACTAAGCACACGTAGTAACACTTGAGTTGAATAATAATAATTATGGATGATAATTTATGTCAATTTGAATATATAATTTTTTTAGATAATTAATTTTTTTATTGAATAACTGGGGGATACATATATATATACATATACATACATACATACATACATATATATATATATATAATATTTTCAATTTTAAGTAGAAACTCAAAAACACAGTATTCATTTAATATAATATTTATAAGTTTATTATTTAATATATATATACACCTCAAAAATATATATTATTCATTTATTTCATGTTAAATTACAAATAGTATTCATGAAATGAACACCAATATTTAATAAAATATTAATATCTAGTTTTTTATTAATAAATAAATAAATATGAATATAGTGGAAAGTGGAAACATGAGGATATGCAATGCTGCCCAAAGAAAATGGACCGTCCGATTGAATCATACAGACGGCGGGGATCTCGGGCTTCTTTCCGAAGCTCGACGAGGTTGACTGTGAGGTGCCAGGTCAGACTTGCTTTTCTTAAATGGTTTGTCAAAATTACGAAATGTCCACGTCGGATTCTTATCCAACGTCAGTTATGGCTTCAACCAACAGTCCGAACAATCATATTCGTCGATTTACAATGCGGGTCCCGCTTCCAGCACTTTGGTAGTTAAGCGGGCCATGCTGATTTTGACCGGCTGGAGCGGTTGTTTCGGGGACTCAAGCCCCACATGATTATTATATCCTCTTTTTATGGACTTTACGTTCAATTTTTTTTTTTTAATATATTTTCCACCAGTAACCGGCTGCAATCTATGTAGGGGAAAAGATATTTGCTTCCGGTTTCTCTGCACGAATCAACACTCGGCAAATGTGCAGATCAGGGACAGCAGCAAGTTAGCAACCCTTTACGAAAACGAATAGTCTTCACGTGCCTAAGGCGCGTGAGAGGATGCGGAATCGTGGATATAATGCAGAAAAGATAATCAAAAGATATAAAATGACACGTGGCCATTCATTAATTCATGCAGGGGCTACTATATTCTATGAGGGACAAGGACACATCTGCCATGTTGGCTTCGGCCATCAGTAGCCGTCCGTTTAAAGCCAATCCAAAGGCAACGAATAACCAAATAAAGCAAGGGATTAATCTGAACCTTCCATCTTCGGAATGGAGTAGGTTAAATGTGGAGCGAATGGACACGATAACAAACACGGCATAAAAAAAGCAGATAAAGAGATGAGATTTTATAGAGGGCACAAAAAGAACACACGATAACAACCAGGTGAAAGAAAAACAAGGAGAGAAGGTCAGCCAAAAACCGCTCAAGAGAAGAGAAACAGAGAGAAGCTAGAGAAAGAGCGCACCGTTTATCTGATGCGGTGCTCCTTGTTTGTTCTCTTCTAGATAACATTCCTTTGTAGAAATCAGAAACTCTCCTTATTGTAGCCGGCGATTATGGTGAATTTCCGGCTAGGCAGTTGTTTCTCCGGGAACTGTTAGATATTGAGTGTTAGAAAGAGGTGGTCAAAATTTATGGATAGAAACAGAGAAGGTAGAAGACCATCCAACATGGCAGCCTCTAACGGACTTTCAAGACGGCGACAGCAGAGAGCTACAAGAGATTCTCCTGGTATAAAACTTAACAATTTCTCAAACAATATTTAACAATCTATATAACTGAGCTAACAATATTTTTCATTTTTTTATTTGCAGAGGAGGATGGACAAATAGAGTTACAAGAAACGGCGAGGCTGAGAGAGAGAGGAGGGAGTAAAAGGGAAAGAGATCGAGAATTATCGAGTAGGAATAAGCGTAGTAGAAGAGGAGGAGGAGGAGGAGGAGATAGGTTAGTACAAGGAAGTAATAAAGAAGAAGGAGAAGAAACAACAGAAGAAAGCATCGGTTACGAAGATGAGTATGAAATTGAAGATGGCGGAGTTTCTCGGTTGCGGCCGCCGCCAAGAGCTGTAAAACAAGTTGCTGGTTTTAGAGTGCCTGCAGATGAAATGATTGGTGTCTCTGTACCGAGAAAGGCTCGGTCAGGTAAAAATACTTGTAGATTAAGTAACTATGTTTTGATATGATTTTTTTTGGGTGAATTAATAGTGATTCTTGGTTTTGCAGCTTCTGTGAAGAGGTCCCATGAGAGTCGGGTATCAGGAAATGGTGGATTTGGTAGTGAAGATAGGCGAGCTTCGACTTCACCGGCGGCGAGTAGGAGTTTTGAGGCTGCATCGCCTTCTTCATCGAATGTTTCAGTCAGAAAAAAGACGGTTTGTATATTTTTTTCGTTTTGCTTTGTTAATGTTTAATTTTTTTTTTAATTTTTGGACTACATTTGAAGGGTGGAAAATTTTTTTTGTTTATTTGCAGAAACCAAATGGACCCAAGACTCGGCCTCCAAAAGTGTCGAAATGTTCTAGTTCAGTTCAGGAAGATATTGAGATTGAGATTGCAGAGGTTTTGTATGGTTTGAAGAAGCAATCACACGGGTCTAAGAAGGAGGAGAAGGCTGAAAATGATCTGCAGAAGCTTGATTCAACGGATGCTAACGACTCCAAGTCGTCTCCGAATTCAAACTTTGCTCAGACATCGATATTGAACCAAAATAATGCCTCTGCTTCTGATTCTTTACTTGTTTTGGGTGGGTATATTTATCTACCGGGCCAGATTGTGGAGATGGATATTTTATGATATCTGTGTTTTAATTTCCATTTCCAATGAAATTTGCAGCATCGAAGACGCAGATAATGGATGCTGATTCAGTTGTGGTTCAAAATGGTTTAATTGCTTCTGCAGTTACCGATGAAAGGGAAGGGGATGCAAAAATGGAAATTTCAGCGACGAAATCGGGAAAAACATCGTTTTACGCAGAATCGTCTGAGGTTTCACATGACATGGGTGCTTCCAAACTTGCGTCTGGGTTAGAGTCACAGGAGGAAGCCATTAAACAACAGGATTCCAAACTGGCAATTGGAGAATCTGGGGTCTTAACTTGGGAAAATTCTGTATTACCAGAAGAGAAGTCGCCTGTGTGCAATAAAGTGGATGTTGATTTCCATGATTCCTTGTTGGAAAAATCGTTAGTGCCATGAATCTTTTTCCTTTTGGTTTTTTGTTTTGTTTTGGTTTCTTATGATTTCAGATATCTAGTTAGATATCCCATTTTCTCATCCTTTTCCTTTCTCTATCTGGTGGGGTTTCTCAGGACTTCAACCGTTTCAAAGGTAGAGAACCAGAGAGAGAAGTTCAAGATCGATCTGATGGTGAGGATCTATCTTGTCGCATTCCGGTTACATTTCTGGTATATTGCTGTTGAAATTTCTCAAGAGTGTAATGGCTTTCCAACAGGCTCCTCCTCCCATGGCGTCTTCTCCAGAACAGGACAGCTTTGTCGATTTGTCATTGGATCCTAAGCCTGCAGCCCAAGATGTGGCAATGGTAAGCATATACTTGTTAACTAATTCACCTCCCCTGTTTTAGTTTTAAGCTTGGATTTGACTGTGACATGTTGTGTAATTTTGTTTTACTTGGAACTCAATACTAATAATTTCTATGTTATGTTGCAGAAAATGGAAAATGTGGTTAAGAATGAAGAATTGGCGGACAGTCTGGTGAAGAAGGAAGGAGTGATTGTTGAAGAGAAGATAAAGACAGTTGGAGAAAAGCGTGGATTAAAACTTGATTTTGAGAAGCCGCATCGCAATGTGCAGCAGAAACTGCTACCTAAAGCTACCATTTCTAAAGTGGAGACTACTGGTAATTCAAAGCTTGAACTTGGGGTTCAGGGGGGTGACTTTAAGAGCTGTCATATAGATTTATTTTATTTTATTTTTTTGACCCAGAGAAATTATTGATGATTTCTTTATCTTCTTCCTCCTCTTTATCAGCTCAATCTGGTTCAGTGCCTTCGCCAATTGCTTTACCTGGGTGGCTGAGTAATCTTCCATCTCTGGGGTGCGATATCTAGGCCTTCAATTTCTTCTCAATCTTTGATTTAAATGTATCCTTGATGAGTGTATTTGATTTATCATTATGAAGTAACTCATGTTTATTTGCAGATACATGCCTTCCTTTCAGACGGTTGTGCCCATGGATGGTACTGCCGGATCATCCAAGGCATTACAGGTATCATACGCCAGTTCTTTTTTCCGAGGCCCAACCGTGATATATACATATACCTTGGATTTTCATCTTGAATTCGCTGTTGAATTTGCCATTGAATTATTGGAAAATGTGCAGCCTCCAGAGTTTATCCCTCAACCTCGGCCAAAGAGATGCGCAACCCACCATTATATTGCTTGCAATGTTCGCTTACACCAGCAATTTATTAAGATGAACCATTTCTGGCCAGCAACAGCTGGCTCTGCTGCTCTATGTGGAGCCAAGCCCAAGGATCTCAATGCAATGCCTTCCACAGAAAACATGATTATTGGAAGCACTTTGCAAGGAAGCTTTCCATTTGTGAATCTAAATCCTGCCCAGGACAAAGTGCAGGCTGTGGCAAATATTCCAGTTTTTACTAGAAAAGATAGAGGCTCTGAGAGTACTGCCTTGATAGATGCACAGAAGAAGCAGCTTGTGCCTCCTCAGCCTCCACAGCCAGCTCCAGCTGGTAATCTAATGGTATGGTCTTACCCTGTGCATTGTAGTTTAATTTTTGAGTTTACTATTTAGATCTTTGCTAAGTTTATTTTTAAATTGTAGCCTGGCCCTGCTTTCATCTTCTCTCTCAATCAGCATCAAGCGTCCACAGCAACAATGACAAGTCAAACGGGGCCTTCTAAATCTGCTTCCTCAATCAACAATGCATCATTTCCTGGCAATGGGATAGCTGGACTAACAACAAACTCTTCAGCATTGCCAGCAATGGCTGCAGCTGTGAGCTTTAGTTACCCAAATTTGGCAGCCAACGAAACTCCTTATTTGACAATTCTACCAAACAATGGCTATCCATTCTCCATCTCCACTCCTGTTGGAAACCAACCAACATTTAGAGGTGGAACCCCTTCTCAAGCATTGCCTTTCTTTAACGGGTCTTTCTACTCATCTCAGATGCTACATCCATCCCAGCTTCAGCAGCAGCAACCTCAACCTGTAGTCCAACCAGGACATCAAAATGCAAGTAATTCAAGTGGCTCATCATCATCTCACAAGCAACCCCAAAGTCGGCAACCTCGAGGGGCACTTGTTAGCACTGCTAATTTTTTGACCTCGACAATGATGCAGTCACAGCAGCCACCGAAGCAGCATCAATCCCATCACTCTAGGAAGCTTGACACTGAGATGAGTGGGGAGAGCACCCCAATAATTGCTGATACCCGAGCTGGTCACTCAAAAAAAAGTGTTCATGGCCCTAATTTTATGGTTCCTGTTCAGCCAAACTTTGGTTTAATGGCATCTACCACTGTTGGTGGCAGTGGAAATCATGGTGAGAAGCAGCAACAGCAACATCAAATGTCGCAGGAAAAGAATTTAAAGGGTGGAGTAGAGCTTATCCCCTCTCAAGCATTTGCAATGTCATTTGCCTCTTTCAATGGAAGCAAGACAGCATCAAACCTTAATTTCTCAGCTATGACACAAAATCCTCCCATCTTACAAAGCTTCCCAGACATGACACGTCAGGGATACCAGGTTATAACAGCAGCTCAAGCCACACAAAAAAAGAACCACCAGCCATCCGAAGGGAAGTCTGGAGGTAGTTCGACCAATCCTGATGATGGAAAAAAAGCTCCTTTGGGAAAGTCAACCAGGGGTAATGGGCAGACACTTGTTTTTGATAATTCAGCTCGAACTCTGAACTTTGTGTCATCTCCTTCCACTGGAAACTGGCCTTCTCAATCCATCACTGCAACCACAAGCATTCCATTGGCTGCCAACTCAAGCTCAACTTCTCAGCAACAACAGTTAGTTCAGCTTCAGAAACAACATATTTTGCACCAACAGCTCCAGCAGCCTCTTGGTGCAGCGGACAGTAAAGCATCAACATCTAACAGCCTGCCTTTGCCTTCTATTGGTGCCAAGTTTCCAAATAATGCTTCCATTTTTTCTCAAACTCAAGCTCTGGGCAATAGTTCTCCACAAAACCCCCAGTGGAAGAACTCATCCAGAATCCCTTCCTCGCAAGCACCTCTTACATCTCTTTCTGCATCCAACACCTCAGTCCATAAGAATGCTTCCCAGCAACAAGGAAGAGTACCACAAGGTCATAGCCAAATATCATTTGGGTCAAGTTCCAAGTCTGCTTTGCCACCACAAGGGCAGCAAATATCCTCTAGTTGCCAGTCTCCATCTAGTGGTGGCAATTCGAGAACAACTTCAATGAATGCCAAGGCTAATTCATCAATTCCTGCTATACAATCACAGCAGAGTGACAACTCCTCAAGTGGGAATGCCCAGAAGTCCTCCCCGGTTTGTGGTAGGAATGTGCCTTCAATCTTAAGCGCATGCCCAAGCCACCTTTCTGAACTCAAATACTAGAGTCAGCAGTCCATCTATCAGATGTGTTCATCAAGGAGCAGTTACTCGGACTACCATCCGGTCTCAATTTCGGATGGTGCAAGGGTGATTGTGGCCAGTTCAAAAAGGTGCTGCAACTTGCTCTGCTTCTATCGTTGCCGCCCACTCTTGTATTGTTGCTTTCTTGTTCAAATCAAAGCCGTGAGAGCTGGATTGCAGGACTAGAAAACAGTTGATCGTCTCCCTGAAGTTGGATGATACGGGGGTCTTGCATTAAATAGGGAGTCTTCTTGAAGGGGGGAACTGGCAATTTAAGATGTCTGCTGGCAAATGGATTATAATAGGCGAGGAAGATTCGTTGCATGTGAGATTTTATGACAAGCGTGGAAGAACTGTTCTTATCTTGCGTGGATGCCCGAGGTGCGCCGCCCACTTTGACTGTATCAGTTTGGCAAGGATGTGAATGAGATGACAGGATTATGAAAAGGAAAGATAGGCTCTGTCTCAGGCGTACAGTTTTTGAAGTTATTTTAGTCGGGACCTACCATATCTGAACATCACCCATCGGCAGGCCTACCAT
>Ga0325411_1009861_pt1 | contig 10132 bp, 10 predicted proteins | sample PopdelMetagenome_13_FD_206181 | JGI IMG/M metagenome (GOLD analysis project Ga0325411, IMG submission 206181) | Populus deltoides microbial communities from Bellville, Georgia, United States - Xylem-PdIQD-R4 | ecosystem: Host-associated > Plants > Phyllosphere > Stem > Wood/Secondary xylem...
AGCATGCAAACTCCAAGACTGATTTTTCATACTTAAGATCGTCAGTGGAGAGGCCCATTTGGGCTTTTCGGGCCTATAAAGATTAAAGCTCGCAAACCACTCAGACAAAGGGACGGCTATAAATTGCGATGTACATCTCTTGTGACCCTTACGGGGAGCTCTAGGGTTTCTCCAGTATAGGGTTTTACTCTTTCCTCTCCTTATAATCCATCAAACTATTTTAGGGTTTTTTTCTTCTAATAAGCGCCGCCCTTAAGATCGCCTTCCATATAAAATGGAAGCGTTTTGAGTCATAGCTGCGCAATATTGAACTTTCTTTTAGGAGATTTTCAAAAGGGTTCTCCTATTGAATTTCTCTTTATACGCCCACCTGAATTTTCTTCATGAGGCATTTTTTCTTTGGATCTGTTTGCTTTTCCTGTTTTTTAAACTGCTAGGTATGTAATAGTGTTAACACTTTTTCTTATCTATGCTTGTTTCAATCAATGGGAGCTACAGATCCTCTGATATTCATGTGAATGGTTCATTATTAGGTGGGAAACATTTAAACCCTTCTTTATTTTTTGTTCATCGTTACTTTTTTGAGTTGGGTTGATTTTTGTTTAGCTCAATTGGGCTAAAAGATTCTTGAAGTTGGCAAAGATGATGAATCAATTAGATGTGTGAATGGAGCTTAATCTATATTGAACTCGACTTTTTGAGGCATATTTAATCGTCTGATTTGCTTGTGTTTTAGAAATTACTTGTGTCGCAAATATATAATTTGGCGATTGGAGTTTTTGGAGGTCGATGATGATAAATTCGAAGGCTTGTTTCTCAAAACATTCGCAGTGGCCGCCTAAGTGCTTTCGCCTTCGCCAGGCTTGAGAGCGCATGCTGCTTTTATCCTTCCTTGGATGTCTGAGATCTCAATTCAATCTTATTATTGTGCCATATCGGTTATATGATTAAAGGAAATATTTTCTCAAAATATTTTTATATTCTTTAAATCTCAGTTGATGATGACAAATCCAAAGGCTTGTTTCTCAAAACATTCGCAGTGGCCGCCTAAGAGCTTTCGCCTTTGCCAGGCTTGAGAGCTTATGCTGCTTTATCCTTCCTTGGATGTCTGAAACTCTAATCCACTTATTGCATTTAACTCATAGTTTTTGTTTATAACGGCACTTGTAATTTGCAGGTGATGTTATTTTGGTCTATGTAATGTTGTATCTTGACCTATGTAGGTAATACGCTGGAGTCGGATAATTTCTAGCTATCTTTTCCTTGAAGCATACATTTGGTGACATCGATTGGGATTTATAAATCCAAGGAGTTGACTTTTGGAGCTAGTCCTTCTGTTATCCCTGAATGCTTGAAGCTGTTATCTTCTGTACACTTAGGGTTGTGTTGTGACCGGGATCCTATTATGGAAGAGGTTCAACTTGTAATGATAGCCTCTATGATATTTGTAAAGGATGGTGTCCTCTTGTCCTCCAAGTATTGTACTCTCCATTTTACAGTTGTCTTTTCTACTATTGTGGCCGTGGTTGAACAGGGCTTTGTAATCCCGAGACCTTGGCATGATGGTTCAATAAATATGGCAGTGTATTCTTTGTCAAGAAGTTTGTGAGGGCAGAGCTTAAGATAGGGACCCCCATGTATTTATGTAACTCGTATGTTAGCGAATCTCACTTGTGAATCCAGGTTCCATGTGTGATCGGTGTGGAATACATGTTATTGGTATCAGTTTTTTTTTTGTTGTATATTTGATGATGATAGGATGAGCCTCATCTTTCAAGTTAAAAGAAAGGCATATAAACAGCGCCAGTGCTGTGAAATCAACATGAATATTAAACTATAACGACGACTAAAAGTAGTTGTGTGTGTGAGAAGTAGATTTGAAGTGGTAGCTTGGGAATCCGACATTTCTCAGTTGTATCTCTCTTCGTCTCCTGTGGCGCGTGTTTGATGCGATATGCTTATCACGCAAGAGGTGGACTGTGGCGAAAACGGCAAGCACTAGAGAGCTTTTGATGAGAATATTACTCCTGTCGGGATCGCTATTTGGTCAACCACAATTCACGATGATAGAATCAGTTCGTGAGAATGATATACATGGAAAAAACAGTTCCAAAATCTGTTACCATAATTTTATGCAAATCTTAGCAATCCCTCTCATCTTTCAAGTGTTTTCTTTCTATCCATATATCAAAAGGCAATTGATGTTTTCTTACATAATGGAAGCTCGGTTGGAATCAACTAATGAAGGAAACCAGATCACTTCCCCATGGTAACAACAAAATCAATCATATTTTCTCTAACAATCCTAGGTTTGTTACAAGCACAGCAAGCCATGATTCTCTATCGATACTCTTATCACCTCAATTTGCACTAGGAGATCGATCTCAGGTTCAAATCCTGTGAGGGTTGGGTTGGGGATTCATCTGCCAGCCTATCAGACCTTCCATTGAATAAAAGAAAAACCCAAAACTAGATTAACATAAAACAATAACCAAAATCAATCAAAACCCATTATGATCTCATACAGCATTCCTAACCTATCCCACATCCCTCCCTTCTAAAGGACTCTCTACCCCTTCAAACATCGAAAGGCCAACTGCTTCAAACCTCTTGCCACAATTTCTTGAGGCGGAAAGCTCTATTCATCTCCATCAAATTCACCATCATTCATTGTCCTTATAACTTACTATTCCTCCGCTTCACCACTGAAATTGCTTGTCCTTTGAACTGTTTTCTGACTATTATCATAGTTTTCCTTGCGTTATCAAGTGTGGACACAAATTAAGGGCAGTGACTTCGATAAATGATAATACCTGCTGGAACAGAAGGGTTTCAACAGCCAGCAACAATGGTCAATCTCCTATAAACTTCAAATCATTTCTCATGATGAGCTTGGGACCAAGACAGTTCGTTTGAGTGGTTTCTCCAATTTCCATTCCCTCAACATAAAATCAAGAATGGCAATGGCAGCATGTTTGTTTGTATTCTCCCAAAGCCCTGCAGACACCCAACGTTTCACACCACACACCATACCTATCTAGGAAAATAGTAATGGAAACCAAGAATGTTCTCTTGCATTGCAGTAAGCACATAAAAAAGAAAAAGTAAAAAGGAAAATCCTACCGGTACCATTTTGACAACAAATATATACTGGAAAACAGGAACGGGGTGAGCAATGAGAAACCAAGCTAGCATAAGAAAATACTACCAGCCGAGTGCTCCCTCATCTCATTCAGTGTTTCTACCCATAGTCGAAAGGCAAATAATAATTCCTCCACGAAAGCAAACTTATTTGAAAAAAGAAAAAGTCATGATCAATTTCCATTGTAGGAAAACAAAAAGGAAATCAATTATTCTAGCTTAAACAAAAAAAGCAATAAAATCCCAATTTTGCTACAAGCATTGCAAACCATAAATAGAAGGAAAGGCTATTACTTTTAAGAACTAGATTCAATTTTAATTAATAACGTTCAAGACCTATTAGGCTATTACAACGATTGCATAGCACCAAAATAAATAAATAAAAAACTTTTAACATTAGTAGTAGTAGTAAGAATAATCAAAATCAATCAAGGAACCCAGTCTGACGCCAAATTGCGTTCCTAACCTGTCTCAGATCCCTTCCTTTCAACGTCCTCCCAACCCCTTCAAGCACCGAAAAAGTTGTCTTGGGCGACTGCGTCGATCCTCGTGCCACAATCTCATGAGGTGGCAGCATCTCTTCATCTCCATCAAACTCACCATCATCGTCCTCCTCAAACCTGCTACTCCTCTCTTTCGCCATCGCCATCGACAACACCGGCACATTCATCGGGGCCGATTGGTTCATTTTTCTTATCGGCACCGACTGCGACGCGTATTCCGCCACGTGTGGGGACCTCGGAATTAATGGGATTGCTCTAGACAAGGATGAAGAAGGTGATGGTGGGAGTGAAGGCTTGCGGTAAAGAACCGTGTTGTGGTTGTATTCTGGTAACGCAGCGAGAATCCCCGAGTTCTGAGGGAAAGCTGTGTGGCGGTTAAATTTATTATGGTGGTTGTTGTTGCTGGCGGTTGTTGGAGAGGACGAGGAGGAATTGCTTTGGGTTTGATTGGTGGAATCGTTGGTCAAGAAAATATCATCCTCGTTGAGCTCATCTGCGTTGCCGTTACTGTCACCATTGCCGTCGGTCACGTAGGAGGAGGTGGAAGAGGAGGGGATGCCGAGGAAACGGTAACGGGAGGTAGAGTCCATCTGATTTGTTTTTATAAATGGTGAATTAATGATGTGTGGAGGAGGTAGATACAGGAATTTATGTGCGTTTCTGTCTGAATTTATATATATAAATATTTTTTTAAAAAAAAAGAGAGTGAAAAGGAGGAGTAAGAATTATTGGGGGCGGGGGGGGCTGTTGTGGCGGAGAGGAGTGGTAAAGGAGTAGAAGTTGAAGAGGAGAGAGACAGAGAGAATGACGTGGCACGTGTTGATTTATTTATTAGTATGCGTTCGGTTCTTTTTGTGGATTTTTGAAGCCGTTGTCCTGTTCATTGAGAGCGTGCCACGTTGATTTTGCGAAGAAAAATGCTGAGTTTAGGTACTGATTTTAAAAACGGCTCATTTTCCTTGTAACACGTGAAGGAAGACCCGATCATTTCCTGTAGCTTTGCTGTTGAATTTCTTTCACTCACTTTGTATGGAAATTGCCATTGCATTGCATGGATACTTCGAATCAGACTTTGGCTTTAATTTTAATTTTAATTTTTCTCTCTAACATGTGTTTAATGATATAATTACATGTATATTTATAATACAGTACTGCTGGGCTCATAAAAAAGCGCGCCGTGTTCAGTTCTCCCCGAGCTTCCTTTTGTAATGTAAATATAAATATAAATAAATAAGGGCCATGTTTTCCACGGTAAATTACAAAATCTACCGCTTCCCTTATCTCCTTCTCTCTACCTGCTTTTTAGCTCAATCAGTTAGCAAATACTCTAACCAGTTGACAGTTTATTAAATTCTGTTTGCTTGTTTGTTGGCACTCATCAAATGGAGCAACAGCAGCAACTGCAGAGAAGTCCATCAGGGAGTCCAAGCCCTAGATCTCCGTCATCGCAGCTTTATTTATCGGTTTCGGTGACTGATCCTGTAAAATTAGGGAATGGCGTCCAGGGTTACATCTCTTATCGCGTTATCACCAAGGTAATGTTTTCATTCTTGATGGAGGTTTTAGGGTTTTAATTCTTGATTATGATTAAATGTTTTGGCGTGTAGACAAATTTACCGGAATACCAAGGGCACGAAAAGATTGTGATTCGGCGGTACAGCGATTTTGATTGGTTGCGTGATCGGCTTTTCCACAATTACAAAGGTGTTTTTATCCCTCCTCTTCCAGAAAAGAGCGCTGTAGGTAAGGGATTGGTCTAATTTGCAGCAATGAGTTGGTTGGAGCAGTGAGTTCGAATTTTATTTTGACTAATTATGATTGGTGGTAATGCAGAAAAGTTTCGGTTTAGTGCTGAATTTATTGAGATGAGGAGACAAGGGCTGGATATATTTGTCAATAGGATAGCTTCGCATCAAGAGCTTCAGCATAGTGAGGATTTAAGGACCTTTTTGCAGGCTGATGAGGAGGTGAATCATCTATATATGTAGTGCATTAACAATTTGCATTCTTTTGGTGCTGTACGTGAAAGTTTATTATCGTTTCACTAATTTTCTTGTTAATCCAAAGGATAAATTCATGTACTTGTTATAAATTATCTATAATCTTGCAGCAAGCATATAGTGAAAGTCAAATTTTTCTCTTTTTCCGTGAAGAGGATCCTTTATTACTGTGAATTTTCTCCCTCGTTGAAAAACATTTCTGGACATGTTTAGGGAAAGAGAGGAATGAAAAACTGGATAAAAAGCACAAGTAAAGTGGAATATGGCTGGTTGCCGTGCTTTATCACTTTAGTTTCTGGAATATGTCTACCTAAGATCTGTCCAGAAAGTGCAGTGACCGGCTTTGGCAGGTCAATAATGGTTTTCATCAGGATTGAGCGTGAGACTGCATATTTGATCTTTTATTGTTTTCACCAGTATCATTCCCAGGAGCAAACACTGTGGCCATATATAGAATTTCCACTCAAATTATCTCAAGAGATGCAATACTAGCAAGCAATCTGTTTTGTCACGGGATAATTATTTTTTTAAACACGGAGAGATAGTTTTATAAATACAATTGATGACAATTCATTCTCAAGCAATTACTTACATGACTTGGACCTATGAATTCCTTTCTGAATCATCAATAAGGAAGAAGTAACTGTATTGATTCATATAATGTCATTCTTAGCATGTAACTTAGAAAATTAACATGTATATTGCCTATGATGATTGTTTGTGATTCCTGTTCTTTCTTGTATTTTTTATATCTAAGAGTACAACCGTGAGCTTTTAATTCAACATTAGTTTATTACCTTCTTTTCAGACCATGGAAAGATTAAGATCTCAAGAGACTGGTATATTTAAGAAGAAACCTGCTGATTTGATGCAAATTTTCAAGGTATGATGAGCTCTCAGTCTTTCTTTTCTGATTGACATGGGAAATTCAGCACTAATTTTCTCATGCTTGAACACTGCCATGCAACATCTGAACACTTCTTTCCTTATTATGAATTCGCCTATGCTATAAATTAATTATCAAATTAATCAGACGTTAGGTCCTTATCTGAAAGCACATCACTGAAGTTGGATGACCGCTTCTTAGTTCACTGGATACTTTGCTTCTGTTGGGTGGATACTTCAAGATGATGTTTAACAACTCCAGACATACAATTTTGTGGTTGTGTTTAGTGTTTATTTTTAGATGACTTGTTTCAGGTGTCAGATCAAATTCTCTTTATTTAATTAAGAATCTTTTTCACTACCTGTTGGTTAAGTGAATAGCACACGAGACAGCAGTCAATTCCACCTGTACATTGCAATTTACAGAATCGGTCATTCAAACAAGCATGCTTTCAGTATGCTATTTATAGTATGATCTAGCAACCATGGTCCAAATGTTTTGCAGGACGCGCAATCTAAAGTGAGTGACATTGTTCTTGGGAAGGAAAAACCTGTTGAAGAATCGAATCTTGAATATGAAAAGCTAAAACATTACATCTTTGAGCTTGAAAACCACTTGGCTGAAGCTCAGAAGCATGCACATCGTCTTGTAAAGCGACATAGAGGTAATGGTGGTTTATGTAGTTGTTACATGTAACACATGATAAGTCTCATTTCACGTTATATATCCTTTAGAGTCATTATGATGCTGTCAGTTCTTGTGATGTGATTGCCTGTGTTTTTTTTTTTTTTTGTCAGAATTGGGGCAATCGCTATCAGATTTCAGTAAGGCAGTAAAACTCCTTGGTGCTTGTGAAGGAGATGCCCTAGGAAAGGCATTTTCTGAGCTTGGGACTAAATCAGAGGCATTATCAGTTAAGCTTCAGAAGGAGGTAGGCTTAAAGTCAATCGTGCCTTCTGCTACCAGATTCAGCATTTTGTTTTATGGACCTCATGTCTTTTTAGTCTTTTGGAGTTAATAAGCTTCTTTTAAAATCTTTGATGCATTTCTATGAACTTCCAGGCCCATCTACTCTTAATGAATTTTGAAGAACCATTGAAAGATTATGTCCGTGCTGTTCAATCTATTAAAGTGAGTTTGGCTTGCCTCCTTCCATCTTTTTCCTATCTCTTCACCCTCCTTTTTTTTGTGTGTGAGTGCCCGCTCGCCCTCTACATTTGTCTTTGAAGCTGATCTTGTTATTCTGTGTGTTCTGACAGGCTACCATAGCTGAGCGGGCCAATGTCTTCAGGCATCAGTGTGAACTGGCTGAAACAATGAAGTTGAAAGAGATAAATCTGTATGTCCTGGTTGCTCCTTTCCTTCTTATAACTTTATTTTATCTGTGATTTCGATGGTACCATGTGAAATCGTCACGAACATTGCAAGATACAGAACCATGACTTTTCTCTTGATTCTTATTACTGTACTCTGATAGGTCTTTAGTGGTAATGACTTAGTTACATGCCACTTGAATTAAGTTTGTAAATACAAGTGTCATCCAGCAAAGAAGCACTGTTGAAAGTGTTTGATTAGGTTCCATGCTTATAAGTATCTCTCACCACATTTCAATTGGTAACAAGGCAGAATTTAGATTGTGTGATAAAGAGGCCTTTTAGCATCTAACTTAATGTATAGTTTACATTTTATTTTCATACATGTGTAGTCGAAGTTTCTCCACTGGGAATTCTAAAAACAAGCTCAGAAATCCTGAAACTTGAAAACCCCATTGCATCATTGGAGTCGTCACTTATTGATGGCCTTTTCCCATTGTTCCATGGTAGTCCGTTTTGGCTGCTGGCCCAGATGATCTCTGGAGTTTCTAATTCATATCCATTGCTGCAGTGACAAGCTTATGCTAACACATTCTTATAAAATGGGAGAAGCGGAGCATGAGTACAAGGAGGCAAGTTATCTTACGGCTAGCATATTTGCACGTCAGGAATCTTAGTTCTCTGACTTGAAAGTTTGTTTTCATGCAGTTGAAAGCGGAAAATGAGGAAGCAACTAGAAAGTTTGAGACAATTGTGAGACTGATGAACGAAGAGATAGTGCGCTTTCAAGAACAGAAAACATTGGAAATGGGGATTGCTTTCCATGAATTTGCAAAAGGACAGGTACGCTTGGCAAATAGCATTGCAGATGCTTGGAGAAGTCTTCTTCCTAAACTTGAAGCATGTTCCACACAATGAATACTGGAAAGTGAGCTCTTGTTCACTATCTTCATTCCTAGGAATGCTAGGACCAAGCTCTTGCTTTGTAAAAACCTTCCAGTTTTGCTATTCTGTTGTTGAACATCATACGGCACTTTTGCAAACTTTTGTTTCTTGTACAAATTTGAGATCAAGTGAAGAGCAAATTAGGAGCGAACACGAAAATGGTCATGTCTTATGTGCATCAGATCCTCTCTTCTCACTGAGATTTACACCTGTGTCGGTGTCCACACTTTCGAATCTAGCGTGTCTGGCATTGTGGTTTAAAAATAATAGGTTTAAGAAAAATTATGCCTACAGTTTGAAATTCAATTATGTGTCTAATGCAAAGAAACAGAAGCTATTTAATTATCTCCGTTATAGAATTCTAGCTACTATGAGCAAATGACATTTTAAAATCAGATTTCCCAGCCCTTTTCTTGTCTTTTGAAGCTCTTAAATTAAAATTTTAGCAGCAAAAAATTTTTACAAAAATAATAACTGGCCCTAATTTGATTTTACAATTCAACCCAACCTTAAATTCTTCAACTGCTCAGAATCTCAAAACAATTTATTTTCAACGCATTAATTATAACTAGATAAGCCTATAAAAATAAATCCATGAATCGAGATAATAATTTAAATAAAAAAACGACCTGCAATAAATCCTAAGGTGGGAGCGGATAAAAACTATAAATTTACTTCAAGGCATAAAACCAGGACAGCTAACAACATATCCCAAAGAGAACTCCATGACGTTAAAATCCACAGAAACATCTTATCTTACGATATGAAACAGCTTGAAAGATCAACAATACAAACTCTTGACCAAAATTTATAACATTAAATGAAAATCACCATCACTGAACATTACAGCTCATTCTTCATCCTCTTCATCTCCATCTCCACCAGCAGCCTTCTTGGAAGCAGCCTTCTGATTCTTTCGCTTCACTCTACCAGGGCGTCCACCACCAAAGGGGCTTGTGAGTGAGAAATCAATGTGCTTCTGCGAGTCAACTCTCACCATGAAGGATGGAATATTGACCACATGCCTCCCAACCCTGCAGGGCCAAACAAGTACCAATCGAGAGGCAAAACTTCAAAATATAGAATCTAAAGGAGTAAAATAACTACATTCGAGGTCAGAATTCTCAAGTTCTGAAATCACAAGATTTCACAGCCGAAAAGAGTAAAGAAAAGCACCCAAAGTTTAGACAAACAGGAAAAATAATCAATATCAAAGAGGCGAAACTTTAATTGCAAATGTATTGCGTCTTTCATCCAGAATTTTAACTTGCATTGATTAACAGCTCAGTAAGCATAAGAATTTATTATGCATACCTAATGTGCCTCTGTTTGATGAGCACTCTG
>Ga0325411_1009863_pt1 | contig 10131 bp, 4 predicted proteins | sample PopdelMetagenome_13_FD_206181 | JGI IMG/M metagenome (GOLD analysis project Ga0325411, IMG submission 206181) | Populus deltoides microbial communities from Bellville, Georgia, United States - Xylem-PdIQD-R4 | ecosystem: Host-associated > Plants > Phyllosphere > Stem > Wood/Secondary xylem...
CATGAAATCTATACCCCAACAGTCAAAGATCTCAATGACAAGAATAGGATTTAAAGGCATCATGTGACGTTTTGAATTAGATCCCAACTTTTGACAATTTTCACAAGTCTTACAGAATGCATGTGAGTCCTTGAACATGGTGGGCCAGTAAAATTCACTTTGTAAGATTTTTGCAATTGTCTTTCTTGATGAGAAATGACCCCCACATGTCTTAGAATGACAAAATTTAATGACACTACTTACCTCATTGTTAGGAATGCATCTTCAAAATATTTGATCAGTATAATATTTGAATAAGTTAGGGTCATCTCAATAAAAATTCTTCACTTCATTCAAAAACTCTTTTTTGTCTTGGGTACTCCAATTAGCTGGCAAATATCCTGAAGCAAGAAAATTGATATTTTTAGCAAACCAAGGCGTTGAACTAAGAGAAAGTAAATATTCATCAGAAAAGTAATCATCGATTGGTGTGATGTCGGATGTCGAATCTATTGTCAATCTTGACAAAAGATCCGTGACAACATTTCGTATCTAGGTTACCGAGAAGCAGGAAAGGACATGATGTCATATAGGTGATCGTGGATAGACTGACAAAGTCTTCTTTGTTTTTGCTTATGAATATGGGGGATTCGGTTGAAAACTAGCTCAATTATATATTAAAGAGGCAATGAGATTGCATGGTGTACCAGTTTCTATAGTTTTCGATAGGGATTCTCGGTTTACATCAAGGTTATGATCGAGTATCAATGGGCTTTAGGTACCAGATTGAATCTAAGCATAGCTTTAGGTACCAACCAGATTTTTTTCAATATATTTTAAAGTTCTACATAAAATTTCAGCTCAATTTGATGGTCTGATTGAAAATTACGTCCAATAACATAAAACTAGTTAAATTGTGATTTTTCGTCAAATTTCAGAATTTCTCCAAATATTCTAAAATTTTAACCCAAGCTACGATATCATATTAGAAGGTTCAATGCTAATTTTTATAATTTTCTGATAACTCGATCGATAGTTATGAATTGTTTTTTGTTTTACATGAAACTAGTCAATTTATGATTTTTCGCCTGGAGATTTTACATTAATAATATCCATATATTAATTCAGGAAAATTTTAGAAATTAACTCTATTAAGTCCTTACTTGATTTTTCTAGGTCTATGGATATAATCCCTATATTAATTATATTTTAATCCTTTTTTAAAAAAATATTTTTATTAAGTTATACTTAATTAAATCATCTTATTTTAATTTTTGACTAATGGTTTTTAATGTGTGTGACTCATTAGGTTCCTAATATGTTGATTCAAATATAAATTATAATTCTAATGAAATAAATTTAATTAATTTATTTATTATCAATTAAACAATTGATTAATTTATATGTAAAGATGAGGTGCATCGTCTAGCAATGTGTCATTATCCCTCAAATATTAGAAAAGTCATTAGTGGTTTGACTTAACCTTTTAGTAACCGGTTTCTTAGTGTAATTGATATTATTTCATTAATAATATTTTAATTTAACATTAAAGCATAAATCATGTTTGTTCTGTACATAATAGTTATTGATAATTCGAATAAGATTTGAAACTTTTTTCAAATCTCATTTTATCTTGGCCAAGGATTTATCGATCAATACTATTTGAGAACAGATGAAACATTTTTCCTAATTCACCTAGGGTGATTAATCCTCTCTTGATCACCCAAGTACCTTCATATAGTTCATGCTATACTCAATGTCTGCCTTTTCATTACCTCGATTAAGATAACATGTAACAGGATCAAAGCATAATATTCTCTATATAAGATAACTTTGTGATCACAAGTCTAAGGATCACTTACACAACCATCACATGAGGTTTTCCATAGATATAAATGTTCTCTCCATATGAAATCATGTGGGTTAGTTTAGTGTACATGTCTTATGACAAACACCTACATATTAGTTATAGGTATCTCTTATACATCAGCTTATGAGAACAATTGCTTCCTTTCATAAAAGAAATAACATAATATGTATCAGTCTTTACAACTTTAATGAATGCTCAGTATTTAAAAGAGCATCGGCCAGGAACATTTTAGGAACAATGCTTTGACGCAATAAGAATCTTATAATTATAACAACTTTGTAATTTTCATTGCAAAGCATTTTTTGTTCAATGGAATTTATCTTTACTCTAGATTCATTAATCTAATATTATATGAATATTAAAGATAAATTAATACTTTATTAATAATAAATATGTATTTTCATTAATATAATAATTCAATGTGTAACCAATTGATTGGTTGCAAGGCATATTAAACTAATAGTGTTTCCCCAGCCTAGATATGAATCTGTTAAGGGCAGCCAGTTTTCCCGTGAGACCTTAAACATCTTTGATCTTTTATGGAGGAATCATATCTAGGATCACTAAAATCTTCTCAGAGTTAGGCTCTATTCCCTTGCTAAGAACAAGGAAACCCAAAACGTTTCTCTCTCTAATGGCGAATACATATTTGGTTGGATTCAACTTCATCTAACAATTGTTCAACACAGAAAAAACCTCTTTTTCATGTGTTGTTCGAAAGTTATGCTTTTCACCAACATGTCATCCACATATGCCTCCATATTCTTCTCAATCTGGTGCTTAAAAACTTTATTGATCATCAGCTAGTATGTATCCCCTGTATTTTTCAGGCCAAAAGGTATGGCATAATAACAAAAGGTTCCTTTGTGATGAAGGAGGTTTTTTCCTCGTTTTTCAGGTGCATTGGGATTTGGTGGTACCTAAAATTAGTATCTAAAGAGTTTAAAAAATTTAAATTTAGCCATGGAATCTACTATCAATCTTTGAGAGAGGGAAGCTATCTTTAGGGGAAGCTTTATTCAAGTCAGTGAAGTCCACAAACATCTTCTACTTTCATTTGCTCTTCTTTACCATAACCACATTAGCCATCCAATCTGGATACATGAACTCACATTGAAGCCGACAACCCATAATTTATCCACTTTCGTGGTTATTGCCTATTGTCTTTCTCCCCTAAAATTTATCTTCTTATGTTGGACAAGTGGATGGATTGGATTAACCTAGAGTTTATGGGTGGTTGTGTCTGGAATGATCCCTAACAAATCTGACATATAGAAAGCAAAATCCCCTTTGTGGGAAAAAGGAAGAATGGTCAGTAATTGCAATTTGTGCAGCTCTAGGGTGGAACCCATCTTGGTGAGTGCCCATTCTTATCTAGGGTGGAACCCCTGACCTTTCAAAGCTGATTAAAAAGGTCTTCACCAAATTCATCCTAAAGGGGTCTATCCTTATCTGGGACATCACTTCCTTAGAGAGGATGTTGACAGAGCCGTCATCGTCTACTAATACCCTGTGAACCATGTGGTTGGCCAGAACTGCAAAAATGACCAGGGCATCTTCATGGAGATAAGTCACCCCTCTTTGTCCTCTAGAGTGATAATAATAGGTTTGTTCTATGGACTTTGTTGTCGAGCCACTATGAGAACCTATTTCTCATATTTTCTCTTGCCAATGGTGGTGTCTCCTCTTACTGAGATTCCTCTTAAGCTCATATTGATCTATGAGAGACTTTTGTTAGGTGGACTGGGCTTTTCCCTGTTTGGTTCATGTAGGTATTCCCCTTAACAAACTACTCCATGTATCATTTGGTTATCAACCTCTCAATATCCTTTCTTAAAGTGAGGTAATCTTCGGTGTCATGTTTTTTGTCTTTGTGAAAAAGAAAAAACTTCCTGGATGTACGGGTATATAGAGGCGATGCCATAAGGGGCAGATATTGAATGTAATCCTTCTCTTGATGGTTGTGAAAAATTAGGTAAGAGTAGTATTCAGGGGAAAGTTGTGCCTCCTTTTAAGGTGATGAACGTGTTCCCTTGCCAACCTCTTTTGATTTCGCCTTGAGTTATTCTTCTTACTAGGAGGGAAACAACTCCACCTAGGGTATTTTTATTCTAAGCCTCTTGATAAAAACATGAAGGTCTATGACGTAGAATATTGACTTCCTCTACCCGAATATGGTTCTCCATGACTTGTTTTACCTTCATTAGGCCTCTATCATGCAAGGCATACAAGTCTCTCTATAGGGAGCACTCTTTTACCCCTCTTATCAGAGCCTCTGGGTTTAATGGTTTAATCAACTCTTCAACCTTGAGCATATCTTCATTGAACCTCTTCAGGTATGCTTGAGTGGACTCTCCTCCTGCTTGGGTTATGCCAAAGAGTTTTGTAGAGCTTTTTTTGGTAGGGATATTGGTGTTGAACCTTGACACAAGTTTTGCATGGAGATCTCTGAAACCCATAATAGAGCCTACCTCAAAGCTTGTTTACCATGCTCTAGTCAACCCTTTAAAGGTCATTTGCAGGATCTTGCACGTGATATTAATGTCTTAGATGACTTACTCAGGGTTGTTGTGGATGTTTTGGACGTGTTTTCATGGATCTACCAGTCCATCATAGTTGTTCGAGGTCATCTTTATAGAGATATAATCCTTGAAGACATGAGTGCATAAGACTTGTTTGGATAAGAGGGATCCCTTTATCCCCTAGGGGCTATGGGTCTCATCATTGAAACATTTCCTAGTTATACTTCCCCCTGATTTCTGTCAAACTCTCAGAGTAACTAGAAGACTCTAGCGTGGAATGGTAAGATCGATAACTGAGCTCTTTCTTGTAGTAGTTGGATGGATCATGTCTAGAGTAATAGCTTTTCAAAAAGGTCTTATGTAGATAAGACCAGCCCCTCAGAGGGCTAGTGGGCTACTTGGAGTTCTCCACATCATTTTCCATGTTTCCTCGGGGTAAGACAATTGTTTTCTGGTAAGGAGGACATCTTGTGATTGTAGGGTTGGGATAGAGGGAGTTATCCTTAGGGGTGGTGCCTTTTTCACTGGGGCTTGCTGGGGTGGTGTGGTTTGGAGTTGCCCTTGACATGCTAGGATGGCTTGAGTAAGAGCTTGCACCTAATTAATGAGCTGTTGAAAATTTAACGAAGCTGGTGGGATAGATGTGCTGCTATCGTGGGGAGGTCCATAAAATGCCCCAACCAAGGGGTTTCTTGATTATCAGCTATTTATTATAATAAGAGGTGTCCAAAACTTGTTATGCAAGAACAATCGATGGCTTTTTGAACAGGTTTCCATAGATGATGCTAATTAATGATGCTCTAGAATCTAGTATGATAGGGAACTTGAGTTTTTAAGTGATTGGATAATTAATGATCACATGTTCATGTTAATTTTCTATTCTTCATAACTGAGGGTATAGAAGGTTGATGGCAGAGGCCTGGATTCCTGCAAAACAATCTCTTTTGGTGGGATATAGGGACCCTCTGATGATTAAGTCAGTGACTTTGAGTGATGAGCTGTAGTAAATAAGCATTAAACTCTAAGAACAAGAATGTTTGTTCTTAGTTCGTGTATGATAAATGCTAAAATATATTGTAAGAGAGTGAAGATTATGAACCATTTACCTGGGTTGTTCAGGGAGTATTTATAACCTTTGTACCTTGAACTTTCTTCTTTTTTATTCAAAGGGTCATAAATCTTTTCCTTCTTCATATCTAAATGGGGAGGAAGGCCCTTACATCAACATTCATATTGATGTAAATGTCTCTTGACATGGCATTAATATTAATGTCCTACATCATTTTGTACACAATATTAATATAGATATGATCAACCCTTGTAATCAACATTAATATCGAGTAACGTATCGATGGCTCTCCGAGGACTTTTTTCGTAGCTAGGGTGTAAGGAAATAATGATCCTAGATTCCTGTTTGGGATGCTTGCATCAGAAGTAATCCTAGGCTCAATGATGTTTGAGCCTGACATCTTGCTAGACCCACAGGCGCTTGGGCCTGGTGCGTAGTTGTGCCTAAGGGAGTTAGGTCACTACACCATTAAACAATTTTACCGACTGATTAATTCCGTCAGTGTAAGACACATAATTCATTGGTAACATTTTTACCAACAGCATCACCGATGAAATACGTCTGTCGGAATATTGATCGTCGATAATTCCCATTTTCGTTGCTACTTCTGTTAGGGAAAAAAAAAACACCGACGGTCTTACAGACGGGGGAAGCGCACCAAAGAAAAATATCCCGCTAGAACTTTACCGATGACTTATTCCATTTGTATTTCCAACGGTAAATCATCGACGGCCAGTCCGTCGGTTATTGTGGCATGGGCAGTAAATATTTCAGAACTCTTGGTAAAATACCAACGGACTCTATCAGTCGATAATGTCAACGATAACTCACCGACAGAATGTATCCGTCAGTGATTGTGGCATGGGCAGTAAATTTTTTTCAACTCTCTGTTTAATACTGACGGACTTGGTCCGTCTATAAGGTCGTTGTTATTTATTTAAAAATATTTTTAAAAAATAAGTTTGAATAAATAATTTTTTTTCAAATATTATATTAATTAATAGTAAAAAAAACTAATTAACCAAATAAAATTGTATTAAACATTAAAAATATAAAAACAATGTTAAATAATATTCATCCAAATATTCATTACAAATTTAAAGTGTTTCAAAAACAAAATTAAACTAGAATAATGACGGAGGTAGGGGAGGAGGAGGAGGCTGGTTGTTCTTGGGACCGTATGGCTAAAAAGGGGCTGCACATGTATCATCACCCATCCTTGATCTAATGTCCATGACCATTTGACGGAGTTGTTCATAATTCATCAAGAGTCATTCATATTGTAAGGCTATGAACTCCTCAGACTAGGTGCTTGATACTGATGGAGAGCTTTTAACGGTTAAGACACTACGGGCCGCCCACAAGTTTTCTGCCGTAGTTTGGAGAGCCCGTAGACCCAATTTTTATCATGTCCACCAGACGATCCTACCTCCATCCACAAATCCAGATCGAAATCCAAATGGGTCGAAGGATCGTCCCTATATCTCTCCCTCAATCGACTATTAGAGGTCTCCTGAAAATTTTAAAAAAATCATCATATTCAATTCAAGAAAATAATAACTTATGAAATAAAATGATTGAACGAACATATTGAGCATGGTTGTTCACGAACTGTTGCACCCTCTTTTGGCGGTCTTGACTCCGCACGTGCGTCTTTACAAACAGCTCCATTGGGCTCGACTCACGTCCAAGAGACATAGCCTGTAAGGAAAACAAAGGTTGCAAGTTAAATATATTTATAAGCAATAACAAATTAATTACCGATATATTTCATTTAAATTAATCTTACCATCTGCTTCGCATGTGCACTGAACGGAACGGAGCCGTCGATGTGCGTGGTCACTGAACCATGAATTTATCGGTTCTGATTGTTGGCACCGGAATGTGAGCGTCGTGCGAACTACTCAGATGTCACGTGCTCAATATATTGCATCCATATATCCCCCGAGATGAATGGCGATTTGAATTCCTGCCAAACCGCCACCTCTTTCCAACCTTCTAGACCATTATCTCTCGCATATCTTTTTGCTTTTTTGTGTCATACCAAAAATTACGCAACCTACTTCCATAGTAACAAATTAGAATTTAGAACATAACATTATAAAACAAAAAATTATATTACTTTTGATGTTACCTAGTTGCCGCGTGATTCTCCCATACCCTCCTCATAACATTATTGTTCGCACTATCCCACTCAAATTTGTGTTGTGTATAAATAATTCATTTAAAATAAAAATAGTACAAGATATAAAATTATAAAAATAATTTATTAAAAATAAGCTAGAAATTAAATAAAATTAATAAAATATTAATTAATTGTTCATAAATTATGTTATAAGTATATAAAAAAAACTAAAACTTAAACAAATCGACATTGAAAGGTCATCCTTCCATTGTGCCTGGTATTTGCGAGTGAATTGACCTCGTTGTGAAAGCACACCGCCTTTGCATTGTGAAATCGCGCTAGAAGAGGCAGCATCACAAGTTGACGTAGGTGCCTTTTCGTGATCAGCACCTAGGAAATCATCCTTGTTGCTAGAAGAACTAGCTGCAACCGTCCGCTGACGACGTGTTATTGATTTCATTCAACGCATCTACACAAATTTATACGAATAATTACATAATTAACTTCGATTCTTTAAAAAAATTTCTGCAGCACCTCCCTTATACTGGAGACTACCCACAGTTTTCAAACCTGCAAATATTTACAATAATCACAAACCAAATGGCTCCATTGGAAAATCTTATATACAACCTAAAATCTATCGAAATTTAACTTCTATATATTTTCAACTAACATCTATAGAAATACATAAATGACAATTAAAATTAATGGAAATAATAAAAAAAACATAACAAGCAATAATAGAATAAAATTGAGATAAAAATAATTAAATTTAACTCTTCATTTCCAATTACCATTTCCATGGTAAATTCAACAATAACAATTAAAATTCAACAAAATTTTCAAATAATTATTACAATACAAACAATAAACTAATTAAATTTTCATTCTACACATCTATACAAATTTATATGAATAATTAAATAATTAAATTCAATTATTTAAAAAACATTCTTCAGCACCTCTCCTATATTAGAGATTACTCACAATTTTTATACCTACAAATATTGATAACATCCACAAGCCAATTGACTCCATTGCAAAATCTTATATACAACCTAATATCTATAGAAATTTAACATCTATATATTTTCAACTAACATCTATACAAATTCATAAATAATAATTATTAAAATTATTTGAAATAATACAAAACATAACAAGCAATAATATAATAAAATTAAGATAAAAAATTAAATTTAATTCTATATTTCAATTAACATTTTAAAGGTAAATTCAATAATAACAATTCAAATTTAACAAAATTTTCAATTATTATGGCAATACAAACAATAAAATAAATTGAACAAATAAAAAGAAAACACTAAAGACTTTAGGACTTTAGGACTTTAGGACTTTATGTTGCAAACTACAATCAAAACAATAAAAATGAAATGAGGAACGTGATGTAACCATATTATTCGATAGTTTCACTCACATTTAACTAGTGTTTTGCCTATTGTTTTATGTATAAAATGCCTTGATATTCTTTGTTTTATGTTTTGAAGGCACCTTTAGATGAAAGATGCAAAAAGGAGTAAATTGGAGGTAATTGGCAGATTTGACCCTCAGTCGATGTTTTGTGCAGAGCGTGAGCTCTAAAAGTCAAAACGAAGTGATTCCAGTGGCATTAGAAAGATAACATCCATACCTTTCTGTAAATCTAAGTCAGGAAAAATAAAAATACAAAGAGCATGGAAATCACATCCTTCAAAGTCAAAACTCGCATTCTGCCAATGTTGACCTTTGTCCATTCAAAATTCAATATCTGGAGCTGTAGATATCCAATTTATGCAAACTCAATTGTTTTGGATTCCTGACTCAAATGGATACAAACGTTTCACATTTCAGCCAAAAATGATGTCATATGAGGGAGATATGATTTTGCAAAGATGACAACTGAATTCTGCCGGCAAACAGGTTTCGTGAAGAAACGAATCCAAATTACATCCCGAAGAATCAAAACCGGCATCCAAGTTTTAATTTCAGCAATTTAGCTCCTCAAGTAAATCAATCCAGAAGGTCAAGGAAGGCAGCCACCAACCTCAAGCCACCAACCTCAAGCCACCAACCTCAAACCACCAACCACAAACCAACTGCCAACCACCAGCTGCCTTCACACTACCACCATCTCTTGATGTTCACACTTGAACTCTGATTTTTCTTACTTACAATTTGTGTATAAATAGGCAGCTAAGTTCATGATATTAGAAGAGCCAAGAGAGAGGGAGAGGGAGTGCAGTAGAATCAAAGAAAGAAGGGTGGCAGCTGTCGCACGTCAGAAAATTCGCGCGGCGTCGGGCTGGCGATCTTTTGTTGTTGTGTTATTTGATTTAATTCGTTGGAGTCGCCACCTAGTAATTGATTGCGGGCTACTAGGAAACCGGATGTACTGGTCTTGTCAGAGATTCGCGGGTAAGGGACTGGTTGTGATTAGGAAAGGTATTAGCACCCCTAACGCACCCTACCTGAGGTAAGCTGCTTCGCGAATTTGATGTGTTTAAAGAAGTTTTAATAATTGTTTTTTCATCGGATATTAGAAATACAACTTACGTATAAGTTAATA
>Ga0325411_1009866_pt1 | contig 10130 bp, 7 predicted proteins | sample PopdelMetagenome_13_FD_206181 | JGI IMG/M metagenome (GOLD analysis project Ga0325411, IMG submission 206181) | Populus deltoides microbial communities from Bellville, Georgia, United States - Xylem-PdIQD-R4 | ecosystem: Host-associated > Plants > Phyllosphere > Stem > Wood/Secondary xylem...
TATTCTCCGGTTTCATTATTCTCCTGCATGCTTTCTCCGGTGTGCTTTCTGTGCATGCAATAAATCCTTCACCAGCAGCAAGAGGCTGCTTTCTAAATTTAAAATATTCGAGACCTAAATCACAATCTGTGATTTCAATGATCAAACCCCTTTTACCACCTTACTCCACTAATCATTTTCTCCTTGCTCATCATCCACCATCCCCTTCTCCACTCAATCCTAGTGTTATTTTCTGTCTAGGCATCAATGGTCCTTCTTGTTCAATAAAGTCACCACTACATTATGCAATGGCAAGGAAGAGATAACCTGCCAGTTGCCAGAGCCTGGCTGGCCCATCCCTAGTATATTAAATTTAATTCAATGGACAAGGAAAAGAACAGTAACAAGGGAAAAAAGGGCATTTCCAGATGCAGAACCTATAAAAGTTAATATACAACATAGAAAAACAATTTTGAATATACCATGTTCAGTAACTTGCAAAATGTAAATATAAGAAAATCTTAAATACATTCAATCATTTCTACACACAGGAACTTACTTTCCAGTTTCCAGCTTCCATACTCACCTGAAGAGAGCGAAATTCTTTCCACACCTACAAAAGCAGGTTATCAAGAGCCTGTCAAGAAGATGGAGGCAAAATATTCCAAAATGGTATTATAACCACGGAAAAAAAAATCATTACTAGTAAAAAATCAAAACTCAATTGGAAAAAAAAAAAGAGGACTGCTTAACAATGACTGTAGTTAACATTACCATCCAACGAATTTCACATGATGGAATTTTAAAGCAGGAAAACAACCATTACTTCCAAACAATGGGACTCACATGATAGAGAAGTAGGCTATGTTTCAAGCAAGATATGTCACTCAAAATACGATCATGAACCAGCATTTTGGTATGTTTGCACCTTGACGCAATTTTAAATGATTCCACAAAACAAGAATCGAACAACATTTACACCCCATAAACAATCCCTATCTTGGTTCCGTCTCCAAAAACAAGCACCCTCCTGTTACACATTTTCCCCTAACTCTTTCTCAGAAGTCATCATTACGTGACAGAATGTCTAACATCATGCTGGTTCAGTAAAAATTTTCTCCAGTAACCCAACATCCATGCAGCAGTCTCTTCACCTCGCCAAACTGCTCTAAGTTCAGAGATCGCCTTCTCATTGAATTTTCTTTCTATACAGGTACCAGTCCAATGCAATCTATGGCATTGTATTAGTGATTATAACTCAAGAATTAAAAATGGCATATAGGATTAATGTTCTCAATTTGATGACCAAACGGTTACGAGTTCGGATTTCACCACCCGCATTCTAACTAATTAAACTAATAAAATGAAGCACAAAGTAAGGTGGTGGTGGATCCATACAAGTTTCAATCCCAAATAACTTTCACTTTGAGGGATGTGTTAGACAGTAATATAAAACTATTCTTGGAACCTCATCAAAATGCTTAAATTTATGGGTTGAGATGGTTTTTCGACAACACATGCTATCCTTAACTGAAATCAATCAGCATTTCCATAGTGCACAACTAATTCACAAATTACACAACATTAAACACTATTCTAATATTAAAGTCCATTAATCCATCAAAAGAGTATCATTTTTTTATACAAAAATCATGCTTCCTCCAACTTATGTTTCCTAATATATCATAAAGGACCTCATCCTATAATCACAAACAAACAACCCATTGTTCTCTCTAGCCCATATGCACGTGCATGCAAACACATAAAACAAACAAACAAACATGAAATCCTCTATACTTTGCGAAGGAAAGGACCAACTCAATTCTCCAACTTTCAAATTCTGATTTCCAAAAATATTCTTCACATAGCCCCTTGATCTCTCAATCTCAATTTAACCAGAGCAAGAAATTGATGACAAATAAACAACTCTAAAAAACATGAACAAAAAAAGCAAGCAACACTTACCAACAATATCTCCAATCCACAAAAAATCTTCACGCGCTGGTTTGCACAACACCAATGATGCAGTGGCTAGAATTGCAGAAGCTTTCATATAATTAAGGTTTTTCTTTTTATATTGTATTTAAGCTGATAGTTTGAACGACTAAATTTAATTATTTTTAAAGGCAAGGATTTATTTTACTCTGGGTTTTGCAAATATTTAAAGGGTTGCTACTCCTGTAATAAACAACTTTGATATTTTAATAATTTTATAAGAAGTTTGTTCTCTTTTTCTGGTTGTTTATCCTAGACAACCAGCCTTTGACTATGTTAGCTATCTTTTGCTGCTTCTTTTTTTCTACATCAATCGGCAATAGAACCCAAAATCAATCCCAATTTTGGTGATGACAACCAAGTGATTGAGAGTTCCACTATTCAATCAAAACCTTGATATGTTGGAGTTGCAAAGGATGCTAGACCAACTCAAGCAAGAAGTATTAACCATGCTTGGAAGTAAGAGTGGAAGCCCTACAAGAGACTTTGGAAGTGACCACAACCCCTTACATATCCTGAAAAATAGTCATAAGGGTAAATACTCTTCTCATGATGCTGGAGCCATGAACTATGTGGTGCGAGGTGAATTGGAGAGAAAAAACACTATACTTCAATGGAGGGAGAAGAGAGTTGAAGAGCAGGGAACACTATTTGTTAAGGAAGAAGAAGTTATGGATTTGAGTTCTTTGCCAATCTATGATAAGATAAATGTTGATTGAGATTCTCCACCAATCTACATTGTCTATTATGATGATGAACTTGATGAGAAGGTGGTAACAACAACAATGAAAAACTAGCAACTGAATGCAAAGGTTGCATAGTTGTAGTTGCTTTAGAAAAAGAATTCATCCACTTAAACTATGATGATCCTTTTGATTGCGTGCATGATACATGTTCAAAAATAAGCTTTTACAGAAATTATATGTCGGTTGTGCAAGTTGATAATACAAAGAGGTCTATACTGCTTGTTGTCCGAGACAAGAATTGGGAGGAAATGAATTGCAAGTACAAGTTTGTCATGCTAAACATGAAATAAAACTATTCACTATTGATATGTATTTGAAATGAAAAAAGGGTTGGTGATTTTTAATTGGTCACTCTTATGATTGAGGCAAGATCAGTTCCAAGTTCCAACTCGATGAAGAGTTTTTTCCAACCTGATGAGAATGATGCAGGAGCTAGAACTGCAAAAGCTTTCATATAATCACATTTTTTTCAATGGTTTATTGATGTAAAATTTATGGTGGTAGTTTAGACAGCTAAGATTTATTTATTTTTAAGGGCAAGGATTTATTTTAATTAAGGTTTTGAAAATATTTAAAAGGATTCTACTACTATACCCTTGTTTCCCTCCAAACAATCATGGGAATCAAATAGTAAAACTTCACTTCATTGCCCAACTCTCCACCTTACTCCCTCAATTTCCAAGTGCCTTGTGCACTCTATTCTTATAATAAGCATCATAGTAGGCAGCTCATACAACACACACTTCTTCTCACTAGTGCCTCTAAAGAATCCTAAAACACCTCACCTTACAAGCACAAACTAACAAAACCTAATCTCTTCGGTCCAATTCCATGGAAAGGCAGCAAAGTATGACATAAAATCAAAATACCAAAACAACAATTTGTAATTAAGGTCATTGGAATGAGCATGTACCACAAAACAAACACCTAAATCTTCAAGAAGAAAAGTTAAAAGAACTAAAGGGAGATTCTCTTCAATGGCATCAAGATAGCAAATTGGGAAACAACAAAGGTCATGAAAACAAGAAAACCCAAACACTCATACTAAAATAAAATATCATACTTAAGAAATCAGGAAATGAGAAAGCTATATAGCCTGCAAAAACTCAATTCATATCATAACATGCTACCATCATTATGTAACTATTGTAAAAGATACCATGTAACTCAATAAGTATTCTACAATCATCTAATATTCCTCAGCACTCACTTCACCTAGCAACTGCTCTAATTTCAAAGATCAAATTCCATTGAAATTGCCTTCCACTATAATAATAAGCTAAATATGATGGCCACATATCATTGAAATAAATCAGGAACTTAGACCACCATACAGCATAACTAGCCAAACTTAAGCAAATTGCCTAGTTAACCGACACCATATAGCTAAATCAAATTAGCCACATTCTACAAACCAAAAATGCTTATCATAACCATCTCCTACTTGATTTCATCAATCCATCAAAATTCCCCAAAACATGCTTTTTCTAACTAACTCTTCCTAAACTATCCTCAAAAAGACACCTCGCATCACAAAGCTCAATTCCACAAAAAACAAATCAACAAAATTTACAACAAAACACCTAAACATGATAAACCATGTTAAAACCCTCTGTGCTTTTAGAAGCAAAAAAAAAAAAAACACTCATTCTTCAATTTATAAATTCTAACCTCATAACAACCCTAACTCATAACCCTTTAATTGCTCAATTTAAATTCAACAAAGGAATAATTTACAAAAGAACCAATTTACAAAACATAAACACAAACAAAACCTACAATTCCTCCGATACAAGCATTCTAACTTATGAATAGTGCTACTCCAAACAATTGCAAACAAAATAGTCCTTGAATCTCTTAATCAATATTCAAAGAAATCAACACATCCAAAAAACAGCTCATAAAGCACAAAATAAACATGATCATAAACAAAATAAATAAACATATACAGAAAAACCTGCTCATTCTCAAGTTTATGAAATCTAATTCCTAATGTAATCTTCTCAAAACTCGTAATTACTCAAATATCAATTTAATCAAAGCAAAAATATTTACAAGATACAACTCACGAGATAAGCATAAAGCAGTACACTTTTTACAACAAAATCACCTATTAAAACAGAACTACAAACAAAAGCAACACCACTCACCAACACTCACCAAGAGACCATGCCAAATTCCTTGATATCCGGTCTATTCATTCTAACTCCACAAAACTACTCCTCTAACAACACTAAACCAGAAACACCTTAAGCAATAGATCCAAATTTTATAAAAGTAACAACATTTACACCAAAAAACAAAAACAAGAAAAAACACTCACCAAAAGTCTCCAATCCAAAATCCAATCTTTCAAGAACTGCTTTGTCCACCTCCACCAAACGCCCAAGGAATCGAAATAGTAAACCTTCTCTCCACACCTCCACCACTACCACCACCACTCCCTTGCCCTCCAGTGGCTCTATTCTCATAATCAGGATCATCAGTAGGCAACTCATATCGACAAACAGGACATGAATTATGCATCTTCAACCAAGGCATTATACAATCCTCATGAAACACATGTTTACAAGGCATTCCCTTGACTTCTTCTCCACTCTCAAACTCATCTTTACACACAGCACATTGATTATTCATCTCTGATTTCATCATCTCCTCGGTAACTTTCATCGTGGGCAACGCCTCAATCGCCGTCTTCGACGCGGGTGGTGTCCCATACCTATTCGGATCATTTTCAGCCAACTGTTGGATCAGTTGCTCCAAACCCGACCCAATAAAATAATCACCAAAATTACCACCTGGGAATCGAAGTCCTCCCTGTTCGCCCCCATTGTTCTCAATCACGAACTGGACCCGAGCACCACCAGAATGGAGGTTTTGGAGGTGAGAACGTAGGAAATCAAATGGGTTAAACGCATTCTGGTCAGATAATTCGGGTCGGATTTGAAATTCAGGATGAGAGAAATTGCCAGAGATTTGAACGAGGGGAGGAAAAAGAGAAGAGAACGGGTCAGAAGGGTCGTTTAAAACCGAATCGGATAATGGATTCGGGTTTTGAGGGTTTTGGGCCTCGAGTTCTTCTATGAAGCTATCGTGGCAAATTGGGCAAAACGGGTCCTCAGAGGGAGAGACAGTTATCGAGACTGCAAGGTTGCATTGGTAACAGAAGTATTGTTTCGGTGTGGTGGTTGTTGCAGCGGTCACGCTGGGTGGTGGCGGAGCTCCGGTGAAGGACATGATTGGGATTTTTCAATAAAAGGGAAAGTTTTTTCCCCCCACCTTTTTCCCTCTTTTTCCTGAAGAGACAAAAGAAAGCAGTTAGAATAGTTCGAGTAAAATAAGGATTAGATATTTACTTAGCCCATTTGTTTTTGCTGAAGTAGTTTTTTTTTTTTTGGAAAAGTAGTTTATATGAAAAGAAATTTTTTAAAATAAAATTATTTTTTAATATTAGATGAAAAACACTTTCTGTTGATTAACTATGTGTGAAAAATAAACGGTAACATAATTTGTTAATTTTTTTTAAGTTTATTAAAAAAATATAAATTAAATTTGATAAATAAAAAAGTTAAAAGAGAATGAAATTAAAAAAATATTATTTTAGAAATTATTTTAAATAAAATAAATAGTAATTAAAAGAATGAAGAATAAAACAATTGAAAGAACATGAAATTAAAAAAAATTATAAATTATTTTGTTATTTTTAAGAAATAAAAGCTTTTTAATTATTAAATTGAATATAATCACAAACCTATAAATAATCTAATGTTTTTTGTTGATTTTCTTTTGTGCCAGAATTGTAAAGTATTATAAAATTATTAATTTTAGAAACTAAAATGTAATTCCCCAGATAATATTGACAAAGTGAAAAAATAACCAAATTATAGGAGCCTTGATGCAATTTTCTCTTCTTTTTATCCATGGAAAGACGTGACAAACCTAGCAAAAAAATAAATAAATCAACGACCAATTCAGATTTAAAATACAATTTAATTATTGTCTTGAAATAAAAAGAAATAAAAAAAACAAAGAAAAAAAAACACATCTCTATATATTTTAAAAATTTTAAATTTCACTAAGAAGATATATTTTATATCTTCATTTTTGTCCCTTCAACTAAACAAATTTCTATCTCTTTAATATTTTTTTTCTTTTATCCTAATACACTAACCAAACCAAAATGATTTCTTTAGAGGTAAACAAGAAATCTAGAATTGATGGTTCAATTACAAGTATTCACGAACAATGCTACTCCAATCGATTCAATTAAACATGGACAACAAACTAGCTGCTATTGGCTATTTGCTTTGTTCAGTTCTATTCAATTCCAAGGAAATACACGTGAACTATTCTTCTTTATGTACAATGCTGCAGACAGATTAATCAAGTTCGTATACGAGTAAAAAGAATGGCTCAAAAGTCTCAACTCTCAAGACATCTCGTTGATGCAGACACCAGCATAAAACCAGATGTTTGATGGCATGAATAATGGCAGGATTTTAGCCTCATTCTGGCAAGTATGATATCGCATGCAAGACGTGTTCTTCAACCCAACACTTCATTATACATACAGCAGTTTGATTAAAGGTTATCGATCAGTTCCCATTAAATAGCAGGCTCAACTCCATCTATAATTCCGGTGACTGAAAGGCTCGCTGATGGAATGCTGCCCTTTGCAAGGAGATTTTTAATGCTCGAAGAAGTCCTGGCATCTTCTGATAATTTGAGTATTGCATTTCTCACACTAATATGGTTCTTATCATGCAGATCAGGGAATTTTCCCTTGTCAACCATCTCTTGTAATATCTCAAAAGCCAGGGGTTGGTTTGAGTCCACAAGAAAAGCACTTAATAATCCTACATAAACATATGTGTCAGGTTTCATCTCTCTCTCTTCCATCTCACGGAGATAAACCAGAGCCTCATTTGGCCTACCACAATTACTAAGACCATGGATGAAGGCCATGTAAGCAATACTACTAGGAGCGCACCCTTTTCTCCCCATTTCATTCCAAAGCACAAGAGCATCATCAGGTCTTCCAGCATTACATAACCCATTTATTAGAGTAGAGTACGTAATGACATTGGGCTCCCTTTCTTTTTCAATCATCATGGAGAGAAAAAGCATAGCTTCTTCAAGATGATCAGTTTTGCACAATCCATCTATAAGCGTGTTGTAGGTAACAGCTGAGGGAACAAGACCCTTCTCCTCCATCTCATGCAAAAGATTTTGAGCTTCTGCAATTCTTTGGGTCTTACAAAGCCCCTTTATCAATATGTTATAAGCAATCACATCAGGACAGTAACCCTGAGCACATATGTCCTGAAATAGCTTCAAAGCTTGATCAACTTCTTGAATCTTGATCAATCCATCTAAGCATGCAGAATAAGCAACTATATCAGGTTGGAAACCTTCTTCAGCCATATTCACAAGAAATTTGCAAGCTTCTACTTCCTTTCCATGCTTGCACAATTCTTTTACCAGGGAGGTAGAATGTTTTATCCATGGCATGTGGCCATGAATACGCATCTTCTTTAATAGATGAAGGGCTCCAGAAATGTCATGTCTTCTGCATAGGCACCCAAATATACAGTTGTTAGTGAATGAGGTTGGTTCAATCCCTGACTCCTCCATCTCTTGCAGAAGCCCACAGCTTTCCTGCAATCTATTTGAAGTGCAAAGTCCATCAATTAAATTATTATAAAGTAGCAAATCAGGTTTACAACCAATTCGAGCCATCTCTCGAAATAGACCGACAGCTAAGTCCAAATCACCAGTCTTGATCAGGCCATTAATAACAATAGAAAATGTGGTACTGTTAGGGGGGACCATTGCTTTACCCCTGAACAGCTTACCTATGTCACCATCACCAATGCAGTTACCTATCGTAATTGCCTGAAGAAGATGGTATGCTTTATGTACAGAACCGTTATCCACAAGAGAATTCAGAACAGAATTGTAAAGCAAAGTCGAAGCTTTTGGATCCATATCTTCATGCATTTCCTCAAAAAAGCACGTTAATTCTTCTTCTTTAGAAAAAGAAGATATGAGCTTAGTAACAATTTTCACATCAGGCTGGATTTTAAATCCCTTCATTTCAGAATACAAACACAAAGCTTTCTTAACATCTTTATTCACACAAAGCCCTCCAATTATCACATCATAAAGTGAAATATCAGGAGTAAAACCAGATTTCTTCATCTTATCAAATAAATGCAGGGCCTTATCCACTCTAGACTCCTTCACAAATCCATAAATCAAAGAACAAAAAGTCTTCTTATTCAATCTTACATTTTTTTCTTCCATTGTTTCAATCAACTCACATGCCTTATCCACCTTACCCCACTTGCTAAAAGCCAACACCAAGATGGAAAACACATACTCATCAACCCAACCTCGATCGTGAATCTCATTAAAAACATCTAAAGCTTTATCAAACTCAGCCATGTTACAATACACCTGCAGCACCGGCGTCAAAGTATACTTATCAAAACCCCATCCATGATCGTGCATTTCTTTCAATCTCATCTCAAGCAAATCAATACAACTGGACTTAGAAAGAACCTCCAACAAACAAGTATAACTATAGCTATTTGGCACGCAAAGACCCATCTTTTGAACTTGATCAAACAACAAATTAGCTTCAACAACCAACCCCGCATTACCTAAACACCTAATCAAGAACCCCAAGGCTCCAGGACTCATCAAGCACCTGGAATTCACAACATCTATAGATAAAGCTCTCAGTGAGGCTTTTTGTCGAGCACGTGATAGAATTGAAGCCATGGCATTATATGCATACACATTGTGCTTATATGGACCTTGATTTGATGCCCAAGTAAAGAAATGTAGAGCTATTTTCCAGTTCTTTAAACCATTCAAAACGGTTTCAACAACTTTAGTGTTTAGTAATGGTGCAAGACTCTCCAATTCAGGGTTGTTTGGGGAAAAGGGCTGTTTTGTGAAGATGGAAATGAGGTCGTTTGTGATGTTTCTGGAGTCTAAGGGAAAGCCACACAGGTTCTTAGTGAAAATGGAAAATGGGTTGTTGGCTTTTATTGATTTGGAGAGGTTTTGGAAGGGTTTCATGGTGAGTTTTGATAAGGCCATGAGTGTTCAAGGTTTTTCAATTTTCAACGGCTAGCTTGAGAGGAGGCAACTTTCTCTATATATGATGCTTTCAGGGTAACCTATATTTCGGACCTTAAAGATTCACCACTGTTTTATTTCTACCCATATACTTTAAAATTTGCAACATTGGAACATTTCAAAATTAAAAGGGTAGCTTTAGAGAATCTTAAACTATAAGGGTGTACATGTAAACTTATAAATATACAGGGGCAAATGAAGTCTACCCATGCTTTTATACGCTGCGGAACACTGCGTGCGACTTAATTCTATTCTATTCTA
>Ga0325411_1009868_pt1 | contig 10130 bp, 9 predicted proteins | sample PopdelMetagenome_13_FD_206181 | JGI IMG/M metagenome (GOLD analysis project Ga0325411, IMG submission 206181) | Populus deltoides microbial communities from Bellville, Georgia, United States - Xylem-PdIQD-R4 | ecosystem: Host-associated > Plants > Phyllosphere > Stem > Wood/Secondary xylem...
CTAATTGAAATTGACCTCAAAGTTTGGGGATTTTATAATGAGATTTCTCAAGGAAAAAATGTACTGACACTTCCATATTCAAAATTAGGGGGCTTGACTTAGTCGAGTAAAAAGGCTTCGATTCTAGCAAGTTCTTGCTTGCAAGTCCTCTACCACACGCTCTTTTAGATATTCAGTCACGTATATCCCAACTGGCATTCAAGCCTAATAATTTGGTCTTCCGCCGACCAATATCGGGGTAATTTGCTTTATAAAAAAGGCTAGCTGCCACAGTGAGTTTTGCACCACCCGACTCCATTCTAATTAAACAGAAAAGTAGCTGTCATGAGAATTCGAGGAATGGCCTTACAGTTCACAATAACAGGAGTACTGTTGTTAGCAGCAGTTACAGCAGCAACAGATCTTAATATAGCGAAGCCTGGATGCCTAGAAGATAGATGTGGGAATGTTAGTATCCCATATCCATTTGGCACGGGAGAAGATTGCTACTACGACTCTAAGTTCCTCATAACGTGCAACCATACTTTCAACCCTCCAAAAGCGTTTTTAGCAAATGGTACAATAGAAGTCACAGAAATAACCCTTGATGGGAAGCTACGCATCATGCATTATATAGCTAAGGATTGCTATAATCAGAGAGGTGCACGAACAGCGACAAACAGTCCCTGGATAAACCTATCCATCGAAGGTCCATACGTTGTTTCTGACACTGACAATATGTTCGTAGGTATCGGCTGTGATACTGTAGCTGAAATGCAAGGTAGACGAGAAGACAAGAATGATAGATACCAGGTAGGATGCATTTCCAAATGTAGCAACAAACAATATGTACCAAACACGTGCTCCGGAATTGGTTGCTGCCAAACCTCCATTGCCAAAGGAATTAAGCACTTCGACCTGAGCTTGTATAGTTACAATAATCATAGGGGAATCTGGGAATTCAATCCTTGCGGCTTTGCCTTCATTATTGAAGAAAAGCAGTTCAGCTTTTTTCCAAGTAACCTGTCGGATTTGCAGAAAGTAGAGAAGCTTCCTATTATAGTTGATTGGAGTATTGGGCGCAATAAATGCGAAACCTTGGAAAAGAACAGGATGTCTAATGCATGTCAAGGACAGAGCAAATGTCATGACCCTGAAAATGGGTCTGGGTACATTTGCAAATGCTTAGATGGCTATCAAGGAAATCCATACCTCCCAAATGGGTGCCGAAGTATGCATTTCTTTTTCTTAATTTTATCCCTTTTTTATAATTTTTTACTTTCATAAAGAGAAAGTTAAATTATTTGTAATTGATTTCGAGGAGATCTCTAATCTGATTTTTCGAAATTGGATTACTCGAAATTATGAGAATTTACTATAGTTTTACATAAAGGCTTCTCTTTATGATGCTTCTGCAGACATTAATGAATGTTCAGATCCAAAAGTAGCCCACAATTGCAGCCACAAATGCATCGACACCGAAGGGAATTATACATGTTCTTGCCCCAAGGGGTACCATGGAGATGGGAGAGTAGATGGAGAACGCTGCACCCGCAATCGATCATCAGTGATTCAGGTCGCTGTCGGTAAGTTCGTATATCATCTTCTTCATTTTCAATCCCGATGTTCATGTACATACTATTGTGTATAGATCTTTCATGTGACATTAAAGGTAACTGTTTGTTTTTTTGGTTTCTCATTTTAATTTGGATAGGATATATACATTTGCCAATTTTTAGTTCTTGTTATTTAGATGAGGCTGTGATAGGCTGTATTATTAAAACTATATCACAGTCCCTACTTCTAGTTCATCCTAATACTTGGTTCCCTCCATCAGAGACCTCAGTTTAATACTCATACTGGCCTCTTGTAGCAGGAATTGAGAGTTGATTTTTGTTAATTTTCTTTTCAGGATTCTTACGTTTTCAAAGTATATACTGAAATTCATGCAGGTGTTTAGAAGTTTTGTGATAAATGCTTGACCAGATGTCAGAGCTTTGGCTAGAATTTATTTATCAATAAAATTTGAAGTAGCTGGCGATGCAAAAGTGACTTGAAATATCCGGACACTATTCTAGATTTATTTCATCTCAAATTTGCAGCCCTTGGTATTTCAGAAAAGAAAACTGAGAGGAATCTAATTTGATCCATATAAACTCTGGAACTTCAAAGCCCACAACGTTTCAAAGTCAAATCCACTACAAATGTACTCTTTTTAAATTTATTCTATATTGCCGCGGGATCATTTCAACCGGAACTTCTTGATGGGAAATTTTTCCCCTCCACCTTTTATACATGATTTCAAATATTTCTTATTACATCGAAAGGTTTACTCGCTAAACAGAAGCAAAAAATTGCAATAGTTTCCCCTATGATCTTAACCCCATTCGGGTATACTTGCTCAATTTGGACGAATTTTCATATCTGCAATGTACATAATTAATTACAAATTAATGTTTCAACATCCTTGTACATGTAGGAATTGGAGCGGGACTGACATCTTTGTTGATGGGAATTACTTGGCTGTACTGGGGATACAGTAAATGGAAGCTAATGAAGCTCAAAGAGAAGTTCTTTAGGCAAAATGGTGGTCTACTGCTGGAGCAGCAGCTATCAAGAAGGGAAGGACCCGTTACAGAAACGGCAAAAATCTTTTCAGCTGCAGAACTCGAGAAAGCCACTGACAAGTACCATGAAAGTAGAATTCTTGGCCGTGGAGGTTTTGGTACAGTTTACAAGGGAACTTTAACAGATGGAAGGACTGTTGCAATCAAGAAGTCCAAAACAATCGATCATAGCCAAATCGAGCAGTTTATCAATGAGGTGGTTGTTCTTTACCAAATCAATCACAGGAATGTGGTGAAGCTTCTAGGATGTTGCTTGGAGACGGAAGTCCCATTACTAGTTTATGAATATGTTGCAAATGGCACCCTCTATGACCACATTCACGACAAGAGTAAAGTGTCGGCCTTCACCTGGGAAATGCGTTTAAAGATAGCTTCTGAAACTGCAGGTGTTCTATCATATTTGCATTCCGCAGCTTCTGTGCCAATCATTCATAGGGATGTCAAGTCTACAAACATACTCCTGGACAACAGTTACACGGTAAAAGTGTCAGATTTTGGCACTTCTAGGTTAATTCCGTTGGATCAAGATGAATTGTCAACGATGGTGCAAGGTACTCTAGGATACTTAGACCCTGAGTACTTTCACACAAGCCAGCTGACGGACAAAAGTGATGTTTACAGTTTTGGAGTGGTTCTTGTGGAACTACTAACTGGGATGAAGGCAATTTCCTTCGATAGGCCTGAGGGGGAGAGGAATTTATCAGCGTATTTTCTTTGTGCACTGAAAGAAGATCGCCTGGTCCATATTCTTCAGGATTGCATGGTGAACCAGGATAATATTAGGCAGCTTAAGGAAGTTGCCAACATTGCAAAGAAGTGCTTAAGAGTAAAAGGAGAGGAAAGACCTAACATGAAGAAGGTAGCAATGGAATTAGAGGGGCTAAGAACATCTGCAAAACATCCTTGGACTAATGACGAATTATATGTAGAAGAGACAGAGTACTTGCTTGGTGAATCAGTGGAAACTGTTCGTTCTGAGGAAATGGCTGGTACAAGTGCTGGATATCACAGTTTATATTTAATGCAATCACAAGGAGATGGCAGATGAACATTTTATTCTAGTGTCACAGCTTCGCTTGATAGTTTGCTTTGAATAATAGCTTGCGCCATGGCAATGCTTTTCTTTTCTATATTTCAGTCCAGTTCTGTTTTTGTTATAGTGGTCATGTAATTTTAAAAGACGAAGAATTTCTGACAGTATGTCCAGTATTCAACCCGCATTGAAACTCTTTATCCTATCTCCATTTTGCAATGTAATATTCCCGGTGATCTCCTTCTGAAAGCAAAAAAATTGCTGGGCACACATTCTGGTGTATACCATTTTACCACTGAAAAAAGCATATTCTAAACAGGCAACACGCTATCATATTCCTTTCTTCTGTTGAAGTCCGGTATCAAAGCTGGAACAAGATTACTTAGCAGTGATCTACTGCATTGTTATCTATTTGCTAGCTAACAACATTATCTAGATTAGATTAAAATGTTTCTTTCAATTTATTTTTAAGTTTATCTAGGATTAAACTAGCTTATATTCGCCCTAGCCCATCTCCTTCCCCTCCACCACTAAACATCATATTTATGGTGCCGTATTTGGGTTTTATAACGTCTTTGTATATAATCTGAATCTACTATGGCTTTAAAAAGAAAGAATAGAAGGCGTGTGTTTTTTGATGATGTTGTTGTGTTTTGTGCTTTTGGTTCTATCGCTATGGTTTTGCTTCTTGGACAAGACAGGTACCTCTTGTTGAAAGGAAAGTCGTACTTATGGGTGGAGACTGGAGAATGGGTTCAAGGAAAAAAAGGTCAGATTTTGCGTTTGATTTTTTACTTTCCTTTGTTTTTAAATACATGATGTGATAGATGCACATGGACATAGAGCTCATGTCCTCATTATTTTGGATTCTTTTAATGGTTTTTAAACTTTAATTTTATTATCTTTGAATTGACAAGGTGGCTTTAGACCTAAGGTCCAAATTTAGTATATTTGATTATGGGCATAAATTGGGTTTTAATATATAACTCATTGCTTCCCAATAAAGTTCCAATAACTTGCCTTCAATTTAGGTAACTGAGCACTTCATTTCAGTTTTTAAATTATCTTATTTAAGATTAGATAAAATAACAAATGTTCAATAATTTCGAGAGAGATGATAATGGATATTCAAGAGTTTGAGTTTATGCTATATTCATACTTTATCTATTATTTATTGGGTTATACATCTGGTATCTATTCAGATATTCGTTACTACATATATATATATATAATAGAAAAATTATATTTTGAGATGAGTTTGGATGAGATTTTGGATCTACCTTGACAATATGCATGCCTTAGGTATCCAATAAGTTCGGGTTGAATTATCATCAAAGTGGTCTTGATCTTTCCTAAAAATGTGGAATCAATTTCTTTATTAAGAACTATTATGATCGACGTTAGATTGTTTTTTAGACAAGAAAAATTGAATAATGATTGTGCCTTAACGAATTTCTTTTTTTGTGGTTGTCTAAATATCGGGGTGACAATAAAAATTTCCTTCCCAGAGACATATAATCGCAGTCCTTGTCAATGAGCATGGGTAACTAACAGATTTTAGCAGGAAAGTGAAGCTCATCAGGCCGCGAAACGTTATTATGCTGAAGTTATTAGCCCTCGTTTTTTTCTGTTTCAATGCTCTTATAATCTTAGACTGAATATAGAGGTAATATCTAATGAAGAAAGAATATGTTGGAAAAACGAGTCAGTTTTGGATTATTAACAGCTCCTAAGCTTACATGTGTTCTCAAGAAGATGTTACAAAACTGAAATATAAATAACAGACTATTGTTGATGAACTAAAAAAAAAAAAATAAAGAACAAAGTCTTTACAATTGAAAGAATAAGGAGCAAAAAAATATCTTAGTAGGTTACTGTCATTCCCAATGTTTTATTTATAGAAGGAAACAAATATTACAGAATTATGAAAAACAAAAGAAACATACTAGCTATCATCTCCTTTATCTAAGGAGTTGTATAATAAGCTAGTCTAATCCTAGATAAACTTAAAAATGGATTGAAAGAAACATCTTAATCTAGATAATGCTGTCAGCTAACAGATAGATAGCAATGCAGTAGATCACTGCTAAGTAATCCTGTTCCAGCTTTGGTATCAGACTTCAACACTCCTCCTTGGTTCCGAAGCTACACATTCCAATTCTTCCCCTCAGATCTTCAAACATGTTTTTGGCTAACGGCTTAGTAAACAAGTCTGCTAGCTGTTCTTCAGAGGTGCAGTAATGTAGCTCTAGTTCCCCTTCTTGCTGAAACTGCTTGATAACATGAAATTTGATCTTCATGTGCTTGGTTCTGTCATGAAAGACAAAATTTTTCGAGATAGCTATAGCTGATGTACTGTCACAGAACAATTATGTGGGATTTTGTTGATTGTAGTCTAGATCACTTAGCATCTTCCTTAGCCAAATTAATTGTTTTGCTGCCACATATGCAACTATGTATTCAGCCTTTGTCGTGGAGTGTGCCACCACTGACTGTTTCTTTGAATTCCAACAGAACACACTCTTTTCCATAGCAAAACAATAACCTGAAGTGCTCATCATTCCTTCATCACTTCCACCCCAGTCACTATCTAAGAAACCAACAAGATTGACTGAGCTGGATTTCACAAAATGCATGCCAAATCCTGCAGTCCTTTTCAGATATCTCAGCACTCTCTTAGCTGCCACAAGATGGATTTGACTTGGATCTTGCATGAACCTAGAAAGATAATTCATAGCAAATAGAATATCTGGACGCGTGGCTGTTAAATACAGCAGACTCCCAACTAGACTCCTCTAAGCTTTCCCATCAGTTTTTGGTGCTCCATCCTCCTTCATTAGCTTCTGCCCCTGTATCATAAATGTGCTGACTGGCTTGCAATTAGCCATTGCGAAATTGTCCAGTATTTTCAAGGAAAAACATTTTTGACAGAGAGTAACCTTGATCAGACTGAGTTACTTCCATTCCTAAAAAATATGTCAACAAACCAAGTTCATTCATCTCAAACGTATCTTTCATATTGGTTTTAAACTCCTCTACAAGCTGCTCCTTGTCTCCTGTAATTAGCAAATCATCTATATAAACTTATACAATTAGTTTATGTCCATCAACATGCTTCACATATAAAGTTACCTCATTCATACTCCTGTCAAATCTTAAGCTTAAAAGATGATTATCCAATATGTTGTACCAGGCTCTAGGAGCCTGTTTCAGTCCATATAATGCCTTCTTCAATAAATACACTTTGTTTGTTGAATTTAATTTTTTAAAACTGGTAGGTTGTTCAACATAAATCTCCTCATTTAGAACACCATTCAAAAATGCAGACTTAACATCCAATTGAAAGATATACCAACCGTTTTATGCTGCTAGAGCAAGCAGGAGCTTCATTGTTTCATACCTTGAAACTGGAGCAAATGTATCTGTGAAGTCGATGCTTGCCTCCTGTAAATATCCTTTCACTACAAGTCTTGCTTTATGCTTGTTGATCTTACCATCTGCATTCAATTTTGTTTTGAAAATCCATTTCACTTCAATTACCTTCTTATGAGCTGGTCTGTCAACTAGCGTCCATGTTTGATTCTTTTCTATCATCGCAAGCTCCTCCTTCATTGCTACTATCCAGACTTGAGAATTCATGGCTTCTTCAACATCTATTGGTTCTGCCTCAACTACATTGCATCTGCTGTAAATATCTGTTAAGGACCTTGTCCCCTTTACTGGTTGGTCATCAATATTTTCTGCAACATCTAACTCAACTTGTTGTATCTGTTTTGACCCTTCACCTGATGTATTTTCCCAATTCCATGTAGTATTTTCTACAACTTTTACATCTCTAGCAATCACAACTTTGTTAAAATTCAGATCATAAATTTTATAAGCCTTAGATGTTGTGCTATAGCCTATAAGAATTCCTATATCAGTCTTTTGATCAAGTTTTCTCCTTTTAACTCCAGGTTTCAGGACATAATAAACACTGCCAAACACTTTTAAATGATCAATGTTGGGTTTAAAACCATACCAGAGTTCATTGGGAGTTTTGTCTGCCAAAACTCTTGAGGCCATTCGATTTAAAAGATATGATGCTGTGTTCACCGTCTCTGTCCAAAAATTTAATGGCAGTTTCTTCTCATATAGTAAACATCTTGTCATCTTCAACAAAGTTCTGTTTCTCCTCTAATTGACACCATTTTGTTGTGGTGTATAGGGAACTGTCGGCTAATGTTTGATCTCCTCTTTTACCAAGTATGTCTTAAATTGTCGAGAGGTATACTCTTCTCTATTGCTTGACCTTTATTTTTTTCCCCTGAAAGATCTGCAAGAAGGAATTTATTAGTGGCATAACAAAAAAAATATCAAATAATAATAATACAAAAAAATCTAGAAAAAAATAAAAAATCTTATAAAAACATCTTCCTCCTAGCTTCCCAAAGCAATCTTTAAGTTAGTGTTAAAGCTTTTTTTTAATATTTTCTAGTATATATAATTCTAGATTTATTATATTAAATACACGTATCAATATTTTAGCTCAAAACTAAAGTTTTTCTTGATCTATACAGCACCCCATCTATTATGAATTAGGCTTGGTCCCCGCGCTTCAGGGATCAAAAGCTAATTATTACATAAAAAATGTGTTGTTATTTTTTTATGCATTTGATAAAATATTTGAAATGATGATTAAAAAAAAAATAGACCACTATATTAGATCAAGTCAGTCAACCATAATATATATTAATAAAAAAATTAATGTGGCTTGTTTGACATACGGGGCCAAGAGCAAATTAGTTACCTCATTTAAATGGCGATATCATTAAAAAAAAATCCATGCCACTGATTTAACCTCTACCTAGTTCTAGCTTAAATGTGAAATAATAAATTATTAAAACATTAAATCATAAAAAAAATAAAATGAAATGAAATGAAAAGATAACGATACATTGTACTGATCTGGATTAACATGTAAAATTTACAATCCATATAATAAACACAACCATAATAAATTAACATAGTTGAACAATTTATATTTTTCTTTTTCCTTCCTTTATTTTCTTTCTAATTGGGTCTTCATATATCTCAATTTAGATTAACTTTGGAACTAAATTAAAAAAATATAAAAGAATTAGAGATGAAATTTAAAAAATAAATAAATCATGAATGATTAAATTAAAAAAACGTGAGTATAAAAGAAAACAAACAAACCCAAACAAATCTTTTAAACTTGAGTTAATTTTTCAAAATTGTAATCAATGAAATTCTAGACTCAGTTTCAATAAAAAAATATCAATTTTCAATTAAAAAAAATATTTCAATCTAAAAAAATTACCAAAGTGATTAACATAGTAATTAAAAACATAAAAATTAAATTTGACATAAAAATAAAATAACATCAAATATTAAGTGAAAAAGTTGAAAAATAAATTTAATTCAGACAATGATTCGAAGCAAAACAAATAAAGTCAAAAGAATTGAGAAGAAATTAAACAAATAAAAAACTAAAAGAAGATAAAATTTAAAAAACAATCAATTTTGTAAATCATTTTAAATAAAATAAACAATAATAAAAGATACTTTTGGTATTATGTAACATGAGTTATTGGACTCTTTTCAGGCTGTAGAGTTTGAATTAGCCAAAACAGGGCTGGAATGTTCATTCGCATGGAGAAGTTGAACTGCGATGGTTTCAGACTCTCTAAGACAGCCATCTACATTCGGTCTCTGGCTCTGGGCTCCTATGGCTGACGTCCCCTCTGATACCAGTCAGATGAGTCCCAAAAAAAAGATAATTAGACAACTAAGAGGACTAATGCGAATGACGCTATAATGGACCGAGAGAGAAAATGAAATAAAAACAAATGAATAGGAAACAACAGAGAGCACTAACTCTGGAGTCCGTTGGAACTTTATTTTGAAGAATGATACATCTGCTCGCAGAAATTCAAGATATACTTGCCACGTTGTGATCATGTTGAATGAACATCCAAATTACAAGAGATGTTAATTACACAAAAGAAAATCTACAAAATTGCTACAGTAAGTTATTTCTCTGCATTAACATGATCCATGCTTCTCTGGTAACAAAACCAAGCTCACTTGTGAAGTCGAAACTCCTGAAAAGAATCTTTCCCTCCGAGCTCGGTGCCCGTTACTTCATACTCGTTTCATGATAATATATCTACTCAATCACCTCTACAATGTTTTAGCGGACCAAGCCGAAAAAATCTAAAAGAGTTTGCTTCTCTTTAAAGCAAATATATAAATAAGCATCATCATGTAGACTAATTTACAAAACTCTGCATATGCTTGCGAAGTTCCAGACTGCATATACTACAGTTAGAGAGATGAAATTAGAGTTCTTGAAACTGTAGCTAGACCTTTCCATCCGATGAAGGAAGATTGCTATCTGCTTTCACCATTGTAAGTGATGATCTGGAGACCGAATTGGTTCCTTTAGAGGGAGATGAGGAAGGAGCAGGCAGTTTCTTGGGCATCAT
>Ga0325411_1009869_pt1 | contig 10130 bp, 11 predicted proteins | sample PopdelMetagenome_13_FD_206181 | JGI IMG/M metagenome (GOLD analysis project Ga0325411, IMG submission 206181) | Populus deltoides microbial communities from Bellville, Georgia, United States - Xylem-PdIQD-R4 | ecosystem: Host-associated > Plants > Phyllosphere > Stem > Wood/Secondary xylem...
ATGGCGAATAAGCAATCCAAGACGGAACAAAGAACGGCCCACTAGCTGTGATTTGCTGGTGGAGTTGGTATTAATTTATATTCCAGTTCCATATATTTCCTATCTTTTAATTATCATTTCATGAAAGGAAGAATATACACCCAAAACATGAGCTGAACTCAATAAAAACAATATTTATAACCAAGGAATATGCAACAGATATGTGCGGGGCACTGCTCTTCACACAAGTTCTGCCAGCAGATTCAGTTAACTCAAGCGAGAACTCGTCACAGGTAAATCAATTAAGGGGCAAGACAGTTTCTCTGGCTTCATTATGGATCGCCACTTCACAAATGCTTTTACAGTTTTCTGCCTGACATCAGTTGGGATTAAAAACTCCTATTGTCTTAACTTTAATATTCAATCTTTGCCTGAGAGAACAACTGTCCTCCTTGATCTGTAATCATCCATTAGCTTTTCTATCAATTACACATCCATCATTTATCTATAGCATATCAAACATGTGGAGAAAATGGCTGGCAAAACTAATTTTAGCAAGAGTAAAGAGACTGGAGAACAGAGAAGTGCAAGGTTAGAAAGGCATTCACCCTGGTTTTGTCCTAGTCTAATTAAGTTAGTTTCTCTCCCGCGTCTACAGCCTGACAACTACCCATTGCATGTACAATCATGAGTCTGGCATGATATCTCAAGTTCTGTGCTGCAAAATGCATCGAGATTTCAGAACCAAACCCACTTTCAAGAAGCTATCAGAACCTATATCTGACAGTAAATACTATGGTTTGGAGCACATAAAAGGAAGAACTCAAATGGTCATGCTGATATATTCTCATACATGGTATCCTTTATCTGCAAAACATGTGCAAGAACAGCATTAGACCTACAGCCATAGCACATTGATGTATTGAGCCAAGCTGATATGAACTTCCATTCGTGAGTTTTCAGCTCTAAATTAAAATGTAAAGCTCCCATGATTTTGTAGGTCTTACAGGGAAGATAATGGAGTTAAATAATCCCTAACAGTTAAATAACTTTCTTTGGAATCTAGGTGTAAGTACGGAACTCATTCTTCTCTTCTGATTTATTATTCTAAATTTGATGTCAAGCAAAGCACCTGTCCCCCTCGAGTTGATGTCCAATCATGTCTTTCCAACCTCTTTTGTTTTTTCACTTTATATGTATAACAATTTTATACAACTAAAATCCCTTCATGCTAAATTTTTTATAAAAAACATGAATTGAGAAATGATTTCTTTTTTTTTTTATACGCATAACCTTTTAATAAATCTATCTTTATGATAACAATAAATTCATAATCAAATATAACAACACAATTTAAATCAATAATTTTTTTTTATCAAGCACCTTTTATATTTTCTTTACACTTAACCTCTAACTTATAAACTAGGACATCATTAATGATATCATCACTACCATTAATATTATTGTTTATGATATTATTATTAAAAAAATCATCTGGTGATTGATTCCAATCCACACAATAACTAGAATCATCAAATATTTCAATTTCAATACTAAATTCTTCCTAGTCAAGAGGCTGTCTCCCTTACCCATGCCTCTAAAATGGATTCTCAAAATTGATCATGGATATGTGATTACTTTGCTCATGATCCTTCAATTTCTCTTCGTCACCTCTTCTAGTTGATGAAATAATTCTTCAACTTACATCTTCATATTTATTATCTCTAGTCAATAAGTTAGTTTTGTTATTTGTCTCTGCATGTCTTTTATTACCAGTTCTTGAATTTCTTTTTCCTAAAGAAAAACCTCTTCATCCTTTGTTATATAAGCATGTTATGTTCTACTACCTCTTCCAACCGTGGTTATTCCAGCATACAACAAGCAAATACTTAATAGAATTTTGTACATCATTAAGCTTGATGATAAACCAGATATTAAAAGTAAAAGTTTATTGTTCTACATCTTATCACATAATGAAATTAATGTGTATTCATTCAAGTTTTTTTTTTCTCTATATTATAAGTATGTGTCTAAAAAAAGTCAGCAATAGATCTTAAACAAATTCATATCATATAAGAAAATATCAAAAGTGAATTTTTTAAAAGAGAAAATAATTTTTAACTTCCAATATTAGCACGTGATTTCACTTTTTCTTTGTAGTTTCAGAAATTACACTTTATATATAACTGCTTATAAAGTTTATAACACTTTGCATACTGACTTGAGCGCATGAAAAATTAGTCAACAAAAATGTTTTTAGAAATTATAAGATTGCAATTATACTTGAATTAATGACTAAAACGGTCTTACATGTTAAACATTACAGCTTTTCCATCAAACTAATTAAAGAAAGAGCCATTTCTTGAATTTATAAGATTCATTTCCAATTCCATGTTGATAATGATTTCTTGTCCTTAAATGATACAATTTCATAATTAAAACTTTTTAAGTTCAATCTTGATTTTGATTCTGATATAAACAGGGTTTCTCAACTAATTTAGATTGAACACTGGATAAGGAAATCAAAGCCTTTATGAGGTTTTATACCAGTATATGGCTTTCTCAACATCTAATCATTTTTCAAACTTCCATCACCATCATCATTTCTAGACCTAGCTTTCAAAAGCATCATAAAAAAACCTGAAAACCCACTTTAAAGCTTAATCAATTATCATTACTAACCCACCAATTAAGAAACAAATTAAAAATTTATCAATTATAAAAGAAACTTATTATTGCTAATCCAAAAAAGACCGCAACTTTACATTAAAAATAAAAACTTTAAAAACCTTGAAGAAATAAATTTGAATACAGTTAAGCATACTGAAGGATAAGATTGTAGAATTGATAATTGGAGCATCCTGTGAAAGTTGTAAAAATACATCATTGGATACTTCTGGAAATTACAAGAGCAGGTACTCATAAAGTTCCATCAAATAAAAATAAATTACATTTGAAAAAAGTAAAAATAATTTATTTTCAAATCACAAAATATGTTGAGGATTACATAGAGGAGAGAATAATTACAAGGAGGAGATTTTGTTTTGATTTTTGTTTCATTTATTGTTCATGGAGGAAGAATTAAAATGTTATGTACATTAATGGATTGATAAGTTGTTCCCTTCATTTGGATTATATTATATAAAAGGGTTTTTTTTATTTTTTATTTTTTCATCAAAATTTAAATCTTGCATTAATCCATTAGATAAAATGTAATTTCTAAAACTACGAAGGAGAAGTGAAATCATGTGCTAACTTTCAAAGGGTCAAAATATTTATTTAATTTTTTTTTATCATGAATACACTTTACTAAGTTTTGAATAATTGTAGAAGTTCATCTAATTTAACGATAAAATTATGTTTAGTAGTAGTGTATAAGATATAGTAATTATCTATATATCTTATGTGCTTGATGGTGGACAAGACATGATAATTATTTTTGTATCTTGTTTGCTTGATGGTGAACATGACATCATAAAATATAAAACAATTTGTTTTATCTTTAATATATATTGTTATCAAACTTATATATTTTAAAAAATAATTATTTATTTATTTTTATTTTAGTTTATATCGAGTGTTGAAATTAATAATAGTATAATAAATATTTTTATCCTTACATAACTTAGTTAGAGATTTAGTAGTAAATATCAAATTAAAATGGCTTATTAATAATGTACATTTTCATTCATTTACATGTTTATGGTTATGAAGAGTGAATTTTTTGTATCAACACAAGTTAAAATCTAAAATCAAATATAATAATTTCACAAATTCAACCTACATATATTAAAATTAAAATTACTTAAGCTAACAACATATAGCCATAGTCTACAAAGGTTTATAATTATAAATATTGAAATCTAAATTAAGTTCAATGTAACTCCATAATGACTAGTTGAGAAGTGTTATTACAAATGAATGTTTTTTTTGTTATCATTCAATCCCCAAAATCTTATTTTAAAATAAGGGTTCTCTGTAAACTTAAAGATAAATTGTATCACCTTTTCATCTTTAAACACATAACCAATTTTTGCCTCATTATTCCACTATACCATTAAACAATATATACCGATAAAATTAGAGATGAAATTATATCCGTCGGTAAAATTACCGATAAAAAAAATTCTATCAGTAATTCTGTTGGTTTTCACTGATTTTCTAATAGTGTTCACATGAGATATAACCTTAGCAAAAACTTGAATATGCTTTCCTTGTAGATCCATTATATACCTAACAATGTCAACCAATTTACCCAACACCTCTAGACCATGACTCTTTCTTTTATATGTAGTTTTTTTTTTTTACTTTGTAACTAGATGAATAAATTATTATGGAAACACCTAATTGAAGAAATAATAGCATTAGAGTGGGTTATTTCGCTTATTTGGAAGTGTGGTTATGGTTGCTTTGATTACCGCTAGCATTTCTTCATCTGCATCATTACCGCTCAAAGAAATGTTTCTAATAAATAAATCCTTTCAAAACACAAATTAGGAAGGATTATAAAGTGGAAATGGTCTTCCAGGACTTTAGAATCTTAAGGGGTTTTTCTATAAAATAAATAAATAAATGTACATATATTTAATATACTGAACTCAATCAAAGTGAAATATAATGTATGATAATTAAAATAAACTAAAACACCTTTAACCACTTATCTAGGACTTGTTGGCCATCCACTTTCACATATTGTTTCTCATCATTCAAACTAAAGCCGCTATAATTAAACATGTTTGTTGCGGTTTGGTATTTTTATTTCAATCTCTTATGCTTGTTTTTCAATGTTTTGTAGTGTGACCACATTTAGGAAATTTTTTATTTATAATAATTTCAATTTTTTCAAATGTTCCAGGTCTGAATTGACATGTGTCATCTCTATTACCCTTATTTACCATTTTCTCTATCAAACAAACAAATATATTTGTTTTCTTTATAGACTATACACGTGTAGTTGCTATTTTTTTTTTTTATCCTTGTCATAAAGAATCTAAACACAGCTTGAAAATCATAATGATAGTAACTAAAACTCAATTAAAGATAGCATAAAAACATCCAAACATGATTGAAATATCCCAAATTTAAATTACAATTTATAATCATTTATTCGGAATTAGCAATTTCAAAACAATGTAATTTTAAAAAAAATCGACTAAGTCTCCTTCGTATTTTTAATAACAAGTTATTGACTCAATAATTCCTTAACGTGTAACATCATTCATAATGCACGTCCTATCATATAGTACTTTCATAACTCAACCATAGTATTAACTTTCCATTTTTTGTAGAATTAATATTCCAAGGAACAAATATTTAAAGCTAATTAGTCCATAACATACATCATTTTCTTTTAAAAATTAAAAATGGTTAAATAAGTATACAACAAGACTATAAATCAATTTAATGGAAACAACTTCTTTGAATTACATCATTCATAATTAATAAGTTAAACATTATATTTTTTTTTAAAATGTTTATTACAACAAAATAAAGATTCTTCCAAATGCATAGTTCATTTAAACAAAAAGTCTTATCTATAAATTACTTATCAACCCAAGAGTTTGAGGTATCTAAAAATATTTGTTGAGTATATATATATAAACAATTTAACTATTTTTAGTAAACATGACTTCCTACACTAACAAGATCAAACTTAACACTTCTTTTTAAGGTGGTTTTGACCGAAACCTTGAGAGAAAGAGTTGCAAGAGTTCTTTCTTTTATTTTTGGAATTTTTTCCTTCCTTCACATCTATTAGCAATCTTAAACACACCATTTCACACAATTCCAAACAATGCATCAAATTCTCCAATTCCTTAATTTGTTTTTCTATGGCTGAAACCATCAATTGAGGAGGGAGGGGATACAAATATTATTCAATCAAAATTTGTAACAATTCTATAATTAATACTATAAAACTCCAAGTTCACAAAGTCCTAACAATTGAATTTCTTCATAAAACACAGAATCATAACAATTAATTACTTGAATATGCTCTTTTACCTTAATTGGTTAATGTTTCAAGGAATGGATTCAAGAAAAATCCTAGTTCCCTTCTCTTCCCTTTTCAAATCCTAGCTTTAGGATTTTTCTCTTCAAAATAACCCTCCAACACATAATCACCTCTAGTATTTGCCTAACTATGTTTAACCACTCAAATTACACTTTTTTGGGGTGAATTTAACAAGAAAATAAGTAGAAAAAAATCAAACAACCCTTACCTTTTCTTTGTGTAGAAAATCGTCAGCCAAGGAGAAGAAAAATGGGCATTTATAGTCAAAGTTTTACTAATTACATATTAACCCTTGTTCTTTCTCATTTTTTTCCTTTTGCCTCATTACTTTTCCCTCTTATATTTATTGTACCATTCCCTTATTTAATTTCATCTCTCTCTTTGTTATCTAAAGTTCTTTTATTCAATTTAACCTATATGTTATTTTTAAATTAAATAAGATTTTATTTTGCTCAGGTTATGTTTTTAATTGGGTTTTTACATTCTCCCCTCCTAAAAGAAAATTTTATCTTTGAAATTTGAGCCTCAAACCTGAATCTAGAAACAATTTGGGGTATTTCTTCTTCATTTCTAATTCTTTTTCCCAAGTTACCTCTTTGATTTGGAAGCTTCTCCATAATATTTTTATCATCAAAATCCTCTTCTAAGTTCTCACTATGGTTTAACATTTTCACCAGCTTCACCTTAAATGTCAAATCTTCATCAATTCTTAGGGGAATTTATGGCAGAACCCAAGATGGCTCCATTTTAACCTTTCTTAGCAAGGAGACATGAAAAATGTCATAGATCTTGGCCAGATACGAAGGCAAAGCCAATTTGTAAGCCACAGGTCCAACCCTCTAGGTGATTTCAAAAGGTCTGATGTATCTTGGTGCTAATTTTTCTTTCATGTTAAATCTTGACATATGTTTCCACAGGGCGACCTTTAAAAATACATTATCCCCAACATTTAATTCAAGAGATCTTTTTCTGTTATCTGCATAGCTCTTTTATCTATCTTGAGCCGCTTTCATTCTACCCTTTATGGTCTTTATCTTTTCTAAGGTAACCTGTATCAACTTTAGCCCCAACAGTTTCCCATCCCCCACTTCTTTCCAGCATACGAGAGTTCAACATCTTCTACCATATAAAACTTTATAGGGAGCCATTCCTATTGTATCTTGATAAATGTTGTTATGTGTGAATTCTATCAGGAGTAGGTGATCTTTTAATTACCACCCAACTTCGATATACAAGCCCTCAATAAATCTTCCAATACTTGAATTGTTCTCTCAAATTTTCCATCAGTTTGAGGATGATAAGTCGTACTCAAATTTAACTTTTTTCCTAGAGCCTGTTGAACATTTGCCTATAATCAAAAGGAAAACCTGGGGTCTTGACCCAAAACTATTGATACGGGTACTCCATGTAGTCTCACCACTTCATTCACATACAACTTTGCAGAAACCCTGTTGGCTTCTGGTGCTCTACATTTACCTGTTGGCACACTTCACACTTGGCCATATCATCACTTTTCTTTTCATATTTGGCCACCAATAAAATTCCCTTAAGTCCCGGTACATTTTTGTACTCCCACGATAGGTTACGAGCCTCGATTCATGGGCTTCTCGCAATACTTCTCTTTGTAAGGTCTCATCTTCAAGCAAAATCATTTGCCTCCTATAAGCTATTATTCCATCTTCCAAAATCTGGAAAGAAGTCTCAACCTCTGACTTCACTTTGTCCCTTATCTTACCTACTTTGACATCTTTCTTTGGAGCTTCTAATAGTCTATCTCGGAGCAACGATCTCAGTTTTAATTGAGCCAACAAGGATTCCCTAGGAACAGTTTCTATTCTGACATCAATCTTTCTCAACTCCAATAATTCTTTTTCATCACTATGATCCCATGGGTATCGTCTACCTTATTTTTACAACTAAGAGCATCTATGACAAAATTTTCTCTTCCTAGATCATAATCAATTACACAATCATAATCTTTTATCAATTCCACCTAGCATCTCTGTCGTATGTTCACTTCCTTCTGAGTCATTAAATGCCTCAAACTCTTATAATCCGTAAATATGTAGACTTGAGACCCATATAAATAGTGCCTCCAAACCCTTAGACCAAATTGATCTTATGAGTTTTTAGTTGTCTTGAGGCATAAGCAATCACCTTACCATGTTGCAACAGTACACAACCCAAACCCTTCTTTGATGCGTCATTGTAAACCATTAATCCTTCAGTTCTCGAAGGGATTGTTAACACTGGTGCAGTTGTAAACCTCCTCTTTAACTCTTGAAAGCTCTCTTCGCACTCCTTGGTCCATTTCCACTTCATCTCCTTCTGAGTTAATTGGGTCATCGGTATAGCCATAGTAGAGAATCCTTATATAAATCTTCTATAATACCTCGCTAACCCAAGAAAGCTACAAATTTATTTCACTTTCCCAAATCTTTCCCATTTTAGTATTGCCTCAACCTTTCCAAGATCCATAAATATTCCTTTCACCAATATGACGTGCCCTAGAAAATTTTCTTTAAGCCAAAACCCTTAATTACTCAGCTTGGCATATAGTTGATGCTTTCTCAGGGTCATTAATACATGTCTTAAGTGTTGTTCATGCTCCGAGTATGAGCTAGAATAGACTAAGAAATCGTCTATGAACACCATTACAAACTTGTCCAAGTAGCGTAAAAAAAACTCGATTAATTAGGTTCATGAACATTGCAGGTGCATTTGTTAACCTAAATGACATTATTAAAAACTTGTAATGCCCATAACGGGTTCTAAATGTGATCTTTGCCACATCCAGTTCCTTAATTCGTAATTGATAGTACCTAGATCTCAGGTCTATTTTTGAAAATACCCTAGCTCCATTGAGTTGATCAAATAGGTCATTTATCCATGGAAGCGGATATTTATTTTTCATTGTTGCCCTATTCAACTGTCTATAATCTATGCAGAGCCTAAAGGTTCCATCCTTCTTCTTCAAAACAGCACCGAAGCTCCATAAGGTGAATTACTTGGACGTATAAATCCCTTATCTAGTAATTCCTACAGTTGAATCTTTAACTCAACTAATCCATCTGGCGCAATTCTATATGGAGACTGGGCTATTAGGGATGTATCAGGCAGTAGTGCATAGATAAAGACTTCCACCTCCCTTTCTGGCGATACCCTTGGTAACTCATATGGAAATACATTTGGAAATTCTCTTACTATAGAGAGATCTGCCAATTGGTTTTCTTCCTTCTTCGACTCTAATACATAAGCAAGATAGGCTTCACATCCCTTGTTCATAAATCTCTTTACGGTTATTGTTGAGATGATACAATTTGGGATGATGTTTCTCTCCCCTATAACTATCACTCTCCTACCATTTAGTCCTTAGAGAGTCACTGTTTTTGCAAACCAAACCATATATGCCCTAAGGATGAGTTGGTGGATAAAAACTGTCATGACACAATTTTTACCCCCCTTAAATTTTCAGAAAAAAAAAGTTTTTTTAAATCATTTTCAAAGAAAAGTTTTCAAGGAAAGTTTTTGGGTTACAATCAGGTAAGAATTTAATTCACAAATGGTCAGAAAAATAATGTGGGCTTGTAATTAAAATTTTAATTAAAGAAAAAGGTTCAAATAGACCAAATTTGCAAGCTAAACACCAAAATGAAAATGGTGGAAAAGTTCTTAAGGCCATCTTAATTCAATCAGGGGCTTAATTAAAGAAAAAACAGAGATTTAAACTCAATTTGATAAAAAAGGATTAAAGGTCCAAGGACTAAAATGAAAAGGCATATGAAAAGGCATTGAAATCAGAAGGTACTTTTGGTTTTAATTAGGGATCTAATTGAAGAGAATTTAAAAAAAAGAGTCAATTTCATATAAATTACATATATTGAGAAACTAAGGACCACGTAGTGAAGCGTGTCAAAATACACGAACCAAATTAAAAATGATTAAAGATGAAATGGAAAGGATTTTAAAAAATAAAGCTAAATTTAGGACTAAATTGAAGATTTTTAAAAGCCAATGACTAAAATTTAAAAAGTGCCAAAGTTCCAGGTTTGGGTCGGACTTCACGTAACGACGTTGTTTCAATTAAACAATCCCAAGTCTGCCCCAATACATGAATGTTGTCGTCTGCTTTAAATGG
>Ga0325411_1009870_pt1 | contig 10129 bp, 4 predicted proteins | sample PopdelMetagenome_13_FD_206181 | JGI IMG/M metagenome (GOLD analysis project Ga0325411, IMG submission 206181) | Populus deltoides microbial communities from Bellville, Georgia, United States - Xylem-PdIQD-R4 | ecosystem: Host-associated > Plants > Phyllosphere > Stem > Wood/Secondary xylem...
TATTTATATCCTAATGATTTTTAAGATAAAATATCCTCTTACTTATTTAATTACAATTATATAAGGTATGAAATATTCTTACTCTATTACATTTTATGTAATTTTCTTTTTATTAATGTTGATATCTAGACTAACTTACACACACTTTTAATTAATTTTATGAGTTTTGAAATTAACGATCATATAATTTTTTAGTAGCCCTAAAAATATTCAAACTCGTAATTATTGAAAACAAACCAAAAGCCGGAGTCACGACTTTCATATAATCTTCTTCTTATTCTCTATGTTCTTTGCCCACTATCCATCTCTAACAAAACACTTTATTAGGGTAGCGATTTTTCCACTACCATCAACATCAGCAGCGGCTCCACCACCGCCAACACCAACGGCTGCAATAGCTAGTGAGTTATTATATAGTGAAATTAGATTTGATTTGAATAGACCTATTTTGATTTCATCTCTTTTTTTATTTATTCATCGTGATTTTTTCTATGATTTTGCTATTTTTTTTATTTTCTGTGTAATTTTTATGTTATATATGTTCTCTTGTTTGATTATATTTTGAATTGGGTATTGGTGAGAATGAAATGATCAGCAAGGAAATATTAAAAAGAAAAGAAAAGAAAAAAACTGAACAATTTCTACAACCTTATCTTTTGGATATATATATAAAACTTGGTAACCAAAAGAGTAAAAAACAAGATATAAAAAATGGCATTGTTCCTATCCATAATGTTATCACACGTACGCCACAGTGCATCTAAAGGACATAGTTAAATAAAAGAAGATAATCATAATCATTAATTAAAAAAAACTATATAATAATAAAGATCAATAATTTTAATATATGGATATGTGATTTTAAAAAACTATACAGACAATTAGTATAATAATCTCCACAACTAAAATTATTGTTAGATATCATATAATATTTTTCTAGTTTTGATTATTCTTTTGTTCGTAAATTTAATATAATTACACACACGGGTGTGTAAATTATTGTACAAATAATGTATATATAGAATGTTTTTACTATAGATTGCTTTGTAGTTATTCAAATAGTTATGGAGACGTTATTTTTTTAAAAAATTTTTTTTTCAAAAATTCTTGTCCTGGTCAAGGCATGCTATCTGACCCAAGTCTCATGGGTCTGGCATGATTATCAAACCTAAAGATATTAGGTATCACTCAACTTTTAGATCTAAGGCTTTTGGGTCTGACATGGTTGTTAGACTCAAGGCTAAAGATTTTTGTTTTAGATATTTCAAATTTGGTTTTATTTTTTTATACAACAAATAAAAAACATTTATAAAAAAATTATTTATGATACTTCAATAATAATTGAAATTTTTTTTTATAAAAAATTAAAAAAATATATATATATAAAAAATTAATTTAGCATTTCTGTTTGGGATACTTCAATGATACTTTAAATTTTTTTATAACAAAAAATAGAAAACATTTATAAAAAAAATTTAGAATAATTTAAGGGTAGTTTAATTTTTTTTTATCAAAAATAAAAAAAATGATAAAAAATTATTTAATATTTCTATTTAGAATACTTCAAGGGGAGTTTAAATTTTTTTATATAAGAAATTAAAAAATTCAAAACAAATTTATTTAAGATACTTCAAGAGTAGTTTGAATGTTTTTTTTATAAAAAAATAATTAGTATTTATATTTAGGATGCTTTAAGGGTAGTTTAAATGTTTTTTTTAATAAGAATAGAAAAACTTTATAAAGAAAATTATCTAGGATATTTCAAGGGTAATTCAAATATTTTTTAATCAAAAATAAAAAAAATTAATTATCATTTATATTTGAGATACTTTAAGAGGAGATCAACGTATCAAAACGATCCAAAACATAATAAAAAATAATAATTTTTAATAAAATAATAAATTTTTATAAAATAAAATTTACATCACGTTTCCAAACAACGCTAAAATTATTTCTGTTTAGTTCTTAAGAGAGAAAACAACAAAACTTGTTGATTTTTTAATGGATTTTTTTGATGGCAAGTTATGTAGTGCTGCAAGCTGCACCTCATAGCTAATCGAGCATCAATGAACAACGCAAGTATAACACAACACATCCACTAGCTGGAAAATATATTCAAATATCATTAATGATGATTTCTGATGCATAGATAGTGAAATGTTGGTATCCTTGTCATCTTAGAAACTCAGCTAGCTTAAAAAACAAGATATAAATGGAACACAAGTCATGTCATCTGCCATGGAAATCGAAATTGAAAGAAATACTAAAATATATATATATATATATATATATATATATGTTGAGTGAAACATTTTAAATCAGTGAAGATCTAACTTTATACCCATTCACCAGCAATAAACTATGAATTCCATACTGTATTAGTTAGAGGGTATTTAAGGGTGAAGCAACAATTATTTTTTAAAGTGTTTTTTTATTTAAAAATATATTAAAATATTTTTTTTAAAAAAAATATATTTTTGATATCAGGATATTATAATTATTTGAAAATATCAAAAAATAATTTGAAGTAAAGAAAAAAGTAAAATATTAATATTTTTATAATATTTTTAAAATATAAAAATAAATAAAATGTTATCGATATTATTAATGGATACTAAAGCTACTTAGTTGAGCTGTATTTTGCCATAAAGATATTAAACTGAAGCAGAAGTGCAGAACCCACATGTTACAGGACAATTACAATAAGCTATTAGCGTTTGTCACTCCATTCATGAACAAGCAGAAATAAGCCACTATCGATTTATAAGATATATTTTTTTTTACTGTGGTTATAGTTGTTTTTTAAAATATTTTTTATTTAAAAATAAATTAAAATAATAATTTTTAGTTTAAAAAAATTATTTTTAACATCAGCACATCAAAATAATCTGAAAATACCAAAATAATATTAATTTAAAGTAAAAAAATTATTTTTTTAAAAAACGCTTTTCAAACACAAAAATAAACAAAAACCTTAAAATAAACCACATAAATTTTTGTGTACAAACCACCAAATCAAATTAATAATGAGTCAAAATGCATCAGGATCATTAAAAGTTTACATGGTTGTTAACTTGAGGGCTTGTGGAATTAATCGAGATATGCACAAGCTAACCGAACATCTATATTAATAAAAAAAAAAATCCAAATGCCAAACGTTTGTTTCAAATACATCAATTAGAAATACAATCCATCAGACAATGTCATCATTTTATAGCCAATTACCCAGATAAAACGCAAAATGGAATAAAGGGTCAAAACGACTAATAGTCTTCATAATTAATAAAGCAAAACGGTGAGGTCGAACAAAAAGGTGGATAAGTCATGGAAGATGGGCTCGACCTTGTGAACACTGTTCACACGTGGAAGGACCATAATGGTTTGATCATTGGATGATGGAGATAAAACGTGAAGAAGACGTAAGCTCCACGTGATACTGGAAGGTACTGAGTACTGAAGTGAAAGCATAATGCCGCCTGGGTTGCGGGCAATATTATTCTTCCATTAACAGATTTTACGTCTAAAAATCATGTGACCACTTGCACAGAGAGAGCAGGGGAGTGTCGGCTAGTTCATGCTTCATTCTATATTTTAAAAGTATTTTTAAAATTATTTAATTTTTTTAAAAAAAATAATATATTTTTAATATTTTTAAATTATTTTGATATAATAATATTTAAAATAATTTTTAAAAATAAAAAATATTATTTTAATATATTTTTAATTAAAAAATACTTTAAAAAGCAATTACAATCACATTTCTAAACATCTCTCTAACTTATTTTTTAAAAAATTTTATATTTATTGTCATAACCTAATTTTTGACCATTTTCTTTTAATTATTTTATTTACTGAAAAAATGATGAAAAAACAAGTAAAAATAAAATAAATAAAGAATGAATTAAAGTTTGTGTTAAAGGCAACGTGTTTGAAAGTTTTGAGGTTTAATTAAAATTGGAACCAATTTAATTAATCTAATCAAGGGTTTAATTGGAGAATTGATAAGTTTTGAGACTTAATTGAGCTTGAAATTAATTTAATTAATCCAATCAAAGTTTTAATTGGAGAATTGATAAGTTTTGAGACTTAATTGAGCTTGGAATTAATTTAATTAATCCAATCAAGGGTTTAATTGGAGAATTAATAAGGTTTTGGACTTAATTGGCTTGGAATTAATTTAATTAATGAAATCATAGACTTAATTGAAGAAATATCAAAGTTTGGGGTTTAATTGGGGTCCAAATTGCAAAAATTAAAATCCAAGGATGACATTGAAAATGGCGCGAAAATGCAGGGGTCAATATACAGTTTATCCAGGGGTCTCTCTTATGACAATTTCAAAACCTCAGGGACTAAAACATAAATGGCCTTTTAACAGTCAAACGGCGTCGTTTAAAAAAAAGAACCGCTCGTCTTCTTCCACTCGCCAAGCCAAAGAAACGAACGCCCCTGCCATCACTGCTCCTGCAATAACGGTCCTGGGGTCTTCATTGCCAAGAAAAACACATGCCATTCTCCAACTATAAAAGCAGGAGAAGGGATGAGCACCCGAAAAAGAAGAAGGGAGAAAAGAACGAAACTGGGGCCGAGAACTAGAGACAAAAACGAAGAAACAGAACCGAGGGACTGAAGGACAAAAAAACACAGGAGCGCAAATAGAAAGGAATAAGAAAACAGAGGTAGACGAACAACACAAGGAGACAAAGAAAACATAAACAGGGGAAACCAGAGGGGAAGACGAAAACAGAGAAGGAGTGAACCTGCAGAAGGGAGTATCACCAAACGAAACAAAAAAAAAGAGGAATAAACTCAAAGGCAGGGAAAGCAAGAAAATGGCTGGTTGATCAGCAACCGTGCGCCTTCGCCTCCAGCAGACCAGGTAAGAGACTTCTTCTTCTGCATTATTTCAAGTGTCTTTTACACTGTGCAAGTGAATTTTAATTCACTTGCACAGCGCAGCAACACGCGTGCGTTAGCGCACGCGTGCTGCTGAGCCCAGCAGGGCCACTGGCCGGGCCTAGCCCAGCCCATGTGGGCTAAGCTGGGCCCAGCCCCAAAAAAATAAAAAAATAAAAAACAGAAAAAATAAAAAAATAGAAAGTGTAGAAATAAAAAATTTGCATGTCTTTGAAAAAATATATTTTTGTCAATTTATTCACTTATATCAGGATCATAAATAAAAGGGAAAAGAAAAGAAAATATACTAATTTTTTGGTAGCTATGAATTTTTACCAACGCCAGAGTTGGAATTATTTGTGGTGGAATTTTTACCAACGCCAGAGTTGGAATTATTCGCGATCGAATATTCACTCGCGCCAAAGTCAGGAATATTATAAACAAATCATCATAGCATAAACGAATAAATGTTTAGCAATTTAAGACAAAATCAGCAATGCAGTCTGCCTCAGATAGAACGTTTAAGGGGTGATAATATCTTCCCTTTTACGTAACCAGTCCCGAACCATAGAATCTCTATTGATCAGTTAAGGTTCCTAGTGACCATAATACTAGGTGGCGACTCCTTAAACAAGACATTTTCCCTAAAAGAACAAGACGCTAGATATCTATTCTTTTTCCACAAATCAAGATTATTATTTGAGGGCCGCCGCGATGTCAGGTGCGACAGAATGACGACTCCACTGGGGACCTTTAGTGTGTAAGACTAATGGACTAAGCTTTGCTTTTTGTTTGTCAATTGCTATAATATTTGTTATGTTGTGTTTATTGGTTTATTTTTCTTGCATTTACTGCTTTAGCATGCATCCTTGTTTATATTGTCATGCATCACGTTAAGAGTACACACTTTACAACCTAGGATAAGTGGGGGGGTAACGGTACCCCAATGGCTTTAGCCTGGGTAAGACTCGTGAAACCATCCAACTCTCGTTTGATTGTTTACTTGGAAGTGGTTGATATGCCAAACTGATATTACTCAGGGCCTCTATCGTCACATTACTTGTAAGCCTCATATCGACCTTTTGAGGACGATCACTGAGCATGTGAGAGACCCTTTGAAACTAGGTAATGATTAACCCCTTGATGCACTCAACAATTAGGATATTCCTATTAGGTTGTCATCTCGTGAAGGGTGAGTCTGCATTTCATACGCATTTTTTCTAATTGCTTCAATATTTTCGCATAATTGCATGATTTACATTTAGCAGGTTGAAATATAGGTTCCCCATTGAAACCCCTCTATAACACTCGTTCGAGAAAAAAACAAATGAAGAACGAAGAAAAAGCCTAGCTGGAAGCCCAACATCAAAAAGAGGTGGACAATCTTAAAGAAAAAGTTGCAAGGCTTACTAGTCTACTCGAGCAGGCCTTGAGAGATAAATCCGGAAAAGCAACACTTATATCTCAGCATGAACCTATGCTTGTAAATCCCTTTAATCCACAGAATATGGGGGCAAATGGGTTGTCATCTGATTTTCAACAAGCCATGTGTTTTCAACCAGCATACCCCACTTAATTAAAAAATACTTTAAAAAGCAACTACAATCACATTTCTAAACATCTCTCTAACTTATTTTTTAAAAAATTTTATATTTACTTTAATGTTTCCAATTGCTAGTAGATTGGTGCAGTTTAATTTTTGAAAGCAAGATTAAACCAAACACCAATCTGTTTTGGATTTTTCTAATCAATTAATTCTTTTTTTTATTGGTTTTATCATTAATTTCTTTTTAATTTTCTTGATTTAATTAATTTTTTAATTTTTTTCAAGTGCTAGTTAAATCATTCCATATTGGTATTATGGTTCATTTGATTTCAAATTTTTGAAAATAAAACCAAACAAAACTATAATTTATTTTGAGTTTTCTAATTAGTTAATTAATTTATTTTTATTATTGGACTACAAAGTGTCTAATATCTCTCAATTAAAGTGCTGGGGATTGAAAGTAAATTCTCTTAACTCTATCCTTATTTTGATAGTTTATATCATAAGAGTACTTAAATCATAATTATAGGAACTTTTTAAATTAAAGTGTGATTTTGAAATGAAAGGAGTTAAATTTGGGTAAAAACTTTAATTGCTTGTATTTTTTAAATATAAATGTTGTTTTTTTATCTATAATATCTAATTTATTGAATTTTTATTTTAACTAGTTGCGTAGTGAGAGTAATTTGTTAATGATAATCTAGAAGCTCAAAAGTTTGCAATTCAAGTTTTTAGTCAATGTTGTAATACAATTAGGCATGAGAAAAATTAGGGTATATTTGAGTACATTCATTCTAAAAGGCTAAATAGGCTAGAGCACAATAGATTAAATAATTTGGTTTTTATTTATTATAATTTAAGGATTCAACAAAGGTATAATATTAATATTATCATATTAATAATAATATAAAAAATGATTGTTACTATTTTTATTAATATTGTTATGATTTTTAAAAAATTGAATTTATCACTAATATTATAGTTTATATTAATGTTGTTTCCTTTTATGTTTGTACTTTGTAGGAATTTAAACAAAACATAAGATGTTTTAGATTTCATTAGCCTTGATAACATTAACTTATTGAATGAGTTGATTTGTGAAGAACATGATTTTCTTGATAGATATAATTTTTTTTATGAAATTATTTCGTGCACCGGTAGACAATTATTAAAGACTATTTTACAAGAGAAATTTTTATTCAACCAAAAAGGAATAGAAAAAAGCTTATACAATTCTTTGCATAAAGTTGTGATTTTCAATTTGAGAGTTAAATTGAAAAGAATAAAAATATTAATAAATGGATAAAAATCAAAAGAATGAAGACCGGAATGAAAAAAAAACACTATAAATTTAGATTGAATGATAAAATTAAAAACAATGAAACTTTTATAAAAGGATCAACGAAAAAAAATCATAAGAATAAGAATAAGAATCAAATCTAAACATCAAAACATAATTAAAAAAAATTAAACATGTTTTTTTCAACGTGCTTTAACTAGATGTAAATCAAAAAACCTATGCATGTTTTTAACTAAACAAATCAATAATCATTACGTAAAGAAATGAAAAAAATCCTCATCAACAAACAAAAACGAGATTAAAAAAACTAGGAGACAAATGTAAATCAAGATATTAATATCACAACATGAGTAATTTACCCGGTTGTGTTTAATGAATTTGTTTGTCAAAATAAATTTGTAATAGAAATCGACACACAACTAAAATTTATTGAATAAAGAAAAAAATATCATGCAAGGCTGCACATATTAAAAATCTTATAAAAAAGTTAATCTAATTTTTTTTAAAAAAAAAACTATAGATGAATCATATCAACCTCTTTAAAAATTAAAAACTCCCATTGTCATTAAAAAAAAACAATTGTAATCTAAAATAGGCTAAATAAACGAAAAAAACACGGAGAAATATATTAATTAAATCATATACCAAGAAATTAGTTAATAAATACATACAAAACAAGGCATTAATTAAAAAAATAATTTTCTTTAAAAGAGTAGAATTAGGCCAAATGTAGTTGAGTCTAGCAAGTTAGGTCTAACGACTGGTCCATCAAGCAATGACGTATGCGTGGATTAATAGGGTCAGACACAAGTGTGTAGACTTTTTTTTTTAAAAAAAACATTTAATGAGGCGGATGACATGTTGTCCGCTTCAATCATTTTTAAAAAATGATGCGTCATTTGAGAATCCCTAGAATCTAGCCATTGTAGTTGTCGCAAAAATAAGGTCTCAGATTTTTTGACAAATAAACCTATTTTAAACCCAAAGTATCTAGAAAGCACCCAAAAAACCTTGTTAAAACAACCTATGACTTTCAAAAATTTAAAAAACCAACCCGAAATCCAAAATATTCCTAAGCTCATATATGTTTTTTAGACACATTCAAGGTAAAAACAACTTATTATGAACTCTTTTCATCTTATGAAACCATTAATATAAAAATTGACCGTTTTAGTGCCATGAATAGACACTAACAACAACTTTCTTTTTTTATATTGAAATCCAGTCCAATAACTCTTTCTCTCCTCCTACCTAAAAGAGGATTGGAAAATAAAGTTTGATATTATAATTAAATTTTTTAAAATTATGTGGATCAGTTATCTAATAGCTCTAAAAGATGAGGGATTGAAATAAAATTTTGAAATAAATTTCAAATCCACCATCTATTCTACTCGATCTTTTCACTTTAGTTCCATATTTTTCGGTTCAACTTTCTATTTTTTAAAATGTAGTTAAATATTAATTTAGATATAAAAGAACTAAATGATACATAATAAGAATTTAAGAATCAAATTAAAAAAAAAAATACATCTCTAGTCCACAATGTTTAATGAAGAGTTGAACAATAATAATAAAAAAAACCTCTTTTAGTTTATTATATAGCCTGTGTATTTTTTTTTGCGTTTCAAATTTTTTTCTTTTTCAACAACAAAGCTCTCGCCAGTAACCACCAACAGACCAGCCATCAACTCTCCTACAGTTCCCCAAGCTCACGATGGAGAGAGAAGTCGAGGAGGGGGGGGGGGGAGATGAGCCAGTAGAGATAGAAACATCCAAAATTAGTCAAGGCAAACTTCCCAACATTTGGAGGACCAATAATCCCGACCAAAAGCGAGTTCTGATCTTCCTTTCCGATCTCCTCATCCTCCTCCTCCTCCTCACCAGGGCTCTCTAGTGCTGTCTTAAGCAAAGCTTTAGCCAAAAGTCTCCTCCTTTGCTCCTCCACTTCCTCTTCTTGCTCCTTCAAAATTTACAGTTTCCCTTTATGTTTTTTTTTTTTTTTTTAAAAACTAATTTATCCCATGTGGGTGCTAGTTGTTTCGCTGTTATTGTTAAAAGAATAATCAATTATGTAGTGGGTGCTGTCAAAGGCAGTCTAGACAGAGTCATTATTGTCCTATTTACTCTCATTTTGGTGACGTTTGGCTGAGAAGAAATGAGACACGAGGTTTTTTTTTAATTAGTTAATTAATTATTAACATAAGTGTTAATTAATGATTTTTTTAGATTTTATTCAATATAAAATAATATTTAAATAAACACTGATAATGATTTTCTTAAAAATATATTTATCCATTAAAATAAAATAAAAAATATTTTTAGGTTAAAATACTTGTTATAATTTACATTTCAAACACTAGACAAGACATGAGTTTATTATAATATGA
>Ga0325411_1009871_pt1 | contig 10128 bp, 15 predicted proteins | sample PopdelMetagenome_13_FD_206181 | JGI IMG/M metagenome (GOLD analysis project Ga0325411, IMG submission 206181) | Populus deltoides microbial communities from Bellville, Georgia, United States - Xylem-PdIQD-R4 | ecosystem: Host-associated > Plants > Phyllosphere > Stem > Wood/Secondary xylem...
GCAACTAATTTGAAGAGTTATTCACTCTGTGATGCTGTTCAGTCCATAAAGACAAAAGTATAGGTTGATTAAAATGGAGCCTTTATTTTCCATGTTGGTGAGTTTTTCATTTTGGTTTTATACATCGGCAGGTTTTGGCTAGCAATATGATATTCCTCGGTGTTGTAATCTTTGTGCCATTTTCTCTGGGACGGATTATCCTGTACTACATATCATGGCTTTTCTCTTCTGCAAGTGCTCCTGTGCTGTCAACAGTTATGCCACTTACAGATACTGCTCTCTCCTTAGCAAATATCACCTTGAAGAATGCATTAACTGCTGTTGCAAATTTGACATCTGAAGGTGAAGATGGTGGAGTTCTCGGTCAGGTTGCGGACATGTTGAATGTAAATGCCAGTGGACTAAATGAAGTCTCAAATAACATAAGCAGTCCACTTTCTTCAGATCTCTTAAAAGGGGCAAGTGTTGGCACGTCACGGCTTTCTGATGTCACGACTCTTGCTATTGGATACATGTTTATATTCTCTCTAGTCTTCTTCTATCTTGGTGGTGTTGCTTTAATTCGGTACACTAAGGGTGAACCTTTGACCATGGGGAGGTTTTACGGTATTGCTTCTATAGCAGAGACAATTCCATCCCTCTTCAGGCAGTTCTTGGCGGCAACGAGACATTTGATGACCATGATTAAGGTTGCCTTCCTTCTAGTTATTGAACTCGGGGTGTTCCCTTTGATGTGTGGATGGTGGCTGGATATTTGTACAATAAGGATGTTTGGAAAGTCTATGGCTCAAAGAGTTCAGTTCTTCTCAATTTCTCCTTTAGCAAGCTCATTAGTTCATTGGGTTGTAGGAATTGTTTACATGCTACAGATCAGCATCTTCGTGAGCCTTCTTCGTGGGGTATTCTTCTCAGTCATCTTATCATAATTCAAATTTGAATAGCTGATCATGTGTTTCAATTGTGTTGATAATCTTTTTTTCTTCTTCATTGCTCTTTGCAGGTTTTGCGCCATGGTGTTTTGTATTTTCTTCGAGATCCAGCGGATCCTAACTACAACCCATTCCGTGATCTAATTGATGATCCTGTGCACAAGCATGCTCGCAGAGTTTTATTGTCTGTTGCAGTTTATGGAAGTCTAATTGTGATGCTTGTATTCTTACCTGTTAAACTTGCTATGAGAATGGCACCTTCCATTTTTCCACTGGACATTTCGTAAGAAGAAATCCGTTCTTTATGGGCACCACTTTTCATGTCCACAGTTACCACAATTGTTTATTACTTTTGTTTGCTAACATCTAAATGCACATTTATTTCAGGGTATCCGACCCATTTACTGAAATTCCAGCTGACATGCTTCTCTTTCAAATCTGCATCCCATTTGCCATTGAGCATTTTAAGTTGCGGACCACAATCAAGTCTCTTCTCCGCTACTGGTTTACAGCAGTAGGCTGGGCACTTGGCTTAACAGATTTCTTACTGGCTGGAGCTGAGGACAATGGTGGTCAAGACAATGGAAATGTGGAGCAAGGAAGGCAGGATAGACTACAGGCTGCACAACAAGGTGGACAAGACAGGGCCCTAGTGGCTCTTGCAGCTGCAGATGACCAAAACAGTTCCACTCTTGCAGCCAGAACTTCTGCAGAGGAGGATGAGATTGATGAGCAATCTGATTCAGAGTAAGCACAATGTGCTACATTGACAGTTTCAGCTGGTTGTATGAATAACATCTTTCTTTGCAGCTTGCTCTCCTTTTGAACACCTTTATTACCTGCATCTTATTATTTTTAAAAACAGTTTATCATGTCTAGTAGCTTGCTAGTTATGCTCGATCTATAATATATATATATATATATATATATATATATATATATATATATATCTGTTTTACCTGTACATTATCCATTACCCTTCTGATTTCTATTTTTCTGATAGCAAGAATTGGAAGTTATTCTACTCTTTCATAAGGCTACCTCTGTGACATCTACTGGCAGTACATCTGTGTGCCATTATTCCATCACCCGTGACATTGCTGCTATCTTATAGATCAATGTTTGTTCTAAATCTTAAATGCAAGGGCAGAAAGAGCCTTTATCTTTAGGTCTTAAGAATATTTTCATGATATACTTGTGTTCTGCTGTGTGGTTTTCCATGGATATCTTATGATTTTATGATCGATTATGTTATTATATTGTGCATTGTTTTACTCTTTAATCCTCTAGTGCCTATTGGTATTGCAATTCTGTGCATCATCAACTGCCAAAACTTTCTATTAACGATGCATTATTTATCACTTTAATACTTTTACCATCATTTATTTGTTGTTGCACTTAATTATGATCACTGGGACAAGCTGCATTTCTTGCTTCCTGATATTGGACTTTCATCTTTTAGCAGGTACAGCTTTGTTCTACGGATTGTCCTCTTGCTGGTGGTGGCATGGATGACTCTACTTATGTTCAACTCCATGTTGATAGTTGTTCCAATATCACTTGGGCGTGCTCTTTTCAATGCCATTCCTCTTCTGCCAATAACTCATGGCATCAAGTGCAATGGTAATTGATTGAATTTGCTTAGCTGTCCTTTTGCACCATGCGTTTTGGATGAGAACGCTGATTTGTTCTTGTTCTACTTCTTTATTCAGATCTATATGCTTTTGTAATTGGAAGTTACGTCATTTGGACTGCTTTAGCTGGAGCAAGATACTCCATTGAGCAAATTAGAACAAAGAGGGCAACAGTTTTGTTTAGCCAAATCTGGAAGTGGTGCAGCATTGTTCTCAAGAGCTCGGCTCTATTGTCAATATGGGTATGTTATAGTTTATGTTTCTCGTATACTGGAACTCTTTGACTCTCAACACTTAAAATTGCTGTTTGTTGTCCAGATTTTTGTTATTCCAGTATTGATTGGGCTGCTCTTCGAGCTTTTGGTAATTGTGCCTATGCGGGTGCCTGTAGATGAAAGCCCTGTTTTCCTTCTGTATCAGGATTGGGCATTAGGGCTCATCTTTCTCAAGATATGGACTCGGCTGGTGAGTTGTCAAATTGTGCAGTCCCTCTTAAATATTTGGGATTAGCAAAATGCTTATTTCGTTCATCCCTATTCTGCTGCATGCTACCATAATTTCCATACAGTGACATGTAATAAATACACTGATGATTTTATCCGAGCATCGCCTTACTGCCATTAAGATTGTAGAGCGAAAGGAGGGTAGTATCATGGTTGGTTGGGATCGGGACAGTAGTGATATCAAAATGATTTCTGTTTCATATATTATGTTGGAACCTCATTTTTTTTTCTAAAAAGATAGAATGTTTTGATTTGAATGTGATATGTAGATATCCAAGTTATGAACTGAAAAAGAATCTTTGAAGGAGTTCTCTTTTCTCAGCATTGAATCTTGTGCTTGAACAGGTAATGTTGGACCAGATGATGCCGCTGGTGGATGAAAGTTGGAGAATAAAATTCGAAAGGGTGAGAGAAGATGGTTTCTCAAGGCTGCGAGGCCTTTGGGTACTGCAGGAGATTGTTTTCCCAATAATAATGAAGCTGCTAACAGCCTTGTGTGTACCTTATGTCTTATCAAGAGGAGTATTTCCTGTTCTTGGGTACCCATTAGCAGTAAACTCAGCAGTGTACCGATTTGCATGGCTGGGATGCCTCTGCTTCAGCCTGTTGTGCTTTTGTGCCAAGAGATTTCATGTCTGGTTCACCAACCTTCACAATTCCATTCGTGATGATCGCTATCTCATTGGTCGCAGGCTTCATAACTATGGAGAGTATAAAGAAAAGCAGCAAAATGAGGCAGGGACTTCCTCAGAAGCACAGATTTCAAATTCTCAGGGCACGGGTTTGATTGGAGAAGTTGAAGTAGGAGGAATAAGATTAAGACGTGCTATTCGAGAGGAAGCTTAATTTATGCACTAGTTTGAATGCTGCCGAGGCTGATAACCAGTGGTGGGATCCATAGCCTCGTGATGTCAACAGGATGTGCCATCGGGAGTTTTTCAAAACGTGCTCGTAACTTTAGAGTTGTTTTGTGCATATTATACATGTCAGATTAGAAATTTAGGAGAGAGAACATCCCAAGTGTTTCATTTCAATGAAATTCTGTTTTACGTGTACACGATTATTTGCTGTATGCACATGCTTGATGATTGCGGAAAACCCAGTCATCCCTTGTTGAATTCGATGTAATCCACTAGTTGCTTCCGATCCATATCTCAAAACTGGACCGACCATTTCATGTTGCGCTTAGTGCAATTGAGCTGTCAGCTATCTCTCCAGGGATCTTTTGGTATGAACTTTACTTGATTTCTAAAGCGTGGCAGAATTATATTCACCTCTGATAATTTTATTGGATTGAAGAGGGGAAATGGTTGTAACTTGGCCTTGGTTGTGACTGTCAACCATTACTTGGTTAAGGATATTTAGAGGATTTAATCCAGTCTTCATTACTTGGTGCTGAGAAGCCACGCCACCCCGATAAGAACATTGACTCGGCCCTATAGAAAATGCTAGGGAAATATTTCAATGAGCGTATCGAAAATAGCAAAACCACAAACCTTACATTGTAATGGTTACTTCTTGCCTTACAGTGAGCTTAGTTCAACTTGTATTGACTGAGGTGAAGCAGAAACCCCGCCTAACTGACAGCAGGAGAGCAGAGATTATCGTTCTCCATAGCTAGATGCCTAAGCCGTCCACTACCACTGCAGAAAATAAATCTAGATCTCTCTCCATCTTGAATAACAATATAGTTATCAGACCCGCCCGGGACTCGGGTGACCCGGGATCTTATCCAAGTTTGTTTCATTCTAAAACCGGGCCAACAAGTGCCCTGGAAAAAACCATTAGTCCAGTCAACCCATATAATAATCCACCCGGGTTTGTAACTATGTAAATAAATTCTTTGCGGGTATATGTGCTTTTCTTCTAGCATTCAAAGCTGTATATGATACCTGGGCTCGGGGGTTGATGTAGGAAAAATTATCTAGCCGCCCAAATGTTATTTTTTGGTTATTTACTAAAATCTCCTTTTTGAAGGATAAGGATGAATTGTTAGCGTGGATGATTGGGGAAGTAAAATTAATCCTGGGCTTCTCCAGTCAAATGGGCCACCTCCTGCCCAGAATACAATTAATCCAGCATGGGCTACATAAGCTGAAACAGGATCATGGCATCATACGTACGAATTAAAGCAACGGAAATTTGTCACTCGCATAACAAAAATTAAAGCATAAACATCCAAATAACTTCTGCAAGAAACTCATAAGCAAGCCAAAACCGGTGCCTAAGCTACCAAGCAATCAAAGTCTAAAATGCATCAAAGCCAATATCTAGAATGGATTTCACATCCGGCATTTCAAAAACCATGCCCAAGCTCTACCTAGGGCCCAAGGTTGTCGTTCAGTGACAATGAGGCTAGTTGATCAGCTGTGCCAGTGGCCTGCTGCTGAACAGTCCTTAGAACCTCCATCGCCTCATTAACCTTTGATTTGAGAGCTTCTGGTGACTCAAGCAAGTGCAGAACCTCAGTCTGATCCATCTCGAGAAGCATGCCCGTCACTTTAGCTGCGGCCTCAGGTTCCAGCTGCTCCACAAGAGGGTACAGATTTTCTCCCAGCATCTAAAGTTAAGCAGCAAGTAAAACGTATTCAGATATTAATTTCATGAAATTAAGTATCAATTACGAACAAACAAGTATCAGATGTATTAGGCGACCATGCTCATTCCACTTCCCTCTTCAGTAGAGGCATTTTTTATAATCCCATTAGGGATTGGGATTGGGATCCTCTCTTGTTCTTTTGTAATATTTTGTCATGTTCCTTAAATCTATATTAAATTCAAAATGAATGAAGCATGATTTTAGTGCAAGATAAGATGGCAGCTTCAGCTAGTTATTTCTCTCCTAAATCATTGAATTCAAAACTAATGATGAGATTTAGAGCATGATAGATCATGTTTTCCTAAATTCCCTTAGGGACATGAAAATCCAAATACTCCCGGTAGACACGGATAAAAATCTACTAATACATCTAGAAAACACTTTTTCTCAGGTTATGGCCATATCTTTGTTTCTGGTTTGTTCAACAAAAACCCACATACCTCCAGATACTAGAAAAAACAAAAAGTGACCTGTTTTGCAAAGGGAAGTATTAAAATTTCCAAAATGACCACCGCATCCAGAACAAGTGTCTGAACTTGAAAGCATCAGCCAAGGGGCCTACCCATCCTAACCTACTTAATTGGGACAGCTAAATAGAAATGAACAAGCAAAAACATAGGGATAGTGCATACCGTTCTCTGCTGATCTGGAGTAGCATTTGCAAGTGCAGTAGCCAAAGCCCCTATGGGAATTGGCTGGGACAGCGCTGCATCACGCATTGGCATACCACCCATGTCATATGGAACAGAAAGCATGCCTCCAGCAACACCAGTCATTGGAACATCAGGCAATCCACGTCCTGGAGGGTAGCGATAGACACGTCCCCTAGGAAGCATCTGTCATTTATACAAAACCATAAGAAAGGGTTCTACCATCTCAATTTATTATTAAGGAGAAGACACTAACAACCTGCTGCTGCATTAGCGGGACTGGCTGCTGGGATTGCTGGCCAGTACCTGCCCGTCGACCACCAGGACGCTGACCTTGCTGCCCCTGCTGAACCATTGGCACAAAGAAATTTGGCATAGGAGCCCCTCCAGGCCTCATACCAGGCACTAGCTGCTGTTGATACCCAAATCCAGGCTGATAAAGGAACAAATCATTACAAAGAACTTTCAAGTGAGAATGCATTTTTTATCAAATTGGCAAGTGGGTACCAACCTATTAGTAAAAGACACAAACATCAATACAAACAGCTATGCAATTATTTTGAAGCAACATGGGTAGAAAGGATTACCTGGGGTGGCATAATAGCAGGTGGGCCTTGTCCATAGAATATTTGTTGTCCAAGACCGGGACCAGTAGGGGGGTACATTGGCATACGACCAACTGAAGGTGCCATTGCAACTGGTCGCATTTGAGAAAACTGAGCCTGTTTAATAAGCAGAAATCTATCATGCACAAACATCCATGAAAAATAACATTACAAGGAACAAGAACATGATAACTCGAAAGGATTGGCAATAATCAAAAAGTGGACATTGACAAAGAACAAAGGAAAAAAAAAATATATCGTATGTGAAGAAAACATACCTGCAACCTGGCTCTTCTATCTTCCTTTCTTTGTGCAAGGGCAACATATAGAGGTTTGCTAGCAACCATTTTCCCGTTCATCTCCAATAGCTATCAAAATAACAAAATGATATTAGTGCATAATAGGATCCTCATGAATGCACGGAAAAAGTATCAACTTACAGCTCTAGATGCCTCTTCAGGAGTTGAGAATGCAACAAACCCTGATCCTCTGCTTATTCCATTCGGGTCTCGCATAACCTGTACATGAAAACATGTTTGAGAACAGGTGACATAACATAGCCTATAGGTGGTGAGCTACTCAAAATTCAAAAGCTGCATACCTTGCAAGACGTGATTGTACCAAATGGAGAAAACAGCTCCTTAATTTTCTCATCACCTATGCTATCATCTAAATTTTTAATGTACAAATTTGCACCCTGAAATTTGTCAGCTGCTTCCTTCATGCTCTGCTCAAACCGTTGTTTTAACTCGACTTCCCTTTCATATTTTTTCTGAGCTTTCCCAACAAACCATTCCTTGTCATCAAATTTCTTTCCATTAAGAGCCTCCGCTGCTTTAGCAGCATCATCTGCATTCTCAAAGTTCACAAATCCAAAGCACCTAGACTTTCCATCACCATCCCTCATCACCACAACACTGGTGATAGTTCCAAATTCACCAAAAGCTTTGTTCAAATCCTCCTCAGCTGTCGTTTCAGATAGATTCTTCACAAAAACATTGTTGAATCTTGTCTTGTCAGTGGCAGTATCCCTTTCCTGCTTGCGAAGGAAAGGTCCCACGTAAACTTGCTTATCATTCAACAGCATGCCATTCAGTTTCTCAATCGCTTTTTGAGCAGCTTCCTCGCTGTCAAACTGCACAAACCCATAGCCTTTTGACTGGCCAGAGGGGTCAGTAGCAACCTTGCAAGAGAGAATGTTCCCAAATACTGAAAATGTGTCATGCAGTGCTTTGTGGTCAATTGCCTTGTCCAAATTCTGTAAAATAATGCATTCATAAAGTCAGAAAATAAACAGAACTGGAACTCTCGGATACCAAAAATTATAAAAATAGCCACGGCAACAAGCAAATTGACTGATAATCCAGTACAAATACCTTAATAAATATATTTCCTGCCCCACTTTTGCGAACACTCGGGTCACGATGGGAATACATAACCCTGATTGGACTTCCATTCACTGGAGTGAAATTCAGCATTTCCAATGCCCTTGCAGCTGTCAACATGTTCCATAATTACAGAAGGAACAGATAGAATTTAACACGATACATAAAGAAGACATAAAAAAAATGACTCTTTTCAATTCAAACAACTCAAAATAGTTCTCTGCATGCAAAACATTAAGGGTACCATTGCATTATTCATTATCAAATTTAATCAAGTCTAAATCCTTACAACATATAAAATTCTTCAATAGTCAATTGAAAAACCCTCCCATACATACTAAAGTTTGGAACTTTACACTCAAATATATAAATCATCATAATATCATTCATACCCACAAAACCACTCAATTATATAAAAAAAATTAACACTAAAACGTAACACAAACCGATAATCACCAACTAAAAAAACCAAAACTTTGGCAACAAAAAAAAAACAAAAACTAACCATCTTGAGGATTGCTGTAGTTAACATAACCATAACCAAGGGACCTGCGGCTCGTCAGGTCCCTGCAAACCCTTACGGAAACCACTTGACCCACTTGATTAAACAGATCATACAACTGGGAATCAGTCACATTCGCTTCCAAATCACCCACATAAAGCGATGTCGTTACAAAATTTGGGTTATTAGCCCCTCCATTCACATTCTGTGGCTGCGCCGGTACTTGAACCTGTGCCATTTCAATTTCTCTTTTTTGCTTCTCAAAAAAGTTTCGATTTTTTTTCGGGTTTTGATATAACTTCCCTCTCCTCTTTTTATTACGACAATTAAAAAAAAAACACACACACCAACTGTTTGATAAAATGTCTAGGAGAGAAGTTTAGAATTTTTCTTTTTTCTTTTTGCTTTTTTTTTTTTTGGTTTTTGTGGAGGAGAGGGAAGGGGGTGGAGGAGGAGAGGATATTGGCCGCCGGATGAAAGAGGATGTGGCGGGGCGGCGATGATATTGAGAAAGAGAGAGAGGGTGCAGTGGCGGGGGCTGCAGTAAATAAAGGAAGAGTTCTGGGGGCTTAAAGGGGATTATATAGAGAGGGTTATGTGAAAACCCTAAGATGTGTGATGGAGAGATATCAGCCATTGGATTTGATAGTTTGTGGGGTCCAGATTTGAGGTAAAGTGGGTAACTGATAGGATAAGGAGATATTGACGCGCGACGTGAGATCGCGTGTGGTAGTTGGTGTCTGAAATGAAAGAGTTTGAATTTCTTTTTTACCGTAACGGTAAGAAGTGAGAACTGTTCCTAATTGAAATTAGGGTGCATTTGGAAATAAATTCAAAGAAGGAAGAAAATGGAAAATTCGTAATAAAGATCCTTGACTGCCTTAATAAGTTGTTTGAAATATTAATCATTAGTTTATAAATAATTATATATGAAAATAACATGTAGATTTTTTAAACAATTGCCTATAGGTATTCAATTAGAATAAAAAATATATTTTTATTATTCTTTTGCTTTTAATTTTAAATAATTGTATCAATTTTATTATACTTTATTTTATCATGAAAGCACGTAAAAGTTAACATTCATGAAATTTTTTATTAAAAGTTTCTTTCAAGATCCTAATTTTTTTATAGAAATAAAAAAGGAAATGAGTATTTTTTTTATTTATTGCATGAAATTATCTTTTAATACAATTATTAAAATGATATTTAAATAATTATATGGTTATTTCATGATTTTTAAATAAAATCAGAGTTATTTTATAGTAATATTAACAATTAATTCATGGATAATTACATATAAATCTAATATGCAGAATTT
>Ga0325411_1009872_pt1 | contig 10128 bp, 3 predicted proteins | sample PopdelMetagenome_13_FD_206181 | JGI IMG/M metagenome (GOLD analysis project Ga0325411, IMG submission 206181) | Populus deltoides microbial communities from Bellville, Georgia, United States - Xylem-PdIQD-R4 | ecosystem: Host-associated > Plants > Phyllosphere > Stem > Wood/Secondary xylem...
CAATTGCAAGAGTAACGAGGGATGCATAGATTGAGGTGGGTAATTTTCGCACCACCTTTCCAACACCAGGGACACCCTCAGTAGCCTTCTTTGTTGCCATGGCAACTGTTGGGGCCACAACCAAAGTGATAATCAACCCCTGACTAACCACAATGAACGTGTCTGCTGTTAACTGCTGCATAAACTTCACAAATTCTTCATGGTCAAGTTCACCATCAAGGTTCATATCGCATGCCTGCATGTAGAACAATCAATGGATTTAACTTCACTTGTAAGATCATAAACATTTGGTACCCAGAAAGAGAGAGTGAGTCCTAAACTCAAGGCATCGAGGTTTTCCCAGCTTTGTTGAACGTATACCTCCCACAATATTGGAAACGGAAATTAGGCTGAAAGGATGTCTTCTTATTCTTTGTGAACAACTAAGAAACAATGATAACAAGACAAGGTATTTCACAGAAAAGCTCAATTATTTTCATCAGAATTATCATTTTTCTTAATACATTTTGATACAAGCATCATATGATATGCTTTCTGAACCATATATATAACTTCTGCAGCACATGTCTAAACTATTAAAGTATAGGAGGAGATGCCATGATGATGAATACAATGTTCAGATTTTCATATGAACAGTATTGCTACCTGGAGCACATAAGTACTACTGCTAGTAAGACTATTTCTCTGCAAAATTACTTCAAGAAGCCATCAAATCTCACTATAGAAACATAACTCTAGAATGCTTTGAGATTTATGTTTGTATCAAATGAAGTAGAGTACCTGCATCATGGCTCTGACTTGCTCTTTCGAAGGAGGATCAAAATGGGGACCAGGCAAGCGCTTGTTAATATCACTGCATTAAGAAATGAACTTCATCATTAGTAAGACTAGCACCAGATATAATTTTGATCAAAGAACCGATTTCAAAGGCTATAAAAAAAAAATGTAAAATGAGTAAACAAGATAGTAAAACACAGTTTTATACTTGTACACAAGTAGAACAGCAATATACAGGTCTTCAAAAGTGAGATTAGCACTTCCCGAATGTTTTTTTATGTGATTATACGCCTTGTCTGCAATCAACCTTATTTGTTTTTCCCTCCACTGCTTACCTGCACAAATTGGTAAACCAAACCATATGGCATCGTGATGCTTAGCAAACAACACATGTCCTACACTTGGCATCACAAAAAAAACAAATGAGCCTATAACATACTCTCACGGGAAAAAAAAATCCCAGCAAATCTCGTGACCCAATAAAGAATATTCATATACTAGATCATCAACAAAGAAAAAAATTATTTTTTTCTAACACAGGAAAAGGTAACCGAAAAACATGAAGAAGAACAGTAAGAAAAATCCTATTTCCATGAAGCTTCAGAAGACAGAAAAACTGGAACAAAAACTAGACAAATAAACGATTTGGTTAACGATAAATAATAACAACAACAATAAAATAATGATATGAAGAGGAAGAAGGTACCGTGAAATTTGTCTAGGACCTGTCCCATCGATGATCCTTCAGGCTATAGGAAGAAAAGGGAGTTTCTGTTTTTCTTTTTTCTTTCTGGGTTTAGAGAGATTGAGAGACTTTGTTGATTAGATGTGGTAGAAATGAATGGGTGAATCTTTGAGTTTGAAACAGTCTTTCTGTGTACACAAACTGGTTTTGTTAGCCAAAAACATCTGTGGCTATGAGCGTATGTGTGTGAGAGGGAGGGTTCTTCTACCCTGCGTTCTATGGAAATCAAATGCAGCAATCTACTTGTCTATGTTGATTTTTTCTTCCATGATTTGGATCCACTTGGTATCTCTTCATTCATTTATCCTTTCTAAATAATATTATATTATATACTATATTTGGTTAGATTCAACTTCGAAAATATCAATTATTTCTTTCTAGAGTTTCGTGTCCCTTCTTTCATTTGGCACCATTTGGGAACGCTGCTGTGGTTATGTTTTTAAAAAATTTGAAAATTTTTTTTGCTAAAATTTAATATAGTTTGTACGTTTTGGATCGTTTTGATGTGCTGATGTCAAAAATAATTTTTTAAAAATGAAAAAACATCATTGGCATGCATTTTGGCACGAAAAGTTATTTGAAAAGCACCCGCAACCACACTGCCAAACACGCTCTTAATTTAGGTACAGAAATTTTCCACACCTCCGCGCATTAAATATAATTCGAGTTTGGAGTCTAACCTGTTTTTATAAAAATTAAAAATTAATATTTTTCATATTTTTTAATTGTTTTAATATTAAAAATAAATTTTAAAACATAAAAAATATATATTATTTTAATATATTTTCGAATAAAAAATATTTTAAATATAACATTAGCATCTATGAGAAATCAAAGTATATATATTTGAAATTTAAATAATAATAATAATAGACTGTTGTATGAGAGAAATTAATATTAAAAAAATAGATATATCACACTTTTAAGTAATTGGTTTGATGATTAAAGAGATTTGCTCACGTCTTTATTGATTGGTTTGATGGTAAAAAGAAATTTGCTCGTTTCCTTGATTCCTTAAGTTTGAATTCAAGGACTTTGAATCTTAAGACTAATATAAGACCTCACTTTCTTAGGATTTTAAATTAATTTTTCACATGAAAAAAAAATGTGTTAATATTATTAATATATTTTATTGAATTATGTTTTTTCTCAATTTACTTTTATGAATGGTGTGTCAAACTTAATATATAAAACTAAAAGGGAAGTTAATATATGTAATTAACAAAAATATAAAGCTGGAATGGATGTTAATGTCTATTAAAATACAAAATATTATTGATTATAATAGTATTATAATAGTGTAGTGATTAATTGCTTTGCGATTCTTTTATGATGATACAATTATCTTTTTCAAGTTATGTAGAGATAGAAAAGATTTTTTATTTTTTTATAGTAAAATTACTTAGTTGCCCCTAAAATAAAAAAAATATTTAAAACTTATGTCCAAGGGCTTTATTGTCATTTTAATTGAAAAACTATGCCAATGTTATTAAAATATTTCCAAACAACCTTTTAGATTTGTCTTTATAAATCTTTATTATTGCTTTTTTCATATCCTTCATGAAAAAATTATTGGACAACTAGATCTTTACTAACTAGAGTAAAGAAATGTCATTTTTTATAAATAATATATCTTCTATATATAATATTAGGAAAATAACTCTACTGCCACTAATTTTTTTAAAAAAACACGAGGCTCATTCATATTTTTTATGAAATCAAATTGTTTGATTATTTCATCAAAATAGATATTTCAACTTCTTGAAGCTTGCTTAAGTCCATAAGTAAATTTTTATAGCTTACATACTTTATTGACAAATTCTTTAAATTCAAAACTTTCAAGTTGTGTCATATTTAAGAATACAATTTTGACATCTACTTGTCAAGTCTCATAATCATGATATGTAGCTATAGCAAGCAAAATCTTTATAAGTTTTAATACAATTATCGGAAATAAGGTTTCATCAAAGTTAACCTATTTATCTTTGTTTGTAACCTTTGACAGCTAGTCTATCTTTGTACATTTGTACTTTATTTTCTATATCAGTCTTTCTCTTAAAAATTCACTCACATCCAATGAGTTTTATCCATTTATGTGGATCAACCAAGGTTCATACTCGATTGGTGTACATGAAATCCATTTTAGATTTCATGGGCTTAAGTCATTTTTTAGAATCAATATCAAATATTGGTTCCACGTAATTGATAGACTCATCAAGTATAAGCAATTTATTGTTGTTTAGCTTCCATGAAAAGTCTATATCTTATTGATATATGATGTGTCCTACCAAATCTATAGAGTTTTTATATTTCTTGAGCTTCAGGTTGAACATCTGATGTTATAGCCTCATGATTAGGTTTTATTTGGATGTCAGTTGTTAATTCTTGAAATTTTATTTTCCTCTCACTACTCATTTTAAGAACAAATTCTTTCTCTAAAAATGTAATGTGTTTTGATACAAACATTTTTGCTCTACGGGATGATATAAATAATATCCAATAGTTTCTTTTGGATATCCCACAAACTTATATTTATCTAACTTAACTCCTAGTCTTTCAAATAAAATATGCTTCACATAAGCGTCACGCATCAAATCTTTTAAATATGATAAGATTAGCCTCTTACTATTCCATATCTCATATGAAGTCTTATCAATAGATCTTAATGGAACCCTATTGAAAGGTAAGTAGTAGTTTGTAGGGTATAACCCCCAAAAAAAGTTGAAGGTTTGTATAGCTCATAATGGACCATATCCAATAGGGTGCAATTTCTTTTTTTTAAGAGATGTTCATTATGAGATAATCTCATTCTATTTTAGATAAAATTAGATATCTTGATTGAAGTATTCACTATCTCGATACGATCAAAGTATATTAATATTATTTTTAGTTTGTTTTTCAACATTATTTTTGAATTCTTTGAACCTTTCAAATGATTCAGACTTTTATCAAATACACATGATCATATCCAATGTGGTCTTCAGTGATGAAACATGTTTGGCACATAATTGTTATTGGTCCACATACATCTATATGTATTAGACCTAACAATTCATTAGTTCTTTCACACTTTCTAGTAATAGATGTTTTGGTTATCTTACCCAATAAACAAGTTTTATAAGTTTCATATGATTTATAATCAAAAGGATCAAATATATTTTTTATATATATAATTTAATGATTCTTGTTTCAGTAATATGACCTAATCTACAATGTCATAAATAATATGAATATTGATTACCATATATATTATTATTGTCATTTATAGTGAACCTGAGCATTTCAGGATCAGGTATATATAACTATTTGTGTAAGTACCAAATCCATTGTAAACATCATTATTATAAAAGGAACAACATTTTCCTTTAATAATAAATTTAAATCTATTAAGAAATGGATACCATGTTTCTAGAAGTTCTAGAATAAAATAACAATTATTAAGTTCTAAAATTAGCTTACTTCGCAAAGTAAATGCATCAATCCTTGCTTCATTATCATCTTGTAGATCCATTTTACATTTATTCAATTATAAACACACCTGAAGTAAAAGCTTCAATAAACTTTTTTAGATTTCACTATTGCAAGATAATTTTAACAGTTTTTGCTATGGTGGTTTTCCTTATTACAATGATGAAAAGTTTCTTTATCATTCTTGATGACCCAAATAGGCTTTTATGTTTAAATTGCAAGACCAAGTTAATGCTTAACTTATGGTCTATAACAAAGCCCAATTAGCCTAATTTTTTAAAATAGTCAATCATCCTCAACATTTAAGTGTTCACCTAGGAACCCTCTGTCATGTTACAGAGAAACAATTTCTTAAAGGTCTCATACCTCTCAATCCTTCTAGTCGTACCAAACAACTCTTTGACATGTTTAATTATTATATAGACATTCATATTTTTATGTTGTGTTTGAAGTTCAAGTGACATGTTGACTAATATAACACGGGTAGTCTAATCATCATTATCATCAATATGATATTGATATTCAGTCCTAACTTCATTATCAGTGTCCTCGTTAAGAATTGGAGGAATTAGATTTTCAAGAACATATAATATTTTTTCTTGTTTGAGAACAATTCTCACATTTTGGTACCAATCCAAAAAGTTTAGTTCAACCAATTTATTAGCATCAAATATGCTATGCAGGGATATATTTATATTTACTCATGGTAATCTATCAATATGTTGATGTAAAGATAACAAGTATTAGTTTCGGGCATAAATATTTATAACTAAATATAAATAAGATCTTTAATCATAATTTGATCTCCCACTATTTTCTTACAAATTAATAGCCCTCACTATTAATTCGAGAAATCTCACTTAGATCTTCTAATGGGCTCAGATCTCGTTTAATTTATATGACCTTAACTAACTTAACAAAATAAAATAATTAAATTAAATAGATAACATAACTTATTAATTACATCTTTATATGATTTCTAAATAAGTTAGGAGATAAATCTTTACCTAAACATATCATATATGTTTGTCCTAACTACTACTTATAATCTTATATGATCATAAGTAACTCATTCAAATCATATAAGTTAGTTAAGTAAGACTTAATTTTATAGCGTTAAACATACTCGGTTAATAGTAAATTTGAGTAGCTCAATAAGTTATCCATGAATATAAATCTAGTTTATGCATATAAATTTAGAAGGCAACAAATCATATTCTTAACATGTACTTAATATATTAATGAATGATTTTAATTTGGTCTCATTTCATGGCATACTAGATATATGCATATCAATTATATACTAACATACATCTCTAGCATGTCATTCTAATTCGATGATTATGGATATATCCAAACTAATTTGCTCGAGCTATCGAAGGGAATTAGTTGATAACAAATTGAGTAGCTATTGCAAATTTTCATAAGTCATTTATTAACACTGTGGTTGTATTTTTTTGTCATTTTTTCTTCGTTTTGGATTGTAAAATAAATTTTTTATCTGAATTCCTACATTTTTTAAATTACATAAGATTTATATAATTGTATAAAAAAACCTTCAGTTATATTCGAGGGGAATTATATAAGAAAATAATTTTACAACAAAAAAAAGGATACTCGTGCCCTATTTAATATTGCAACCATTCAACCATAAAAACTTAATCACGGTGGTCTTTAAATGTCCATAATCATCCATCATACATAAAAACATATTAATATGCATAATTATATACATTGCATGCTTCAATTCTAATTATTGGCTTTATGTGAAATTTTAAAATAATATTTCTAACACTTAGAAATATTAAATTAAATCCAATTTGATAATTTCCCATACATAATAAATCATATTGAATCTCTTATTAATATCTCAAACTATTTTAAGATCAATTAGATAAATTTTTTTGCTTTAAAAAACTCTATTTATTTTAGAAAAACTATTTTTCAAATGTTATTTAATTAAAATTTTATATCAAATTTAAATTCTATTAGGATATTACAAAACTTAAAAATTTTGAATCGACAGTTTTAATTCAATTCTAATCCAACTAGGAAAATTAATTCTACAACAAATTTAATTTAGGTTTCAATTTTAAAATATAAAATCAATATTTTTTATATATAGGGGTAGAATTGTAATTTTATTTCATATATCATATTATAATAAGGCATAAATTGCAGAGGTAAATTTATAAATTAAATCCCAAAATCCCTATTGTAATAAGTTATAAGGTGTAGGGTTACTTTTAAAAACCTAAAAGTAAAATAATAAAGTATATAGGGGTAGAATTATAATTTTGTTCATCATCTTCTTCCTAGTTGTTACAGTCGGTTGTGGGCTCACTGCTACTAGCAGCATGCCTTAGCGGCGACAACCACGATTTCGTCATTGGCGTTGATAGCCATGTTGTTGCCGCCAACATCAGCCATCATTTGCCAAGCATCAACCTCGCACATCAGCCTCACCAGCAATGTCTAGTGTTGTTGTGGCAAGATAATAGCTTATTGCCTCGTTACCAAGGACTTGTTGGTTGTGCACAAAACGCCGTTGTAGGCTTTCTCAACCACCAAATGTACTTGTTTTTTTTTCTTATAAATTTAAGTCAAAATAGCATATTTTGACAAGATTTAAATAATCTGGCTACATCTGGTTGGAATAATAGTAAATTTTTTTAAAAAAAATCATAAAAGAAAAAAATTAGGAAATAATTTTGCACACAAATTTAATTCATGATTAATGCCAATAAAAATTATAACACGCAATCAACAACTCTAATTTTCTAACAATGGCTCTATTATAACTTTTGGGTTTCCTAAAATACATACATACAACGGAAATGATAAATTGAAAATTTTTTCGAGAGTCCCAAGGATCTCATTAGATATATCTAGGGTTGTTTAGGGTTTACATGAAAATTACCTGAAAATCAAATGTTCTTTTCAATTTTGAATAATTATTTTAAGGCAGGGTTGTCGTAGACCACAAGTCGTTCAAGTGTTCAGCCTCTAATGGTAATCTGCATAAACCACTAGTGAAAAATCTAATAAATCTTTTTTAGAAGAGAGAGATCGTTATGCCTTTGAGTGGTAGCTTTTTTTTTTTTTTTATGTTTTCATGTGTTTTGTAACTTCTATAATTTATGTATAATTTACTATACAGAAAATAAAAGGCATAACATTCTATTTATAAGGAAACCTATAAACCTTATAAATGGTAAAATATCAATTTGCTCCATGAATAATATCATATATATTATTTCAAGATAATTTTAGAAATTTATTCATTCAAGTCCCTACTTGTTTTTTTTTTAGTCTAGAATTATAATTCCCTATATAAATTACATTCTAGTCCTTAATTTCTAAAACTTATATACAATCAAGTCATAAGTTCGCCCAAACATAAATTATAATCCTAAATAAAATATATTTAAATAAATTAAATGAATCTATTTATTATCAAGTTAATAATTGATTGATTTATATTTCAATATCAGGTACAATATTTAGCAAACTATTATGGTCCCCCAACTATTAGAAAAGTCATAAGTGTATGACTTAATCTCTTAATGACTAGTTTCTCAGTATAATTATTATTCATTCATCAATAATGTTCCAATTTAGACATAATAACATTGAGTGTGTCTACTATGTCAAATCTTATTTGTTCTTAACACCATAGTCATTGATTATTTAAATAGACTTTGAAAATTTTTTCAAATCTCATTCCATCTTGTACAAGGACTTACAATCAAAACTATTTCAGAACAGTTACAATATTTTCCTTAATTCACATAAGGTGATAAATCATTTCTTGATTACTTAAATACCTTCATATAGTTCATGTTATACCTAATATATATACATTTGTTATCCTTTATTAGGACAACATATAGCAGGATTAAAACATAACACTTTCTATATAAGATAACTTAGTGACCTCAAGTCTAAAGATCACTTACACAACTATCACGTGAGCCTTTCCATAGACACATGTGATCTCTCCATATAAGATTTTCATCATAGTTATTAAATCTGACCCAAAGGTTGACCTGGCCAAGGGGTCGGGTTCCGGGTCACACGGGTTGACCCTGGTCAACTCGAGAAAAATTAATTAATTATATATATATATATATATAAGGCCAAGTGTTCACAAATTAATTTTACATTTTTTAGGTTTATTTAAAAAAATATAAAAAAAAATCGAGTCTCACCCAAGTTACGCTAGGTCACTTGGGTTTTACCGGGCCAATTGCAAGCCCGAGTTTAGATCATTTAAAACTCGTCCAAGGCCCTGGGTCCCAAGTCAACCCATTGGGTCGGGTTTTATGTCTATGATTCTCATACGGGCCAATTCAATGTATAAGTCATTTGATAAACACCTATATATTAGTTATAGATATTTTTCATACTTCAGTTTATGAAAACAACTGCTTCCTTTCATAAAGAAAAGAATATAATATATATCAATCTCAACAGCTCTAATTAATATACAGTCTTAATAAAGTATTGACTAGCTAGGAATATTTTAGAAACAATATTTTGATGCAATAGAAATCTCATAATTATAACTTTATAATTTTCTTTACAAAATATTTTTGTCCCAAATATTTTATCTTTACTCTAGATTCATTAATACAATATTTGATGAATATTAAAAATAAATAAACTTTTATTAATAAATTAAATATATTTATATGAATAAAATTAATGTTACATATAATCAACTGATTGACTACATGATATATACACTAATATTCTTTCCTCTAGCAAATTGAGTTTCAATCTTGAGATTAGATCTTAATCTACTTTCATTATTTTATTTGGTGAGGTAGGTTGATATGTCGCAAATCTGGCTTTTAACTTTGAAATTAGACCTTGAATCTAGTTTCATTGTTTTTATGTGAGATGGCAGGTTGATATATTGCAAATCTAGCTTTGACTTTAATTGAGTTTAAACTTTTATTATAATTTTTTTTTTACAAGTTGATATGAGTTGAAAGTACAAATTTAATTAATTATAGACATAGGCTTTTAATTGACAATTGGCTTTTCAGCACTAACCTTTTCCTTTCCTGTTAGGCAGAATGTCCTAATTTCAATTTAGGTGAGATGTTGAACCTCTGTTTCAATCTCCAGAT
>Ga0325411_1009874_pt1 | contig 10126 bp, 5 predicted proteins | sample PopdelMetagenome_13_FD_206181 | JGI IMG/M metagenome (GOLD analysis project Ga0325411, IMG submission 206181) | Populus deltoides microbial communities from Bellville, Georgia, United States - Xylem-PdIQD-R4 | ecosystem: Host-associated > Plants > Phyllosphere > Stem > Wood/Secondary xylem...
AGATCACCTAAACTGAGCACATTTAATTGAATAAATTAAAGAAAAAAGAATGAAATAGAATATTCAGCTCTGTTGATAAAATACCATACAAACGCTTGCGTTTGTAAGTTGCTGCTTCCAAGTTCTGTAAGGACCTTTTTGATCTAATCTTCTTGGTAATATAGTCCAAGCTAGTGGGGCTGAAGGGGATGTCGAATGAATGAGGGTATGTTTTTTTTTTAAATTGATAACTTAAATAAAATATAAATATTAAATACTATCAGATTTAACTGTAACTAATTCAAGATATATGTATTTGTGTCGGATAAATATAACATTATATATATATATATATATATTGTTATTTTATTTTATTTTATATTGAATAGTATTCAGACGAATATCATATATGTCAAAAACTCGATAAATAAAATATATTTTATTTTATTTTATTTTATTATATATATATATAATGAGGTTTTTTTCGTTTAATTTGTTTTGTTTTATCTCAAACTACGTACATGATATATTTGGGATGGATCCACCGACCTGACCTGATAAATCTAGTACCCAAACCTTTAATCCGGCTAGATCCCAAGCCTGATCTAATAAAATATGGTTTTAATTTTTTTTACACCGGAAAAGAAACGGGGGGAAAGTAGAATGATTTCAAGGAATAATTTGAGGCCATTGACTTACGCTTCCTTCTTGTCGTGTAGGAAAATGCAAGGTTGTATGTTCAGTGGGCATTGTTATAGTTTAATGAGACAACGGACAAACAAGATCGCCGACGCTAATTAGCTTTATAATGGCTTGTGATTAATTTTGCCTCGACAAAGTAAGATCAGTGAAGCTTGCAAAGGGTGTTTCTTGCCTGGATCAATTCAATAAATAAAAAGCCTTTGGAGAAGAAGATTAGATGAAAAGGATGGGATTAGGTACCTGTTAACTAGATAGATAATTCCTCTTTGATGGACCCTCCCATCCCAAGTTGTGAGTGCTTAATGAGTCATCGAAATACATTAAAAATGGTTAAACCCAGATCAGCACTATTATTTAAACTTGCCTTTTAAACTGAACTTCTTTGCGTCATAGAGCACAAGGTATTATTATTGGCTGATGGAGTTTGAAGTCCGAAATGGCCCAGGTTTCCGTGGAAAACCTCCCCTGAGATTGACTCTAAAATCATCTCTCAGTTTCCATCTCTCCTCCTCTTATTCCAAAACATTCCCATTTATCCCCACATCACCTTCTCTGTAGCAAGCATCATATCTCAGCAAAAATATTATTTAAATCAAATTTCTATGATTGCATTACACACACGAACACACATACATAAATAGCAAGTACGCATGCATAAACTAGCATGTGTCAACGTCCTTTCACGAGGTCTAAAGACATCATACGATCTCCTTTAGGAGAGTGAGCGGGTGTATGGATGCATGCTTTTCTGGCCTTGAATATCATGCATACATGCATGAAATCTCAAGGGTTGGTCGAGTGATCAAGAAGGTATACTTCCCTCGTTAACTTACAAGGATTTATTAGAGTTTTCTAACACATCAACTATACCAAGAATATATTTTAAAATTATTAAAGAAAAAAACCTTAAATCTTAGTTGACTAGCGAAGTATTCTAATATATCCTTGGCACCGAGAAAAAAAATTATGCATACATGAGATAGCATTTATGGTACCATTCACAATAATTGTTTTAATTCTGCTCACGTAAGCTTCTGATACTGTTGATACTTGTTGCTGAAATTGGCCCGCCTCATTAGCCTTTTTTTCTCCTATAAAACCCCTCAAATTCTCATGCTGTTCTTCATTGCCACAATCTCCAGAAACAAGAATACAAAACCTTGAAGTATCATCCTAGACTTCTAGCCATGCTTCCAGGTGAGCTCACAGGAATTCGCTATCTAACAGCTGATCAAAATCTGGTTCCATTTCCGGCTAATTTCGGCATGATGCAACAAAGCAACATACCATCCTTCCATTTCAACAGGCTCTTAAGCAACTTGCAGAATTCATCCTTACCTCAAACAGTTTATGAATTCGCTCCGCAGTCCTCGAGTCTCAGCAACAACTCAACTTCAGATGAATCCGAGGAACACCAACTGAGCATCATCGACGAAAGGAAGCAGCGGAGAATGATTTCCAATAGAGAGTCCGCCCGTAGGTCAAGGATGAGGAAACAGAAGCACCTAGACGAGCTATGGTCTCAGGTGGTTCGGTTGCGAACTGAGAACCACAATCTGATAGACAAGTTGAGTCATGTGTCTGAGTGTCATGACCGTGTTCTTCAAGAGAATGCAAGGCTCAAACAAGAAGCTTCTGATTTTCGCCAAATGCTTACTGACTTTCAAATTGGCAGTCCTTACACTACTACTGCTTTAAGGGATCTTGAAGAGGTCCCCTGCAACACGGCCCATCTCAGAGCTGAATCCTCAAACCAATCCATCACTAGTTCCGTGGGCTTGCTTCATTGAAAACAAGAGATCGTTTGCCATTTTAATAACTACTTCATGTTCCTTCTGTTGTGATAATTATCAATGAGTATTTGCCTTAACTTTAGCTTATATCTTCTATAACAGCTTTTTAACCATTCCCCTCCTTGGCTTAATTATCACCCCAAGTCCTTAAAACAATCAAATCCCTTTATATAACTTTCTATCAAACTTCTCGCCGCGTATGCATTAATGCAGGCGGCAAAGAAAATTACTACTTGAAAATGATATATCCTAAGGGTCCATTAGGAACATATAAAAGAATAATCATGCTTGAACAACTTTTAATTATGAACTTAAGAGCCCCACCAACCCTTAATATTAGAGTCCACCAGAAGTACTAATTAATCACAGATGAAATTGACGAAACCAGAAAAGGAGAAAGAAAGAAAAGAAAAGAAAGAAAGAAAGAAAGAAAGAAAAAGGAGAAAGAAACAATGATCTCTGACGTTTCGAGATTTTGTTTCATTCACTATAAGAGGAAGTAAGACTTTTCTCAGGTGGACTAAAAGATGATGAAGAAACAAGAAAAATTCCTGGAAGTGGTGGACCTTGTCTGAACTGGATCATTCACGCCAAGGCGAAGGGAGGTCCCATAGCTAGGTCAAGTGTTGCTCACGATTGCATGAGCAACAAGACAAATGGTTGTGGAGGTGCTGGTGGTAGTGGCTCATCATACAAGTAACAACTACTGCTACAAGAAGCAAAAACATTTGAAAGGGCTATCCACTAAAATACCCTCAACCAGCTCAAGTACTATTCTTAGCTTTTTGTGAGGACACCATTGCCCTGCCTAACTTGGTTTGCCTGAGTAGAGTTTTCTCACCAATCCCGAGGGCATCATCATAGTGGAGCCTATGTACTTCAGGTGTTGTTTTGCAAACGGTTCCTTTCTGTAATAATGGCATATAAAACTACATTGGCAAGCCTGTCTGTTCCTCGCATATCTTTCTTCTTCTTTTTTGCACAAGGATTTGTTCCTACAGATACAGGAATCGAATGAAACATTTACTTGAAAATATATATGATTTATATTATTTTTTAATATTCTCTTTCAAGTTAAATTTTTAGATTTCCATGCTATCATTTGCTTTCTAATATAAAACAATATTAAACCATTATATGAAATTTTAGAATTTAATTTATATTATTTTTTAATACTAACATACAGATATATGAGGTAATATTAGCACCCATGATGATTATATAGTTGACTTGAATAAAATGAACCCCATTTTTTTCCACAAAACTTCCATTATTTGGGTTTTGTTTCAATCCGTAAGATGTCTGGATGGGCTTTAGCAGATCACCTAAGAGTTCACATCTCCGTTCAATCAGAAATTATTTTTTTAATGAATATTTTAGTTTCTGTACTTATTCTGAACTGTCAAAATCTCAGTTTTAATAAACAAGTTAAGAAATCAAAATCAATGTGCTTAAACTTCAAAGTTCATGGAAAACCTTGGAATTGTTAATGGGGGAAAGTAATTCAGTCCATATGGCATCACAAGCTTTTAAAAAAATTAGAATGCTCGGCTAAATCAACGTGCTCTTCTTCTTTCTTTCTTTTTTAGAAAGAATTTCAGATTAAAATGGCCGAAAGTGCATGGGTTGTAATTTTGTTTTTTTATTAATGTAAATATTCGGAACAGTTTTCACTTACTTTGATTAATTTTATAAATTTTAAAATTAATAACTGTTTAACCTTTTAGTATTAATCATATTAACAAACATAATATAAAACTTTAAAAAAATAAACTTTTTAATCTCAAGTCTTTCCCGATCGTTTGCCTGCGCTGTATTTGTTGTGCCGAGTAAGAGCTGAAAGTTTCTCCAAAACCTCTGCACACTGCTTCCTATTGATTGTCGAATATCATCGTCTTCTTGTCGTGCGTGGACGTAATCATATAAAACCTTGTGTTTGTATATTTAATTTATTTTCCTCTCGCTCTTTTCCTTTGGGATATCTTTTGTATATATCCTTTGCTCCTCATGAACACGATAGATCAGTAGATATTAAAATTAAAAAAAATATTTTGAGCATATTGTAGTTTTTTTTTTTAACTAAACTTTTTAATATTACATTTTGCAATTTGAATAAAACAGATATTGAAAATCAATTAAATGATAATAATAATATAAATATAACTCATTTTTGTTTTCCCTTCACGCTAATCCTCTCTTCTCTCTCATGTTTTTCTTTGTCAAACACAAGTCTAAAAGAAAAACCCAAACACGCACAAATATAAGGTTTAAGACAAAATCTCTACCTTCTTCTATTTTGTGGCAAACTTTCCTCCGTTTTCCATTGGGATTACTTGAAATTTGAGTCTCTGGAATGCTTAGCTGTCCGTGAAAAGGTCAAGTTGCAGGTCAAAAGGTGGGCACTTGAATACTAGTAGGATTAAATTTTTATTGGCAGAGCGAGAGATTGTAATTTCGTCTCTTTTATTTTAGTTCAAAAGGTTAAGAAAGAAAATAAAGAGAGTTTTCATTGTTGCAAAAATAAAGAGAGAGCAATTCTTTATCATCTAAGATATCAAAAGGTAGGAGGAAAAGCACTTTAGCATCTATAATTTTTACACTATTCCACTTCAGATCATTTTGTTTAGCAATTTCCAATGCCAGGCTCATAGTGTCCATTCGCATTCTGTTTCATGCTTACACGAACCAATAGCAATATGGGGTCCTTGCTACAGTTGCACCTCCTGCCACCTCTTTCTCCATAAAAATATGTCGAGCTGCCACGAGAAATAAAGCGGCACATTCATCGTCATCCACTGGCAAAGCCACTATCTCATTATATCGGGAAATGCATTTGTGTTTTGTGTTTTCTTTACGGAAGGATTCAGATGGGTTTTGGTTGTGTTTTCGTGTATGATTCGTGGTCCAAACTGACCGGATTTTGGGTTTAAACTAAGGCAGATCAAGGCTGTGAAATTGACTGGCATTTGAGTCAAAAAAAGGTGTGATTTCTAATTCCATTTAAGGTTAAATTGCCCAGAAAGAACGAAGGTTTTGGCAGAGATATGGGGTGAAATGTGATGCTGGCAACTGTGGAGGGTAGATGGGGATAAAATAGTCAAAGAGATGGAGAATCTGTTGGAGGTGATGGGGAAAGGTCGTTGCGCAGAAGAAAGGGAGAGATACGATAGAGATGATGGTTCCCTATGTAAAGTGTAAACAGACGGGAGAGAAGCGCTAATTTATTTTTTTCTTCAAGTTTTTCGATGATATTTTTATTATTTCTAGTGTATGCTTTCTAGTTAGTATTTCGAATATAGTAACTAATTAATATTTAGGTTACAAAGTATAATTAATTTTTCAAATAGATATACCAGTGGGAATGTTATTTTAGTCATTATATATATATATAAATGTTATTTAATGGGTACCAAATAAGTGGCAAACAACAACAGGTGCCCAGATGCATAAATCATTACACAAATGCCATTTTATTGTAGAACAGTGGAAGGCGTATCACCAGAAGAGAATCTGTAACGATGAAATCTGATCGATATAAAAACTGAGTGTTCATGCTCTAACAATTAAATGATAAAATAAAACTAATTAGTACAGAAATACCACTGGTAAAAAGAGGGGGGGAGAAGGGTCATGGTCCACTTATATCTTGTGTGTAGATATAGTCTGTATGATCAGCCATGGACCGTCTAATCAAACACTCTTCTGCACTTTCTAACCCAGAGCATGACCCATCATCATTGATGCTTGACTCCTCCTGCATGAACAGAAACAAGGACATTAGCTCGCAATCTTGCATCGTGATAAATAACTTAATTTTTCTTGAGGGAGACGACTAGAAATACAAGCTCACAGGTGATGATCCCGCAGGAATGTGTGAGGATGTTTCCGGCGGTGTGGATTCTGGCCTGGTGGAGGCTGAAATAGACCTGGATTTTGCACCTGAGAATAAAAGAAACAGTACCATCATTAAGAAAGTGAGCTTCCTTGGCATTTTTGTGATTAAGACAGCAAGAGCTAGTGGAGATAAATGGAAGGCGATGGAAAGGTTTGCTACCTTATATAATTGAGGCGGTGTATCGAGAAGTGAGACCGACTTGGGATGGAGAGTAAGGGGAAGGCTCCTCCATAAATGAGCATTGAAATCATGCCACCAAAAGTCAAACATTACATCGCCAGTGCCCCCTTGGGGTCAATGATTTCTATTTCTTTCTTCCTGGGAAACACCACCATTTAGAGACATCGTCGAGAATTGTTTTTCCTCTCGTCCTTTTGCCTTTTCCATGTCGATGACGCAGTCAAGGAGTTGTGCTACGTGTGATAAGAAGCTAGCTAGCTGTCCTTGCTGGTGTTTGATAAGGGTCTTGCATGTGATAGACACCTACCGATCTCGGGCTCCGGATGGGAATTTATTGGCAACCTTCCATGATTTAGCTGCTCCTGTAGTTTTTTAGAACTCGATTACGGTAATTTTAATTCAACATGCCGGTAAGCCTGTAGCTCGATTAGCGGTAGGATCATTCTCCTCCTATCCTCTTCTTTGTAACAAAAAAATAAATTGAATTCAACATAAATGAGAAAAGGCACGCCAAATTAGGTGGATAAATTGGGCAATCATAATGTAAAATGCAAATAAATAGAGAAATGACACAAAAACAAAAAGTTTTTGGTAAAATATCTTATTTTTTTAGGATGTCAAGGTTCCTAACCATAATATTTAATTAAATTTTTATAAATTAGTCGATCGCACCGCGATAATCAATTAAACCAGCAGACATATTACAACTGTCATTGAAATTTTATTAATTACAAGGGTTGATATGGCATTACCAATAAAATTTGCATTTGGCTGATAATAGTTTTTTTAGACAAATATCAAAACACGTGTGTGAGATCTTTTTAACTTTGTTATTTTAAATGAATCCGATCTTTTATATGATATCTTCTATGTAAATATCACTTACATTCAGATATTTGCATACATTGTAACTAAGCAAATATAAAGTTCGACCATTGTACTCAGTATTCAACCGAATTTACAACATGTCATTGTTTAATTGCACTAACCAAATTATTTTTATTACTGAATATTTTTTAAATTTTCAAATCAAACCTTCTTGGAATGTGTTTATGGCTTAGTGCCAAGTCATTATAAATAACAAAACTATACCCATAAGCATCTTCTAATTCAAGAACATGAAATATGATTTCATCATCATCAACAACATCATTATTATTTAACAACAAACAATTTCTTTTATTTCTACATACAACGTACCTAGATTGTCATTTAACAATAAAATACTCTACCATTGAATGTGATTCTACTATTCATGTCATGAACAATGGCATCATGTAATAACACAACGTAAACATGTTATGAGATATTCTGTAAAATAAAACAATTTAGATTTTGGTCAATTAGACATAATTTTAATTAAATTGTATTACTCCAATCCTAATTGGCAAAATTCATATCAAATTCAATCAAATTTCTAACATTTAACATTAAAGCAAATTCACTAAAAATTAAACATAATTCATAAAATGAAATCTAATTAATCTTTTTATGCTCAAATACGTTAAATCAAACCTAATTAATTCATAGCAAATTATTAAATTAATATAATTCAAAAAAAACACTAAATTCGTCAACTTATCAACAATTCAATGGAACATGTAATTCGTTATAATTCTACTATATTCATGATCTCTTGCTTTAAATCATCAAGCGTAGTTGATTACATTATTAGTTGATTCCAACAATACATAAAATTCCTAATTCGACAATTTAATAGTAATTAAACGCAACATATAATTAATTGAAATAATTAATTTATTGTATTTTCATATTCAACTATATCAAAACATCAATAGTTTATGATATTTTTAATTAATCTAACATCAATTCAACAAATTCTAAAGTCACCATATACTTTATATTCAACTTGAATAATCATTTCATTTCAACCAAACCACACACAAATTCATAGCAACGTAGAATGTTTACCTTGCTTGTAGGACTAGAGAAAAGGCTAGGGCAACAGCGACAAAAAATGTAACAGTGGATTTTTAACATATAAGTATTCAAGGATGCTTAAAGACTAGAATATGTTTAATTTTTTATTGTTTCAAGGTAAAAAATACAAGTGTTTATTATGTTTTTTTAAAGAGAAATTGAGGGCATTGGTTGGTTTTTGAATAGAGATGCAACGTTTGTATGTGTTGTTTTTTTGTGTGTTTTTCTATCTTAATTAATGTCACATTTTTGAAGTACGACATACTAAATTATCGCGGTTCAGAAATATAATGCTTAAACATATCGCGATTTCTAATAGTAATATTTACTAAATGTTGAGCTCTTGAAGTGTGATATAGCCAAAGTGTGTTATTTTACTATTTTTCTTTCAAACAATGTCATAGTTAGCATCTAATTTTCGTGAATTTCATGCATCACGTGTCTAGCTCACATCTCCACATGTGATAAGTTTCGAATAAGTAAAATATCAATAATAATAAAAAAAAACACAAAAATGAAACATCGGGGGATCCAATTTTTCCTATCAGGAAATTGACTTTATATAATTTATAAAATTGACAACCGTTATTAATTGGCCTGCTTTAATCTTTTTTTTTTAATCATGGAAAAAACTGATAAAAAAACGAAACATTAGCACAAAAACAAGACTTATTTATTTATTTTTTTTTACAGTGCTGGAATTCGGGCTATATCTAGAATTGTGTGAAAGTTTCCATGCAGTTCATTGAACTAGATGTCATCACGCTTGGCAATGCGAAACACTATAATAAGAAGAGGAGGTAATTGGCATTTAACTAGCAGAAAACAAGAGAGGGCTTCAAAAAGGCAAACATGAAGCATCTTGAACATTAATTAACAAAGATCGTGCTTCATTTAATTTGCTTATCGATCGAGGCTATTTGACTTTTATTTTCACGTTGACTTTAGATAGCTGGATCGATTACAATTCCCATCAGACTCTACTGCTATTTGTCTAGATAAACTAATCAACTCTACTGTAGTTAAGATCGAAATTCGAATCCCATTACAATAAGCTGACGACTGTATAATTTGGCAAGAACATGCATGGAAACTAGAGAGGAAAGCCAATGTATGTCCACAACGCACCAATTAAGGCTACATTTGTTTACTTTGAGTTTTTGTGTTTGCAGTGCAAAAAATACAGCAAGGTATCTGGTAACACTTTAAACTGTGTTTTTTTATTGTGGGGCTTGCTAAAAAATTGAGTTTGAAACACAGTTTTTGAGAAGCAATTTTTACATGCTTTTGTAACTGAGTTTCATCAAACTCTGTTTGTTTTTGCGTTTCAAAAACGCTTTTGAAAAAATTTAATTTTTTTTACTTCAAATTAATTTTTTTTGTGTTTTCAGATCATTTTAATACGCTGATATAAAAAATAAAAAAATATTTTATACATGTTTTTTACTGTATATAAACCACAACCACAATTTTTATCAAACAAATATTTAAATTTTTTTTATAATTTTGTTTATATATTTCAAACAAATAAAAAGGGATAAGGTGAGCAAAACCCATGAAAATTACAAGGGTCCTCAAATCTCAATAATCGAGTGCAGATTTTTTCATGAGCTGGATTGGGATTTTGTGGGCCTTA
>Ga0325411_1009876_pt1 | contig 10125 bp, 8 predicted proteins | sample PopdelMetagenome_13_FD_206181 | JGI IMG/M metagenome (GOLD analysis project Ga0325411, IMG submission 206181) | Populus deltoides microbial communities from Bellville, Georgia, United States - Xylem-PdIQD-R4 | ecosystem: Host-associated > Plants > Phyllosphere > Stem > Wood/Secondary xylem...
GTTTGTGTATGCTCACTTTCCCATCAACGCTTCCATCACCAACAGCAACACTGCTATCGAGATCCGGAACTTTCTCGGCGAGAAGAAGGTAGGAATTTATTCCCAAGTTTTGTTTTTTTCTGTGTCGACTGGTATTCCCGGTGTGATGCTATAAGAAATGAGGTCAAGGGTTTTTCATTTTTTTTGTTGGACTTTGTTGCTAGAAATATTAGAGCTGCGAGAAAGTTAATATGTGAATAAGTTTTAGTTTTGGGTTCCTGTAGCATGAAATAAATATTTGCAATTGGTGAATTGGTAGAATATTAATGGAAATACAGCGAGGCTTAGTAAAACCCTGGTCATGTTAATAATCTAGATGCTGTGATTAGTGGAAAATGAAACTTAGTTTTAGGATCTTTTTATATGAGAGAATTGACGTGAGTTTTTAGAATTGATAATGCAGGATGCCAGTTTTTACTAGTTTGTCTTACTAGCGAAGTGTTTGGAATTAAATGCTGTGATGTGCTGATGATTTCATTTGACACGGTGGAATATTGTTAATGCAAGTTTTGTTGGATATGTATGTTGTCCAGTCTCGGGGTCCGTTGTGCTAAGTGCACGGACTCTAGTGTGCTATTTCAAATCTCATTTGAGTCTTATAATACAGTAAGCTCGGTTTCCAGGGCTCAAAGGATTGGGTTTTTTATATTTTTCTTTGGATGCTGCAACATGCAAGTATGGAATAATTGGTTGTTACTGATAGCTGTATTCTATTTAATTGAAATGAAGATTGTTTTGATTATGGGATCTGGGATTAAGTTTCTGTTTCATGGATACGAGTTATTGTACATTGGTGGTATGGAATAATTGGTTGTTACTGATAGCTGTATTCTAATTATTTGAAATGAAGATTGTTTTGATTATGGCTTCTTGAATTTTCTGTTTCATGGATAGGAGTTATTGTAGAATTGCAGTGTTTGCAATACCGTGACAAAATGCAGACTTTGTGGTGTAGATTGGCTAGTAATTGGCTTCGGACGTGTTCTGATGTTGTTTTCTACAGGTTAGGAAGGTTGATATGCTTGAAGGGGTTAGTATTCTCCGATCTGAAAAGGTGAAGGATGAGCTCGTCCTTGATGGCAATGACATTGAGCTTGTTTCACGGTCGGCAGCTTTGATCAACCAGGTCGCTTTTTATCTCTTTTTGTTTGCGAGTGTGTGCTAGCATTTCTGTACATCCTAGAATATGTACTCATGAGCATTAAGCACACTGTAGTATTCTTTCTTGCGCACTATAGAGTTGTTGTTCCTGTGGATGAGAAAGATGCATCCGAAGTCACTGGAATTGCTTTCATGCTCTTACCTCCTCTCTTTTGTACAGAAATGTCATGTCAAGAACAAGGATATCCGAAAATTTCTTGATGGTATCTACGTAAGTGAGAAGGGCACTGTGGTTGAGGAAGAATGAGGGTACCGATTCCAGTTGCATCAACATGGTGGGATTTCCGTTCAAGCTTCTTTTTAAATCTTTTGGGTTTTCAAAAATTTTTCAATTATAACATCTGTTGGATACTTGCTAGAGTTTCTGTTTTTAGAAGTTTTGTCATGTTATGGGATTGCTTTTGTATTTTCTTGCTTTGCCCTTGTAGTACAAATATGTCTTACAGTCACTATACATTCGTCAGCAAGACTAGCATTAGCAATACCAGCTTTTCCGAAAAACAATTGCAGCATTTTGGCATGCGAATCAAGTGCAACTCTCCATGAATTAGAATTTAATTGCAGCGAAACTCGTTGCGTACATCATAAGCCGAATTTGCAGGATTCAAATTCAGTGAAAAAAAAAAACTCACTAACACTAACAAAAATTAAAAATTTAAATTATTTTCACCAATTGTGAAATGCGAGGGTTCAACTGAAGTGAAATCTTGTGGTGAATTTGCCCCCAATTCCAGTAAAAATATCAAATCAGAGGTCATCTGATGACTGATAAAACAAAATGATTAGTTAGTTAATGTGTGTTATTGAGGAGTAAACCAATTGATTAGTGAGGATTGAGATTGATAAGCTACTTCGTGAGAAGGGAGATCGGAGTCGGAGGCGGTAGAGAGAGGAGTGGGAGAGTAGAAGAGTAAATGATGAAGGAGTTCTTGAAGTGATTTTGATTTTGGACTTCGAGATGTTAGGGTTTCGTCTCTTAGAGTGAGAAATGTTGTTCTTTAGGTTCGGATCACGGCAGTTGCTGTTACAACAGCAACGATGGTGTCGCCATAAAGCAGCAATGAATTAGTGGGCGGGGGGAGAGGAGTTGGGAGTGTTTACAGTTACGGCAGCGATGATGGTGTCGCCGTAAAGCAAAAATTATGTAGTGGGCGGGGGGAGAGGAGTTGGGAGTGTTTATAGCATTTCTTGTGATATTTAGAGGGTGTTAGAGAGAGTAATGGATTGTGTGGCTTCTTCCAAACTCTCTTTTATTAATGTTTGGTTAAAAATCGAACTGTGGTTTTGCATGTGGATCCCATGATAAATCCGAGGTCTAGCCTCAGTTAATGAGAAGCACCTCAAAGATGTTTTTCACATGAAAAAGTTGGTCATGAGGCAAATCAAACTTATTATCGTTGAAAATATTAGACAAAACTGGCCTCCCTATCGAAGCACATTGGAACACCACAACCTATCTCTCCAATATTTTTTGCTGTATCGTCTCCTCCAACCTTGCATAAACCACCACTTTCCCTGCAGATTTGATGCAGATCTGAATTAATTTCGGTGAATAAGGATGCCAACTTGCCTTTCAGTTTCCTATGCTTTCAGTAAAAAGTTGTGGTTGGTGTCATTTTTTTGTTGTGCTTTCACTAAAGATGTGACGGCAAGTTCTAGCTCCTCCCAAGATGAATAGATAGGTGGGAGGGGTAAAAGTTTTGTGTTAAAAAGGATTTCTTGTTGTGTTATTGGTACTTGCTTGGTCCTCCTGTATCAACCATGTTTCGAAGGCCCAGAATAATTAAATACATATTGCTTGGTTCTTGATATATATAAGGTAAGAGATATCATTTATAAGATTTTTGGTGTTGAGAACAACCAATAAGTCAGAAAGAACAATTCAATCAGAAAGAACAATTCAATCGTGCACATTCATTCCTATGCAATGTGATTGAATGTGTTGTTGGAGTTTGAAAATAAAAATGAAAAATTTTACAGATTAATTGAACATGTCAGATAAATTTTATATATAATAGAATTGCAGATAATTTAATGGAATAATAAAAAATATTCTTCATAAAATATTATTTACTTTATAATATAATAGTAGTTAAAAATTATATATGTATGGTCATTTTATCACTGAACCCCAATTTGATTTATTTTTGTTTAATTTAAATTTTAATTATAGTTTTAACTAAACATATATTTTATCAAACAAATCTCAACTAAAAGTATTTTTTATAAAATAATTGTTTTCAAACCCAACCATAAAAGTTACCATAATATGAAACATACTCTTGATTTAAATAAGTACTAGTGTTTTAGAACTTCTGAAATGAAGTGGCACTTATACAACAAATATAATTATGAATTTGAAAATTATTTAGAAATTATATTTAAAATTGAAAAATAAAATATAAAACAAATATTGATTTTGAGATTAAAAGATAACCTCACTTTAGCCTCCAATCCATTATTCAATTGTCAATTGAATATCGAAACTTGTGATTTATTAATTTTGCTAAAATAATAAGAGATATTTAGTTTTTTTTTTTATAATATGATAAATTGGTCATTACTTCAAGTGCACATGTATTTTCACAGCTACTCTTATACTTAGTCTTTGTGTTTAATAGCCTGTTTAATATTATAGTAGTGATTTTTAATATATATATCAAAATAATATTTTATTTTTAATTTTTAAAATTAACTTTTTATATTATTACACTAAAACACTTTAGAAAAACAATAAAAAATTTGAAAAAAATTATTTTTTACAAAAATACTTTCTAAACACAAAAATAAACAGGCCTTAAATATTAAATTTGATATTTTCTACAAAAACAACTCTTAAATTCAATTAAAAGCTTTCCAATAATTAAGTCAATATACATTAAAATAAAAGCAAATTAAATGAAAAAAATAGAAAAAGCCCGATGAGAAGCATGAAGCAGCAGCATCAGCTACCTTACAAAAGGAAGGGGGAAGTTAGGGCGAGATTCCACCGAACCTTAAAGTTAACAACTGGATAATTTTTTAGTGGTCTTAAAATGACTCAAACTAATAACTATTAAGAAACAATCTTAAAATCCAACCAGCTAAGCGAGAGGTTTTATTATTGTTGTTTTACCTGTTTTTCTAGGTAAGAAAATAACAAAGACTTTGCATGCAACCAGAAAATATAATCTAGTCATGTTGATAGTTGGAAGGATATTCTTTCTACAAGAGCCTAGTTTGGAGGACCATGAAGATAACAAACTGTGATTATTTATAAATTTTGGTAATGTTTATAATTATAGCAATAATTATTTTTAAAAATAATTTTTGTTTTAAAATATATTATAATAATATTATAATATTTTTATTTTTAACATTATTGTCATCAAAACAATTAAAAATTATATAAAAATTTAATTTTTAAAAAATCATATGATAGGCTAGCCCGCTGAGATGCCTAAATGAGCCGGTGAATCTCTCCCTCCCCATCTCTTTTTTCTCCCCACCATCGACATTCCACACATGACAAGGAAGATGAGGATTGTATTTACTTTGTTTTGTGATTTATGCATAAATCCAAGAAACCAAAATAAATTGCAATCTACATAAAATACAATTTTGATAATTCTTTTTATTGAAAATAAACTGATTTATGCATATAGACCTAAAATTCATAATTCCTTTTTAGTGTCAAATCATAGTTAAATTTCCTCCACTTCACATGTAATTTTCTGCATTAAAATTGTTCTTCAGTGTCATGTTAGGGAATATACTTTTCAAAAACTACTATCGTTATTTGTAATTGTTTTTAATGAAACTTATTTTTTTTTTCTGTGTACCCTTTTTATTTGTCTTGAATAAATATAAATACTTCTCATAATTTTTATTTTTTTAAATGTTTTAAAATCCATAATATTCTAAAAAATGTATTATGCACTAACACAATAACTCATCCAAAACCTCTGTAGCCAAGATATTTATCTCATAAATATTGTCATAAATTCTCAATAATATCTCACTTTCATCTATTTAATCTTCACCAACATCTCAAAAGGATAACAAAACCAAATTAGTGCAAAAGTTTCATGAATGAGTTGTGATTAATGTTTTTGCTTATGTGTTGCACCATCATCACATGAGCATGGAAAAAGCAATCGATATGTATAAAAATTAAATTTTAAGAAATGAATTTGAAAATAAATATTTAAAACAAAATATATATAGCAATCAAAAGTTTGAGCATCAAATTTAATATAATTAACAAATAATATGATGTTTTTAATTTTTTCACAACTTTTGAAAAGTGTTTTCCTTCCAAGATAAAAAGAAAACACTTTCCTGAAAATCAAGTTAAATTTTTCTTTGATGAGAAAATGTTTTTTATTGATCGAAAAATATTTTGACTAACCTTTCTAATAATAAATAAATACAAAAAATTTTTAAAAATAAATTTTTAGAAAGTAAACACAAACATATCCTAAATAAAAAACACAGACGACATGAACAAATAAATTCAACTTAAAAAAAATGTTTGAATATAAAAAATGAAAGACCTTAAATATGGGTCGGGCCTGTATGGGCTTGGGTTGGATCTAAACCATCACGAAACAGGTCCTGGTCATCTCCGCTCAGCCTTAATAATTCTAGGGTTTATAAAGAAAATATGTCTAGGGTTTTGGGGCACCTCTGAAACAGAGAGAGCAGACTAGAGAGACGGCTGCCACAAACCATGAAGACAATTCTGTCGTCCGAGACCATGGACATCCCCGATGGGGTGAAAATCAAGATCAGTGCTAGAATCATAGAAGTGGAAGGCCCAAGAGGCAAGCTGAGCAGGAACTTCAAGCATCTGAATCTAGATTTTCAGCTGATAAAAGACGAGGAAGGGAAGAGAAAGCTCAAGATCGATGCGTGGTTTGCAACAAGAAAGACCAGTGCTGCTATCAGGACCGCCCTGAGCCACGTGGGGAACTTGATTACTGGGGTTACCAAGGGGTACAGATACAAGATGAGGTTTGTGTATGCTCACTTTCCCATCAACGCTTCCATCACCAACAGCAACACTGCTATCGAGATCCGGAACTTTCTCGGCGAGAAGAAGGTAGGAATTTATTCCCAAGTTTTGTTTTTTTCTGTGTCGACTGGTATTCCCGGTGTGATGCTATAAGAAATGAGGTCAAGGGTTTTTCATTTTTTTTGTTGGACTTTGTTGCTAGAAATATTAGAGCTGCGAGAAAGTTAATATGTGAATAAGTTTTAGTTTTGGGTTCCTGTAGCATGAAATAAATATTTGCAATTGGTGAATTGGTAGAATATTAATGGAAATACAGCGAGGCTTAGTAAAACCCTGGTCATGTTAATAATCTAGATGCTGTGATTAGTGGAAAATGAAACTTAGTTTTAGGATCTTTTTATATGAGAGAATTGACGTGAGTTTTTAGAATTGATAATGCAGGATGCCAGTTTTTACTAGTTTGTCTTACTAGCGAAGTGTTTGGAATTAAATGCTGTGATGTGCTGATGATTTCATTTGACACGGTGGAATATTGTTAATGCAAGTTTTGTTGGATATGTATGTTGTCCAGTCTCGGGGTCCGTTGTGCTAAGTGCACGGACTCTAGTGTGCTATTTCAAATCTCATTTGAGTCTTATAATACAGTAAGCTCGGTTTCCAGGGCTCAAAGGATTGGGTTTTTTATATTTTTCTTTGGATGCTGCAACATGCAAGTATGGAATAATTGGTTGTTACTGATAGCTGTATTCTATTTAATTGAAATGAAGATTGTTTTGATTATGGGATCTGGGATTAAGTTTCTGTTTCATGGATACGAGTTATTGTACATTGGTGGTATGGAATAATTGGTTGTTACTGATAGCTGTATTCTAATTATTTGAAATGAAGATTGTTTTGATTATGGCTTCTTGAATTTTCTGTTTCATGGATAGGAGTTATTGTAGAATTGCAGTGTTTGCAATACCGTGACAAAATGCAGACTTTGTGGTGTAGATTGGCTAGTAATTGGCTTCGGACGTGTTCTGATGTTGTTTTCTACAGGTTAGGAAGGTTGATATGCTTGAAGGGGTTAGTATTCTCCGATCTGAAAAGGTGAAGGATGAGCTCGTCCTTGATGGCAATGACATTGAGCTTGTTTCACGGTCGGCAGCTTTGATCAACCAGGTCGCTTTTTATCTCTTTTTGTTTGCGAGTGTGTGCTAGCATTTCTGTACATCCTAGAATATGTACTCATGAGCATTAAGCACACTGTAGTATTCTTTCTTGCGCACTATAGAGTTGTTGTTCCTGTGGATGAGAAAGATGCATCCGAAGTCACTGGAATTGCTTTCATGCTCTTACCTCCTCTCTTTTGTACAGAAATGTCATGTCAAGAACAAGGATATCCGAAAATTTCTTGATGGTATCTACGTAAGTGAGAAGGGCACTGTGGTTGAGGAAGAATGAGGGGAGCGATTCCAGTTGCACCAACATGGTGGGAGTTCCGTTCTAGCTTCTTTTTTAAATCTTTTGGGTTTTCAAAAAAATTTCGAAGTATAACATCTGTTGGTTATTTGCTAGAGTTTGTGTTCTTAGAAGTTTTGTTATGTTATGGGATTGCTTTTGTTTTTTCTTGCTATGCCCTTGAAGTACAAATATGTCTTACATGATGAAGGCAAGAAGGTAGACATGAGTGGATGTTTTATATTTTATTTATCTGAAGAATCTTATCGAACAACATATTATAGAACTCGTTTTTCTTTAATGTGATGAAAGCTCAGGCAGATGCGGTTATAATTGTTGAGAAAATAGGTCAATACTTTATGTAGCAGTGTCCTTGCTTATTTTTGCCTTCACGTTTACTATCTATAACCCATCTAAAATCTGTCTTGCATTGCATCTTCCTTCACCGGTTTGCAAAATTAATGAATAGTGGTGAAATAAGAAATAAAATTGAATGTTTTCCATGTTAAGGGTACTAGAATTGAACATGAGATCATGCCTATCATCCAGCTCTACTTGCTCCTCGAAATTTGCCAGTAAGAGGGAGATCATTTTCCGTGGACTGAAGATCCTAGCATTTGTCATTGCTGTTGTTGAAACACCTTGAATTGCATGATGCAGTCAGAGCTCCAACCACAATCAATGCCAATCAAACAATACGAAGAGGTGCATGCACCTAGAAGGCTAGAGGCTACCATGGCTTAATTCTACAGGAAGAGGAGTGCGTTACGTCACGATCCCTCCTCTGCAAGATCTCCTCGCCGTCAAGGCTTTTTTTTTATTTTTCTTTCAAAGAGGTTCAAATGTATTTCTGTGTGCGGTGGGTAGCCAGTAGCCACTACAGCCCATTGGTACCTTATCGCCGTAAATCAGAAGGCAGACACGGTTAGCTCTGGCCGTGTGCCATCTGGTACATGACAGGTCCCATTGGCATATCATGCCATCCAACAGTGGCAGACAAGCTGCATTCACGTGGCGAGTCAGAAAACTCTTAAGGGTTCAATGGTTAACGACATTTGTTTTCAGACATTGAAAAAACGGAATGCCACGCTGAATCACACCAAAACCAGCAGCTCCTTCTCTCAAATCAATGTCTTTTCAAGTGAAATGATCATAGTGTACTTAACAAGAACATCTAAAATGATTTCATAGCTAGCAAATCTAATTACTATTCGAACCAACTTTCAAAGAATTAATTGCCGCAACCAGACTCTAGATAGATCAGGAATATAAGAAGTGACTCGAATACATAAATGATGCAAAGGATAACACATGAACTGTCAGCATGGGCATGCCATGGTCCCAAAACACCAAGGGCTTATGGCCCTACCCTTCAGAAAATTTGTCTCTAGCACTCAGTTGAACTGCAATGAGATTACACCATTCCACTGGGTACTGTTCTGTTGCCTTCTGAGCAAGGCAATTCAATTTCTGTTTCCTTTCCCTAATAAATTCCTTGCTGGGGGTGTTCGTGTATTTGTGCCACACCTTCTTCTTCCCTTGTATTGATTAGAAAGTTCTAGCGACTTGGATTGGTAGCCTCCTGAACTCAAGTGGACTCTATTAGGCCTAATCAACTTAGTGGGCACAAAAGCATTCGTCTATTTACTATTGTGGGGCCTAAATTTCTAACTCTCTTCATTCCGGTCCCTCTACAGTATGCCACAGATTCATAAGACTCCCCCTTCATTAAATACCTAGCAAAGATTGATGTAGATGGAGCCTAAAGAGGTGTCTACATCTCTCTGAAATCCCTGAGCACCTCCCTTACTTACCTTCTCCTACTACATCCAATAAAGCAGTCAGCTTTTCTGTATTTTTCACAAGCTGTAATGCTTTCACTGCAACAGCTAGCCCTCATCAACTTATCCACTCCTTTTCACTCTTCAAAAAGACAAGTAACGTAAGCACCCTCTGGGTCCATGCACTCAACATGTTCATCTCATCATCATATTCCTGGGATGAACACTCGAATCGTCATTTGTTGTCTTGGCTAGCAAGACGGTAAAAGCTTAGTGGATGAAAGATTTGATTCTGCTTAATTTAATCATTTTTATTTGATTATTGTCTTGAAATAGAAAAAATAAAAATAGAAACAACACGTCTTAGGATATAAGAGATGAAGACAGTAAATCTGTCTCAGATATAAGAGATGAAGACAGTAAATCTCTTCAATGAAACATGTTTTATGTTTGTTCAGTATGAACACTGACAAGATGCATCATCATGTGTATAGAAATTAAGGGTTGCCGAGCCTATCACGTTTAGTGGCAAAAATTAAATCAACTAATTTTGAAAAGTGTAGTTAACAGTTCGAGTCTTATAAATTTTAGATTATTAAAGATTTATATAATTATTAATTTTAGAACCAATAAAATTAATCAAGATATACGTAACTTGACCTGAATATAATGTAAAAAATAATAAAAAAATTAAATTAAGTAATC
>Ga0325411_1009877_pt1 | contig 10125 bp, 6 predicted proteins | sample PopdelMetagenome_13_FD_206181 | JGI IMG/M metagenome (GOLD analysis project Ga0325411, IMG submission 206181) | Populus deltoides microbial communities from Bellville, Georgia, United States - Xylem-PdIQD-R4 | ecosystem: Host-associated > Plants > Phyllosphere > Stem > Wood/Secondary xylem...
AAAATTAAAGATGCACGCAACTATCTCTTTGAATGGGCTCGGGGAATCTTGGGCTGCCGTTATGGGCTTCTGTCTGGGCAAAATGGTTGTTGTCCTTGACTCTTGGGTTCATATAAAATTGAAGTCGTTTTCCTTGAGACATCGATGGCATGGCGTGCGTCCTGCTTGAAAGAAATATATAGCCAGAGATTTTGAGTACGACTACAAAATCCATTGATTTTATCACGATATCAAATCCTTTTAGAATTATTAAAAAGACAGCAGAGCTTGGGAAAAGTGAAACGCGACAATAAAGCTAGAGAAGAAGGGGAAAAGGGTGAATGGAACTCCTCGCGCATAGAAAAGACAACGATGGAGTGGATAAAAGTTACCGGTCCCACAAACAGAACATTCACAAAAAAGTTACCCATAGAGAACAAGTTTCTTGATCACTGGTTCATATATATTTTACAGACACTTGGTATCAAGAGACAAAATATACGGATCTTAAGTCCAAAAGGACCAGCTAAAGTTGAAAACACACACATTTTTCGAGCAGAAAATTGCATCCTAGCTTTCAAATGATCCGCGAACATCACCGTCATTGACAAGATGCAGACTAATTAGTAGAATTGTGATTGAAGCATCTAGTAGATGACCCTCAAAGTTTCCTTTCACATCTTGTAGCTCTAATCTCTCAAGAACTAGCAACAAAATTAATCTTCAATTTCCCAAGAGGCCAAAGAGTAACTCCTCCTTGAGAAACTAACAGCAAGACCTGGCTCAGCGGTTGTGAAGAGGGTCTGAAGCATTTGGAACTTTTCTTTTGCTTGAAAAGAACGTATCAAATGAGTGCCTTAAACGTTGCTGCTTCTCTGTGCTACTTGGCGGCTGCTGGTTTTGCAAGCCATGAACATTCACCGTTGTCTCTTCTTTCCGGTCTCCTGAGACTAACAGTACAAGAAGAAGTATAACCATTGGATTCTGCAACACAAAGACTCGAGGGGACTGTTGATAGTGCATTTTTCTACATGTAAATGATTTGGGCATCTTAGCTGAGAGTGAGAAAAGAGAGTTTGCTGCTTCAAATTAGGGAGAGAAATGCGAGATATGGGACCAGCTAGATAGAGAAAGGCAGTGCAATATAAAGTTAGATGGCTTTGTGTGGCAACCCGAGGAGGAGGAAAGAAGTGATTATGTAGAGTGTTATTGAGTTTACTATATACCCTGCAAGCAAAGGACGCAACTCACGAAGCAACTTTTTGCTATTTGCCTTTATCCTTTGTATTTCACGATTTCTTTTTACCATCTGTTCTGCTTTTGTTCTCGCCTTCAGTCCCTAAAATAAGGTCACGACGGTTCCGATTTATAGCAAGCCAGAAGAATCAGCTGGCACCTTAAAAGGAGTGGAATCAGACACTTTTTTCTTCTTCATGCAAAGTTTATATAGCAATGAAAGGCAAGAATGTACGAAGCTTTTTAAGGATATAAAGGAGCTTATTTCCTACAATAATCCTTACTTATATTACAAGTTTTTGAGTGGTCAAATCAAGCGCAACTTAACCAACCAACGGTTCTTTCTTAATAACCATTTAATATATGGAATCAAATATGATGGAGTACAAGAAAAGCAAGAAAACTCTTTGGTAATATAAGACCAATGATTCCCTAGTGTCCCTCCGTGACTGGTGGCTTGCCATGATGAGTACTTTGACAATGAGAGGCCATTGAACTTGGAACCAATAACCTAGCTGTTCATAGCCTTATAAATGAACAGGTTGACGCATGAAAATACAGAGTAAAGAATCTGAGGAGTAATAATAATAGTAATAAGAAGAAGAAGAAGAAGAAGAAAGGGTTGGAAACATCATACAGTTTGCCGAGAATTTAAGTCAAGTTCCTAGATTTTAAGGTTAGAACTGGATGCCGTTATGATTACCGACAAGTGGTGGATTACAAATTTGAAATATAGCTCTCTCCAGTTCATGCTGGAATTTTGGTCCAACTGAAATTGATTAAAGCTCTCAGTGTTCCATTTTACTTTTGGGACCATATACATGTCTGTTTATTGGTCTGGAACTATTGACCAAATGCGGAGTGGGCCTCCTACTCTAGCCTATGCGGAGACATAACCCTGGTCTTAGCCTCTGTAGCCATGTTATAGAGAATATGTAGGCGATCATTAAAGGGTGAAGAGACAGGAAGAAGGCAAAGACAGGAATGCGAGTTTTTTTCCTGGACTTGCATTGCAAGGTATAAGAAAATATTTCACAAACTAGAAAAATAATTCCTAATATTAGACAGTAGTTGATACGCATGCAGTATATACGTAGCTAGGTGTGATGTGCAAGTAGAACTTGTCGAACCAACAAATCTCAATCCTTCCTTTTCTTTTCTCAAATAATTCTTAAACAATTATATTATTGGATGTGGAATTTATGATTTGGTGTGTTTATTGTTAGAAGTGTTTCCATTGCAACGAAGAATCCCATTTGGCTCAAGTGAATTACAAAATCTTCTTTGTTCACTGTAGTCTGGAACATTGGGCCACAAAATTTTGGTTTTATTGGTTCGGAATAAAAATAAATTGAACTATATCAGACCAAAACTAATTAGTTTTAACTAGTTTACAGTTGGATTCAAATAATATATATATATATATATATATATATATATATATTCAGTTATGTATATAAAATAAAATTTATTTATTAGTGATGTTATTAAATTTATTTCATCAAAATTTATCTGAAGATATTAGTGGTATTGTAATGGGAATTTTAATAACATATATAAATTATAGTAAAAAAATTTTCAAATTGTATTATTTGACTAATATTTTAAAATAAATAAATAAACGTGCCCATAAACAAAAATAGTCAAAACGCTTTTCATTACAGCAGTTGGTGTTTTGGATCCCTTTTCCTTTTCCAGATGCGAAGGAAGACAAAAACAACCCCTGATTACGCAACACAATTTTTAGGAAAAGAAACTCCAGCCTAAGTTTTCTAATAAAATCTCAAGGCACCCCACTAGAGGTGAGGTGGACATGTTTAGCTTAGCCAATTTACACATCTATTGCTCTCCGAAACACATGGCGCTAGGCTATCTCCCGCAGTATTGAGGAAAATATGCATAGTTAGGCAGGCCATGCCAGTTTTAGGTATGTCTCAACTTTCTGGTGCTAATCATGGCGGCAGTCAAAATCTTGGCTGCTTCTGTGGCACTGGCACTCATGGCAAATGATGATTTTCCAAAGAAGGTGCCGATTTCATGGTATGCCACGACGTGTTTGGGGCAAAGGGGTGGGAAAATAGAGAACCATATAATAGCAGTCATGGTGTTTTTGTGCATTGCATATAAAAGAATCTGTCCTAATTTCCGCCATAGTCACTGAACCCAGAACAAAGTTATTGCTTCGTTTGTGGATAAGGCACCGTTTCGATTAGACAACTCTCTGCTCCAACCTCCTGAGTCATCAATCCACCCACCACCCAGGTCATGTTGTGACATGGGAGCTTCAATTGTCAGCACCTTACCAGCATATTAAAGCGAGTGTAGAATTGGGCTCTTCCTGTTTCCTCAGGAACACTATTGATTCTATGTTCGTTCTCCATGCACTTTGCCCTGTAAAAGACAAATGCACGAGCCAACTAGTACGAAGGAAGGCGAAATGTTCCTCGAGTTCAAAGAAAATATACCCCTGTACGCCTCTTATCATTGCAATTAGCAAATAAAACCTGGTTAGAATCAACAAATCATCCGTTAGTTTTGCATGCATGGTAATTTTCCTACAAGTTTGACATGTCTGGCAAAAAAGAAATTTCTATTGAAGTTCCAGGGATGAAAAGGTACAAGTACCATTATCTTAATTCTTAACTTCCGCAGAAGTAGTTGTGCAGAACTCTGCTACTATTGGTCTCTTTGCGCATCATCTAGTTGTTCCCTTCTTCAACCATTCTGATTAATCAATGCGTCTCCATGATTCAAGTGATTTCAATAAGAACTTGAAAATTCTACTAACAGGTTAATCCAAGATCATAAATTATTGAGCAGTTAAATAAGATTGATGGTTGGCAAACTGAGGACCGCCAATAAATTCTGTGCATTAAAGTGTCAAAAACGCTACCAGGACAGAATCAAACCCCGGGATCATTCAGCAAACATTGGGGAAAGTAACCAAAAATCATGGCGGGCAACCGGTATAACTTTGATCATGATATGACAGTGTTGGAATTTATGCGTGGTTGCCAAATTCGAATCATAAAGTTGCTTCAAATCAGACCGGTTCAACGCAGAAGGAGGAATATAGACAGGACACAACATGTGAATGATAAGCTTTAACATGGGTAATATTGACATAACTGACTATGCCCCTGGGATGCCACCAATAACAAGCCGTGGGGGCATGGGCAGTATCAGGGAAAACAAACATTAGAAAGGCAGGGCATGAAAATTAAAATCTTCACATATCCATCGCTACTTCCTTGTTAGCCTCCTTTAAAATCAATAGACGGTTAAGATATTTTTCAGAACACTGAACTAACAGGACCATCAGTCAACCAGCATGATAAAACATTTAGCGATGGTTACGCCAGAGATACTGAAGAAGTTAATTCAAATGAAAGGGTGACCTTGGGTCTTGGCAGGAACAGCTGCATTGTGGATATTGAGCAAGGTTCACAATCAAAATTCACTGCAGGAGAAAGTTCTATAACAAGCACTTGGTGGGCACCAGAATGCCCACAAGAGGGAGAGAGGAGCAATCGAAAGGTACCGGTGGGAGAGGCATATGGCAATGATCGGTGTGCTTGCTGGTAAAAACAATATTCCAGTCACTTGGCGGTCAGCCCCATTCACTTGTCCACAAAACAAGTAGGGAATGGGGTCCTTGGAATTTGGATAGCAAGATTCAACAACGATGACAAGGGATTTGGGGTGACCCAGAAAGCAATTGCGCCTGTGGAAGCAACGAGAGGAGAACGGCCAGGTAGTTTTCACGTGGTATAAGAACACATACAACCATCAGCGCTGCTTAACATTGACCTATCCCTACGGCTTTAACACTACAAATTATTTTTCCACAATTCAATGAAAATCCTTATGTTACAAGACTTTCCTATTTAACTAATTTTTATTAAATCAGCAGCAATTGGCAGCCAAAGTGCGAGTATGAAGAGTCTAAATCCTTGAGTAGATGTTTTGCTGGAAGAACAAAAATGAATCGCAAGAGCCACCTCCACCTGGTTTATATCGAAAAAACCATTTCAGTCTGAGATTTAGGCTTTGGTAATAATGGTTGAGTACTTCTCTACTCTGCAGTAATCAGTATGCCATTAGGGCGTTGCGCATTCATTTTTGCACCATTTAAGTTTTGTTCTCTTAAAAACAATTTTAGTATAAATCTGACTTTCATGAGACAAAGGTGAGGCTTCATATTTACCAATTTTGAAGCATATGGGATATAAACCATTCCGATACTCCAGCATAAGAGAAAATTCACGTTCTCATAATGACCATTTAGCATCTAATATTTGAACCAAAAACAAAAAAATTAATATTTACAAGACCTCCGTAGGAGATTCAAATATTCTACCAGTGAGAAGAGTTAGCTATAGCACAGTTACCCAACTGCTGGTGTTAAAAATGCCATTCATACTCCAGGTAAAAGTCCCCAAGCGTCAGAACCACAGTTCATTCCACATGGCCAACAATCACGTCCAGTAGTCTCCCAAATATCAATCAAGATTTTATAGCAAATCCAAAATGGCATGGTTTGTGTTACGAATCCACACTTCTAGGGCTTCCTGAGTGGGTAGCAATTTCCATCACTTGTCATAACCCGAAACATATAATGAACAGGCCAACTGTTGCATTTAAACCTCTTCGAAATATAAAGCTGGTAACTCTGGCGGGGAAGGCATGTTTGCCACGCACTTGAACTGTCCCAGAAGAAAAATTCAATGTAAACAAAATGCCTTTTTACAGTGCGAGAATTCAACTCAAAATCCTGAGTAGTTTTGACAGAAATTAACCATACCTTATGCTGCTTGTATTTTTCTCTTACAGCTTGCAATCCACCTCCTCTTCTACTCAAATACAAGTCATGTATGATGAGAACACATTCCCTTAGATCCGCTGCCTTGTATCCAGTGTATTGTTGCAAGGTTGAACTCTGTATGAACAAAAATTAGAAACTGCAATCCAAAATTGACTGCCAAAACAAATTAATAGCCCTGAAATTACATACCCAAGGATTTGTCTTGGGTCGCATCAGAAACCTTGTAAGAAATATAACAGAAGCAGCCACCAAAGAAGGAAAAAATTTCACACAATTGTAATCCAACAAGCTCAACTCAGCAAGGTAGAATCCAAGGAACTCAAGCTGCAAATTTGAAGCCTGCAGAAGGCACAAAGATTACACCAGTCAACAACAATAAGAAATACTTTACAGTACTGAGCATACAAACTAGTAACCTTCAATAAAGAAGAATGAGGTCACACTTACTTTGTAGTCCTCTAGAGCAACCCTAGTGAATCTCCTGCAAGACCAGCATGACAAACAATACCAAAAATCAGCCAATCAAACAATGAACCTTCCATAGTATGTAAATCACTAATTGCAGGTAGATAAAAGAGCTATATCAAAACATTATTAAATCTTACCTTAGAAATGTCTTTATCGTAGGATTCCCCATTTCAAATTTCAAAGATTTAAGTATGTCAGCTTCCATTTTAACCACCTTTACAATCACACATAAACCGCCATTAATTAAAATGACAAACAGACAACCAGAGCATGAACACTGAAGGTCTAAACCCATAAAACAAACAAACAAAATAAGCATATTCAGTTACCTCTTCCTTGGTGTATGTATTATCTGTAATGTAGCAAAAATCTTCCACATGCGGAGGGTTGATTTCTTCATACTTTCTACTTGCCAGAACAAAATGAAACCAAAAAAATACATTAATTAATTAAACAGAACTCAAACCAGACTTAAGAATATGAACAGAATTCAAGGGATCCCATGTCTTACGAGGCAATAAGCATAGAAGAAACACCAAGAAGCTGAAGCCTCTGCCTGCTGAGAACATTGAAAGACAAGAATCTGTCAATGTAAGAAACAGTAAGATACAAGGTGTCAGAGACAAGCTTGTATTCCTCTGCGACCTCCACCAACCAATCCACCAAAATCCCTCTCATATTGGGACTCACATCTTTTTGAACCTTCTCAATGTAATCAGGCAGTGGCCTTCTTTTTGGATCCACCTGAAAAATGAACCCCAATCAACACAAACCCCAATTACATTTCCACTACTCAAACCACATAAAACCAACCCTTACCTCCATTTTATGAAGATACTCATAAATATCAGATGCATATGGTGCACACATTTGGGGATCTTCAGGGTTCCCATCAACATCCTCTTTGAGAACACCCTCCTTCTTCGTCGAAGCCCCCTTCCTTGCCTTTGGCTTTGCTTTTGCTTTCTGCTTCTGGGGCTCGTTCGATGAAACGATGGCGTTTGATAAGTTGGGAAGCTCTCCCAGCACAACCCTCTTCTTATTCAAGGGTTGGTCCTCCGTGGAAGCCAGCGCAGCCGCCCTCTTTTTGGCAGCGCGAGTAACGCGGGTGCAGTTCTCTTGCTCTGCCATTGAACTCATTTTACACTTCTTCGCTCGCTGAGTCAAGAGTCTCCTTTTAGATTAGGAGTGAGCGAGTGAGAGAGAGAGAGAGAAGCGATGGCGAGGGCTTGTGATTGTGAGGGGGGGAGGTTTTGTAATGGTGGAGAGAGGGAATGTAAGAGAAAGCGCCATGTATTTTGTTTTTGAAAAGAGGGGACTTGGCGCTTGTTACGTTTTTGTGTGTTTTTATTTTTGAGGTTTTGGAGATTTTACGTTTTGCGGTTTTGGGGGTTGGCTTTGAATTTTAAAAACCAAACCCAAGGAGGGGAGGCATACTGTAGGCGGGTCTCGTTTTTCATGTCGAAGGAGGGAGGCGGGTCTTCTTTTGGTGAGATTTTTCAGAAATGTTTGGAGCCTTCTCTGTAGTATCCTCGTCCTTCATTTCCTCACAGCTGTTTGATATTTTTATTGCATTCCACTTCCAAACTCTAATCCCCCTTGTTTGTTTTCCTTTTTTTTTTTAATAATTCTCTTTAAATTAGTATTTTTTATCTTTTTAGATTATTTTTAAAAATAATTTTTTAAAAAATTAAAAAATATATTTTAATATATTTTTAAATTAAAAACATTTTTAAAAAAAACTACAATCAATCATCCTCTGTATGCTCAGTTACTTTAAGGCACCATAACAGTAATGCCTTCAAGTTTACCCAGCTTAAGAAAAGTGTCCTCGTACATAAAATACAAACACCCCCAGAGACCACTGGATTTCATCTATTTCATGGAACTAGTAAGGGTTTCTGCGTAACTACGTTGCAAATGGTGTTTCATGAAAAATTAAAAAAAATATTTTAAAGTAATTTTTAATATTTTTAAATCATTTTAATATACTAATATCAATATTAAATTTAAAAAAATAAAAATATGTTATTTTGATATATATATATATATGATAATAACATTTTTTTATTATATTAATCCGGATTGACCCTCCTGATACGTGACTTAGCCCTTGTGTCGGATTGATCCTAGATCAAATTTTAAAAACATGATAATAGTCATTTTTATTTTATGTTGACTGGGTCAACCCGTACTAACCCTCCTGGCACATGACCTGGGCCTCAACCCGAGTTGAGTTTTAAAATTATAATAATAATCACTTTTGTTTTTATATTGAATCGGGTTAACGATCAACTTTGCTTATGACTTAGGCTTTACCTCGGGTCGACCTTCAAGTTGGGTTTCAAACTATGATAATAACAATTTTTATGCTGACTCATGTCAACCCAACTTGTAACTCAAATCTAGACCCGTGGCTTGAGCTTTGCCATGGATCGACTTTTTAATTCAATTTTAAAATTATGATAATAATTATTTTTATCCATACATGTCTTTATTTGATAATTTTTGAATTAAGTGTTTTACACAATGATATTTTAGAAATAAAAAATAAAAAAAATATTGTTTTTAGTGACATATCCCTTCTGTACCTCCAGTTTTGAAAATATATAAATTTACTTTAAAATTATCACAAAAATAAATAATTTTTTTATGTTTTTATCTCTATTTATTAAATCAAACATGTTTTTATCTTTACTTTCTTTATCTTTTTTGTCACAAAATATTAACCATACACTATATTAAAAGTACTGAGATATTAACCATATCTTAAAAAAAAAAAAATTAAATAGGCGACTTGAGCTCAAGCACACCTGGACAATGCCCAAGCACACATGGGGGTAAACTTAAGCCCAAATTCTTATTTTACATTATCATTTCAGATTTTTTAATTTTTTAAATATTGTTCTCTGTTGAGTTTATATATACAGTAAAAAATATATCATTTTTTTCTGTTTTTATGTTATTTTACTTATATCATATTATTAAATTAATACAAAAAAATATTTTAATAAAAAAAATATAAATTTATTTGTGTATTTTTTTTTATACAGTTCAATTCAATAAAGAATCAACACTGGTCTCAGTATACGAAATTGTATTCTTGAACGAATGAAAGGATTTGTTGTTCTATCTAACTGGATATCTTTTAGGATAGTATATAAAGACGAGATCATTACCTATTAGTTGAGGGGCTGGAGTAAAGAGAAACGTGTGTGGCGTGATAATAAAAGAAAATGGTATGAATTAATGATAATAATAAAAATAAAAAAGAGATATTGTAAGGGTAGACTCCCTTCACACGTATAATTAATTGTAAGGGTAGGTTACGTATTAATTTCAAGAACAGAGTTGGATCCAGAGAGAGATATTGAGAGGGGATTTTGATCAAGGTGGAAAAAGAGTGATAAATCAAGTGAGAAAATTAAGATGAATTGAGTTAATGGTAAATAATTTGCTAGGCTATGAAGAATTTAAAAATAAAATAAATTTTGCTTTTTTCGAAGACAATAATGTTTTATCATTAATAAAGAGAGGCTTTTGAAGTTTTACGATAAGTACTGAAAAATATAATATAGTTTATCATTAATAACAACCTTTATATTTTATATTTAAAA
>Ga0325411_1009879_pt1 | contig 10125 bp, 2 predicted proteins | sample PopdelMetagenome_13_FD_206181 | JGI IMG/M metagenome (GOLD analysis project Ga0325411, IMG submission 206181) | Populus deltoides microbial communities from Bellville, Georgia, United States - Xylem-PdIQD-R4 | ecosystem: Host-associated > Plants > Phyllosphere > Stem > Wood/Secondary xylem...
AAAAATCTAAGATGTGTAGGAGTAATGTTTATGTAATAGATAATTAGTTAATTTCTTGATTTTAATAATTTAATTTATTTTTTATAGTCAGACTGGTTGATGACTGGTGCATAGCAAGTCAATATGATTGATATATAGCGCATGAAAAGGTATCATTTTGATAAAATATGCTAAAGAATTTTTTTTTATAAAAAAAATACAATGATATTTTAGATAAATTAATAACCTCTTGAGATATATATGTTAGAAATATTGAGAATAAAGAATTTGTGAACTTGAAGTTTGAAAGATTCATGAGTATTTATATAGCCCACATGTCTTTTTTTTTTGTGAAGAGAATAAGTTAAAGAGTCATTTTATCCATGTGATATTTTGAGTTGTATTTTACTCAAAATAATATATGTTGAATCAATATAAAATACTGAAAGACTCATATAGAGTTTTGAAAAAAATTCTCCAAATAGTGTTGGACATGAGAAATATTTTTGAACCCATTACTAGTAAAAAATGAGTCAAGACATGCTGTCAAAGCTCAAGTATATTAGGCTTGGACATGGTAATTCAGATCCATATAGATGTTGCGGTTTATACCCAACATCAATGGCGCTAGACAACATATTCATCATGAACTCGAGTTGTTATGCCCGAGCCTATACATCTTGAAAGAAATTAGGCTCGGGCATGGTTGCCTAAATTCACAGAGATGTTTTACGAGTTTTTTTTATCAGTTAAATTTAAATTTATCAATAACCTTCCAGTTTTTGTAATATAAATATATATAAAAAAAACTTATAAAAATATGATTATTATGACGAAAATTTCGTATAAATTGGAAAATTAGGCATTTATAGTTAGGCTTAAAAAGTAAATTATTTTATTTTTTTTTTCCTTCAATAGTGGAGGTCCTCTGGAAGTCGGAAAGAGAAGGTACTTCTCTTAATCACATCTAGTGGTAAACTTTTCGTCCCATCGACGGTGATTTGCTGCAGTTGAAGAAGACATAACGAACGACCATGCTGAACGGAAGAACACATGGAGTTGTTTGACTCTACTTTTTAATAAATGAATGGGATGTCTTTCACAAATACATGCAACCAAGCTAAGCCTCACAATCTCAAAACTGTACTTACCAAAACTTTCTATTTGTCCATTCCGCGTGATTCCCCATTTTGGGCCAGCATTCGCAAGCCTCCGTTGACACTTCTAGTATTTTATTTTTGATATTTTAATAGGTAATATTTTTTAAAATATTTGTAGTTAAAAAATACATTAAAATAATAATTTTTTATATTGCAATTATAAAAGCTACATGATACCAAAAACATTCTAAAAATATGTTCGTTTGTGCGGAAGACTATAAGGCGCATTTTCACTTCAACAATTAACCATGTTAAGATTAGTCATTCATAGCCATAATTGGACTGATATAAGAAATATATTTTCCTTCACTCTAATTAACTAATACACTAAAACACGTGGGGGAAAGTATTGTAATTTTATTTACATGTTTTTTTTATTCATTCTTTTTTTATCTTTTTTTTTCTCCCTCACATTTGTATTTTGTTTTTTTTTTGGGTTTTACATGTATATTTTTTCCCAAGATTGTCTTCTTCCTTTTTTTTTTCTTTTTTATATTTGGTTTTTTTAAAATTATCTTTGTCAATTTTTTTTAAATATCGAGCTTATTGAAAATATAGTTCTGTAATTTTTTTCTTTAAAACATTATGTAATACTACAATGTTTCCCTACATGGTTTTTTTATAAATTTTTTTCTCTTTTTTTTTTCAAAATGGTCTTTGTTGATTTTTTTCATATTAAGCTGGTTGAGAATTTTGCTTCGTAGTTTTTTTTAAACACTGTGGATTGTTACAATGTTTCCCCACATGGTTTTTATTTTGCTATAGTGCTTCCCTATATGTTTTTTTTCAAAATTATCTTTATCGAATTTGTTTTTTAATATTGAGCTGGTTGAGAATTCAGCTTTTAACTTTTCCCACGTGTTTTTTTTTTTTTTTTTTCTTTTTTTTCCAAAATTGTATTCTTATTTTTTTCTTCTTTTTTTGTGTTTTTTTTTCAGAATTGTTTTTATTGATTTTTTTTAATATGGAGCTGGTTGAGAATTTAGCTTTGTAGTTTTTTTCTTTAAAACACCGTTTATTGCTACAGTGTTTCCCCACATGGTTTTTTTATGATTTTTTTTTTCAGAATTATCTTTGTCGATTTTTTTTTTCATATTGACCTGGTTGAGAATTTAGTGTCATAGTTTTTTTAAAAGAACACCGTGGATTGCTACAATGTCCCCCCGCATGAATTTTTTTTAATGATTTTTTTCAAAATTATCTTTATTGATTTTATTATTTTTAATATTGAGCTCGTTAAAAATTACAATTATAGATTTTTTTTCATAAAACACTATAGATTGCTACAGTGTTTCCCTGCATAGTTTTTTTTCCTTTTGTTTTTTTTTTGTTATGATTTTTTTCAAAATTTTCTTTATTGATTTTATTTTTTTAATATTAAGCTAGATAAAAATTTAGCCTTATAGTTTTTTTTAAAAAACATTATGAATTAAAACAATTTTTCTTCATATATATTTTTTTATCAAACCCACAACAACACAAAAGCATACAATAAGTTCGTAGCATCTCGCGATCATGACATGTAGTTAACATCTATATAGCCTCGTTATATTACTGGGCTTTAGGTACATGTCGCATCATACTCTGGTTCTTGTTCGAAACAAGATTTCCTCGTAGAGCCGAGATTGCCTTTGGTTTTGATTTAGAAATTGTATTCTGAAATTCCAACGCGTATTATCATCCTTGAACCAAATAATACCATTTACTGTACAATAAATGGCAAGGGATTCTGGCCCATTCCGATTTCTAAACGAAAAGGCTGGGGGCGGCTTACAGAATGGGATGAGGATGTTAGCCAAATCTCACTATTCAGGACTCTCTAGTTGGTTTCCTTTCACCCGATTAGCTGGGCGTGCTGCTATCAAACTCATCTTGGCCTCACAATGTATGAAAACAAGATAACCATTCATTTAATAACTCCAACGAAAAACGGAGGAATATACGAATATATCATCACAAATGAAAGGAAATATTAGCAATTATCATTCCACATCATGGATGCTTACATGGTAGCTTTACTCGTAATAATGTCACTGACATTAACAAGCTGATAGCTTAAAATCATGGCATCGCAATCAATGGATTTAAATAACCATGTTCTCTATATATCCACCTGAGTAAGGGCTGTCCAGTTCAGCCTCAAGTATTCAAACTATTTCTCATTTCCCTTGGCTCACCGTATCTCATGCCATATCTGAACCATTCTAGGTCCTAGTAGTATATCTATATTTAGAGTTGAATTAATCTTAGACAATCAAACAACTAGAGAAGAAAAGAAAAGACAAGAGCAAATCCCCTGATAATACGGTTCATTAGACAAAGAAAATCATTTACAACCATAATATTTCAGCTACATTTCTGCAGGAAAGCACAAAGATGGAAGTGGAATTCTTAACAAATGAACTTCTCAATAAAACGAAGAAGTTATCTGCCACAGTTACATCAAAAGGAAAAATAAGTTATGCAAGCATCCCCGTGCTTTCATTCTGGATCAGGGGAACCACCAGGAACCAGCTGTATTGCAAACTAAAATTAGAAAATCCACACATCTAGAGAACTACAAATTTCAACAAAGTAAAACACAATCTAGACCTCTCCAATTCACATGGTGTCCTTTTTCCAGGATCTCGAGAGAGCAAGGGTAGCTCACCAATAAAATAAAAAGACACAAGTAAAAAGAAATCCCAAATACTGGAACGCTGAACACAGCTGTAATTTAATGGGCTTGGACTAGAATTAAAATAAGCCACAGGCAATCATACTTACAATGGCAATGTTATTTCCATTCAGCAATATCTGATCAAGCTTGGTTATGCGTCGCCCTTCAGCTGTAATTTCACTACAACATTGATAAAGAAGCAGATTAAAGCAAATTCAAAAACAAGCAGTCTTTCAGCAATGTATCACATAAGATGATGTTTTACTGAATATATGGGATGGAAAGTACTCTAATCTCCATGCAAAGTCACTCGCTAATGGCTTGCAAGAAAGGGAAGTCGCAGACAAAATGTGCAGCCACAACGCACAGACCAACCATAAGACTCCATCACTCGATCAGCATCAAGCAGAAAGCATTACCGAAGTATAACATCAATTCCTTCGTATGATCACTGACCACCATGATTACAATTTTACTTCAATTTGGAAAAAATAAAAGCACAGTAAAATTTTACAACCAAGCCTTACACCAGTCACATACAAATACAGCTCAGTATAGCAATCAAAGACAATGATGCCAGCAATCGCAAAGACCGTGATCCAAGAACCTGTCCTTATGAAAGGCAGCAATTTATTCAAGATACCCAAAATTCTTGCCGATCATTATCATTGTAAAAAAAAAAAGCCATGACATTAAACACCAAAATTACCAGAGTAAAGAAACATTGAGTGAAAAAAAAAACCTTCACATTTCAACAAAAAGTGGAGTTTTGCATATATTTATTAAAACCCTAAAAGAAAAGGGAAAGAAAGGAAAAACAGAGAAAGAGAGTTCATTATGACTTACTATTCAGTAACGTCTTCAAGGACCATGTTGACATAGACGTCAAAACCCCTGAGAGTACCAACAAGCTCCTTGTCTCCTTTCATTATGACCCATATTTTCGACCCTATGCACCTGTCTATTAGCTCTGTTTTTTAAGAAAAGAAAAAAAAATCCAAAATAACTTTTGTTACTAATGATTTTTTCAAGAAAATTAAAAAAGAGTGCAAAACTCGTAAAGAAGAAACAAAAATGGAGCTGACCTGACGGAAGGAGCTGTGAGGGATTGGTATTGGCCATTATTTCAGCTTCAGCATAAACAGCGAGCGCGATTAAAAGGTAGGGCACATCATCTATTGAAAGCAGTATTTACTTTTTATTTTTCGCTAAAGAAAGACGACACGTCGTTTGTGTTACGAAAAAACGACATACAGAGTATATGTTTGTTTTGGAAAGAAGGGTTCTGAAAAATTGAAACAACTTATACGGGCCTGCGCTTCAGCAATGGAATAAATAAGAATAGATATATATGAAAAACCAACAATCCTTAGCAGGTTTTCCCACAAGAGAAACTAGAGTTTTTTTATTTTCTTGAGATATTTAAGATTAATTGACTATCTGTGAGTTTCTTCAGCCATTCGTCGAGATGGAATGCCAAAGGATCCCATGCTTGACAGTAAATAAAGCACCTGAAATTTTTGAAAAGAAATTTCAAAGGAAAAAAAAAATTCACCCCCGCTGAATTGTTACACTTTTATACAGCTGAAGTGCTGGAAAGAGGATTGATATCTACTGCATGTTTGTTTTTTAAAAAGTAATTTTTAAAAAATTATTTTTAAAACTTTTTTGTGTTTATTTGTCATTATAAAAGTTGGTTAATCAAAAAAACTTTTCAGTCAAAAAAAAATTGATTTGCTTTTCAGGAAAGTATTTTTCCTTTTACCTGTGTTTGTTTTCCGGAAAGTGATTTCCAGGAAACTACTTTCCAAACTTTTCTGTGTTTATTTGTCATTAGACAAATTGATCAACGGAAAACACTTTCTAATCAAAGAAAAATTTGGCTTGGTTTTCAGCAAAGTGTTTTCCTAAAAAATTTAAGTGGAAAACACTTTCTGGAAGTTGTAAAAAATTTAGAAATGTTATTATTTGCTAATTATATCAAATTTGATCCTGAAATTTTTGATTGCTATATATAATTTGTTTTGAATATTTAATTTTCAATTTCATCTCTTAAAATTTAATTTTTATATTAATTTTGGTCCTTATTTTTATAATTGCTATTTGCTTTTTTCTTATATTTTTTTATTGAAATTTTTTGTTTATCAAATTTGGTCCCTATTCTTTTGATTGTTACTTATTTTATTTGAAATAATTTATGAAATGTTAAATATTATTATTATTTTAATTTCTTCATCTTTCATCTTTTTTAATTTTTTAGATTTGATCTCTATTATTTTGATTATTATTTATTTTATTTGAGATAATTTATAAAATTATATTTTTTTTCAATTTTATTCTCATTCAACTTTTTAATCTGTAAGATTTCTTTCGTATTATTTTAATAAACTTGAGAAAAATAAAACATCAATAAATTATTTTCCAGCTCATTTTTCATGACATAATAAATACTGGAAAAGTGTTTTCCAGCTTATTTTTCATTATACTATCAAATATAGAAAATACTTTCATAAAATTTATTTTTTCTAGAATTTACTTTTCAAAAAAACTATTTTTTAGTAAATAAATAGGAATAAGGTGAAGTTTACTTGAAGAGTGGGGGAGTTTCACCCGTTTAACTCGACTTTTATGCTTCTTGTCGTTTGTATTTTAATGGAAAGGATGTTCCTAGGAGGTTTGAACTAAAGTAGGAAATAGAAGGAGAACAGTAGAGAGTCTAGAGACTAAACAACCAATGATCCTAAAAATTTACATTTACAGTACTCGAACCGTGATCTTTAGTATTAATTCACTGCAATTTTAAGGTTTTGAGTTAGCGCAAAAAAAAAGGTCCAGGCAGAGGGAGAGGGTTTTGACTTTTGATGGTTTAAGAGGAGGATTTGTGAGCCCTTATATTGATATGGACTCGTTCTTGTACCTGTACGTGGGCCTACATAACTTTTTTTCTTCTCGGGCTTTTGGAGCAAAGTTGGGCTGAATGATATATTTTGTTTTGATTTATTGTTATTATTATTTTGCTTTTACGGCCAAGAAAATCCCAGTGCAGCGTTCCTACTTCGAATTTGATATTAATTTCATCTTTCCAGATTGTTCAAAAACTTACTATTTATATTGAAATTAAAATATTCCTGAAAATTTTACTTAAATATTTAAAAAGTAAATTAAAATGAAATTAATGAAATATCTTATAATTAATAGTATACCACTAGTATTGGTATCCGTGTTTTGCCACAGTGTTGAATTATTATTTTTTCAAAAAATAATGTTAAGTGTCAAAATAAAATTTAAAAAATAATATAAATATATGTTATGACAAACTTATAACCTAAATAATCAGTATTGAGTCAACTTGAAATATTCTATTAAATCGGTGGTTTGAATCATAAAATTTAAATAACTCAATAAATAAATAAATAAATAGAATTATAAAACTCTTCTTCTTTTATTAAAAAAAATATGCCCCGACTCATTAGACTTGAAATACCTAATATGGAAAAAAAATCAAATTTTTTGAAGGATTAGATAAATAAAAAATTTAATTATTCAAAAGAATTTTAAAAACAGCAAAAAAAATAAGAATAAAAATACAAAATGAATCTTATAACTTCATCTATTATTTATTTTTTTAATAATGAAAATAAAATCACTTATTAGATGTATAAATTATCAATTTATTTTTATTTCTTCAAAACTCGTTTGCAGTGACTTAAACATCGAAATTTATATATATAAAAAAAAACCAAATGTGGATCCACGACTAGCACGGACCTAGTCTAGTAAATAAACAAAGCCGTGCCACGTGCCAGTTGCAATTGCCGATCCAACCAAAAAAGATGGTTCTTTTTAGCTTGCAGTGGAACTAGTTACCCCCCTGAAAGATTTCCTCGAGCCTCCATTGTTACTGCTTGTTGTGATTATCGTAGTAAAAGGTGCAGTTACTGCAGTAAAAATAATTCTATTAATTACTAAAGTTATTATTATATGTGTTTCCAAAAGCTACTAGAGATTTATATATCCATCTATACCAATCTTATTTATATTCTTTATACAATAGTAAAATACAAACAATTCATGAGAAGAGATATGACGTGGACACATGGACCTAGCCATGCATATAATGTTAGTAGTTATTAACACGTGGATCAACCCCTGTAATAAAAATTTATTAAATTAAACTCTCAACTAGTAAAATTACCATGCTAGAGCAGTGTAGGGGGAAGTAATTATGACTCTGGCACTAGCAGGTAGCTTAGGCACGAGAAAAACAGTCCATAAAGAGTTGTCATTGTTACGTTTTATCAACTCCGCGTTCACATCAACTTCAACTTAACTTCTAAGTTTAACCTTTTGATCCTTGGTCAGCAAACACGCTATTTTCTATTTGATGTTGGGGGATAATATGTTTTTAAAAGTATTTTATATTTTAAAATATATTAAATACTTTTTATAGATTTTTTGGTATTGATATATTAAAAAACTGAAAAATATTAAACAGTGAACAATCTTGATTGTCTTTATTAGCTTTTTGTTTTACTAGGTACTTTTGTTTCTCGTTAGAAAAACTATAGTTATTTGTAAATTAACATTTGGTAAATAATGAAATAATGTTTGAAATAATAATGAATACATGAAGCAATATAATATTAAAAAAATAATAAAAATATAACATAAAAATAAAGATACAAGCCCATGATTGCAGTAGTTATTCATGATTTTTTTTTTATTTTTAAATTACATTTCACATTAAATTCTAGGATTGAGTTTGATATCTTATTTTGGTTGGGTTTTTATGATGTCAAGAATGAATTTCTACTCCAAAATTATTGCTAGATTTTACAAAATAAAATTTATTTTTTTAAATTCAAACAAATTAACATTTTAAGATCCAATTTCAATTTTAAACCAAAAAAATATTTCCTGTGATCAATATTTTTATCTTCTTATTCCCAACTCAATTTTTAATTGGAATGAATAAATTGATAACATTTATTAATTAGCATAACTCTTAATTTATTTTATTAAAGATATGTGTGAACTTTTCAACCAGTAGTTAAAACTTATCTGATGGTTAGAATAACCATTAACAACATTTACATTATTTTTTTACGTTGAGAAAAAAGAAGAAGAAGCTCGTCTCGTAATACAAGAAATCAAACTAGCTAGTATAACTGAAATGAAGTTACAAAGTTCAGGAAAACACAAAAGCATACAATTTTATATTTATGATCATCAAAGATAAATTATAAGCGCAAAAGTGGAGTTTCTACATGCCAAATTCATCTTCTTTCTAGTTACAAGAATCAAATCCGAATGTTTAAGTTACATTTTTGTATTTTAAAAATACTTTTAAAAAAGTTTGAATTTTTTTTTACTTTAAAATAAATATTTATTTGTGTTTTCAGATTATTTTAATATTCTAATATCAAAAATAATTTTAAAAAATAAAATAAAAATATTATGTTAATATATTTTTAAATAAAAAAACATTTTAAAAAAACAACTGATTGACTCTGATTCAGAAAGTACAGTTTACATCAACTCGAAACCCACTGAGTGTGGATATGTGAGTTTGAACGAGCGAAAACATTTTTAGTATTTCCTTTCACAAGCAATGAAAGACCGCTAAATAGTTATCGAAACCAATTAGAAAGAAGAGAAATTTTCGAGTGGTTTACACTCAATCGTGTTCTCATTGCACCCATCAAATCCCAGGTGCATGGAATCACTCATGCAACCTTGCTGTCCCTACTCATGATTATCACATCACAAGCATCAGAAGCATAAAAATAAAAAAGGGAAGGGTCCACACAAAATCTTGAGGACTGTTGTGGACCAATAGACCCGTTAATCAATTGCTAACAATGTACTACACCGTACAATACTGTGGGCCCTTATACGTTCTTTTCCTTTCTTTAAAGTTTAAACCCTAACCACATATAGAAAGTTAGAAACTGTAAACGTGCCATAGAAATTAAATAATACTCTTCACACACATAATAAATCTTAATAAATCAAAATATTAAATGCCAACAAACCAGACCACTTTTATAGACGGGGAGAGAGATTAGTTTTGTTGCTTGGAGAGAAAGAATAGGAAGAATTTACCGAGTGAGGCTGAGGCTTGAGGGTTGAGACTTGAGAGAGTAAGCAAAGCCCAAGGCAACCATATAAAAGCTCTCTGCCTTTTCAAGGACCCTTCTCTCATCTGTGACGGCCTTACCAAAAAAAAAAAAAAAAACTTTCAAATTAAGTCTTTACTTTCCATCAAAATTTTGTTTCAATGGCACTGGACTTGGAGAAACAACAATCTGTGAGAACGAGGAAACG
>Ga0325411_1009881_pt1 | contig 10124 bp, 8 predicted proteins | sample PopdelMetagenome_13_FD_206181 | JGI IMG/M metagenome (GOLD analysis project Ga0325411, IMG submission 206181) | Populus deltoides microbial communities from Bellville, Georgia, United States - Xylem-PdIQD-R4 | ecosystem: Host-associated > Plants > Phyllosphere > Stem > Wood/Secondary xylem...
AATTTATTTATTAAAAAATATTTTCAGAAATTTCATAAAATATTTTAAATAATAATTAACTTATAAAAAATAATCATTATTAATGCTGACATCATCATCACCTTTTTATATCTTCTTTATTACCATTGCTTTTATTATTATTACTGTTATAACTACCATTATTTTATTATTGCAATACATCATTATAATTTTTCAATTATTTATCATTTTCAGAAATATCAGAGAAAATTACCCTAACATTCTATAATTTAATTGAAACTACACTTGTTTATTTAGTTTTGAAAAATTATAATTTATATTTTAAATTTTACATGTGTGCTAGCTGACACTTAATATACTTGTTAAAAAAATCAACAAAAATTATCTGATTATTTCCATATTTACTGTTATTTTTCATTTAATAATTAAAATGTTTTTATTCAAATTAAAAAAAAAAAAAACATAGCCACCATACTTTCCTTTTCCTTCTGACCAGACTGCCTGAATGTGCTGAACTAAGTCCCCATACTTCTCCTTCTAACCTATATTGTCATTGATTGATGTTTATTCCAAGAACAAACGTGTCCTCTCGAGGATTTCCTGGGAAATCTTTATTGACGCGCGACATAAATGGTTTCTAAATTATATATCCATTTAATTAAACTAGAATTAAAAGACCTTAAAGACAATGACAATGATATTGAAGCATTAGCTTCTCCTGTCATCACTCAACGAGGCTGAAAATCAAGAGAAGATCATTGCAAGAAGTTGATAGAGGATCTCAAGTTGAGTTGATACTGGTGGACAAGAAGAGAGACAAAGTTGTAACGCTAGGAATTGCTTTTAAAAATATATTTAGTTCAGAAATAAATTAAAATAATATATTTTTTATTTTAAAAAAATTATTTTTTTATCAGTATATCAAAATGATTTAAAAATACTATAAAGTATTAATTTAAAATAAAAAATTAATTTTTTTAAAAAACTTTTGAAATGTAGAAATAAATATGTCTTAATCTCTAAAGCTAGAAGTTAATATCAGTACAAAAAAGTTGATCATATTATGCTACTTATGATTTTGATAGGTTTTGTTTTTTTTTTTTTTTTTTTTTTTTGATAAATCCATATGGGTATGCTCTTGGGTTATCCATACCCAATCCTAAGATTCTATGCAATAATGTCAAAAATCTTTGCAATCCATTTAACAAAATGATAGCACAAAAATGATTTTTTTTCCATAAAATTTGATTTCATAGAAAAGTTAGTTTTTTATGTTAATTAAGATGCTGTTTGGTAATGTGGTTGTGGGTGAGGTTCACCCGCAACCACATATTTGAGTGTTTGGTAATAAAAAGAAAAGTGATTTTCATTGGTGGGACCCATTAATTTTAACTGTTGCACCACAGGTTTGGAGAAGCAGCATTTTGCTGCTTCTCGTTGTGATTTCCTCTGAACAGTGGAGCATGGCTCCACTGTTCAGTGAACAGTGGAGCATGCTCCACTGTTGCACTGTTCACGTGAACAGTAGTTTTTTTTTTTTTGAAAAAGCAGTGCAGCTAATTTATTTCACTCGCACTGTTTACGTAAACATGAACTTCTAATTTTTTTTTGTTTTTTTTAAAAAATTAGTTTAAGGTGAATTAAATTTACTCGTACTGTAATCTCAATTTTATTCCTGATAATATGTTACCTAATTTTATTGCACGCTCAAAAAATCATGAAAACTGTAGTTCTTGTCGAATAAATTTTGGACGTAATGAAATTGTAATTTTTTTTTAAAAAAATTGAGTTTTACTTGAAAAACTAGTATTTAATATTATTTAATAACACTATATAAATTAGAAAGATATCGCATGATGACGTAGCATTTGTGAAATTTGATCGCAATTCCAATTATGTTCTTGCCGGGTCCGACCCAGTTAAAAAAAATTCAGTTTTTATTTTTTTTAATTGTGTTTTATTCATTAAATTAGAAGGATATCGCTTGATGACGTAACAAAAAATTCAGTTTTTGTTGTTGCGTGCTTAAGAAACCATGAAAAATATAGTCATTGTTGGATAGATTTCGTATGTGATGACATTGCATATAGTTTAATGGAATAATAAATAAATTTTGATATCAATATTATTTATTTCATGATGTAATAATAGTAGTTAAATCTACAATATTTAAATTAAAAATATTTTTAATTATTTTATAATCTCAATTTGAAAAGTATTTTTTAAACCAAACACATTAAATTACTTTTTCTTCAACCTCAATTCCAACCACAGTTTTAACCAAACACCTATTTTTTCAAATCAACCTCAACTAAAAGTGCTTTTTATAAAACAACTTTTTTCAAACCACAACCACAACAGCAACTGCAATACCAAACACACTCTAAGATTAAATATTGACCAATAATTTCGCATCCTTAAAATATTTTTGTGTTTAAATTAGTGTTTGGATTTAGAAAAAGAGAAAAATAGTGTGTGAAAGAAATAAATCTCACATGAAGAGAGAGAAGGTAAGATGTGTTGTTTGATTAATTTTTTAAATTTAATATATATGAGGGTAATTTGATTATTTTATTATATTTGAAATTTTTTATTAACTCATGATGTAATCTGTGATTTTTCAAAACTCGATAAATAAAAATGTAATTTTGGTCCAACTATAGAATTTTAGATCTAATTTTTTTAATTTTTAATTAACAGAATTGGATGCACAGAATGTGGATAATAGCTACCAACAAAATGTATGAGTGTTCTATCTCAAGTCTTGAATTGAGAATTAACTCGAGTCAACACTATTTATATTTAACTTTAAAAAAAAATTATTTTATCAAAACAATAATAATCAAATTTGAGTTGATCAAGTTGTCTCATCAAGTCAAGCCTTATCTTATAACTATAGTTTGAGAAAGGAATAAAAACAAGTGATCACCAGAATTTCAATCTCCGTTCATAGCTGCATGGGTAGACATTTAAAGTCCTGTAGTTGTGTTTCCAAGCAAGTAGGATTTCTATTATCCCACTTTTCTAGGAAACTTTTTGAATTGACTATCCAAATTATGACCCTAAGGGCGCATCTCACGTGCATTTATAGAAATAAACTTGCTATTTGAATTGCATGGATCAAATATTTTTTTCAATATAAAAAAATTAAATATATAGGATTTTTAAACATATTTTTTATATAAAAAATATTAAGTATAAATTAAAAATTCTATACTCACATTTAATTAAATAAATCAAGAACTATTTATTCCAACAAATAATACTACCACAATCTTAAGATTTACCAATGGATTTTTCCGTCGGTATTTGCACTACCATTTCGTTGGTAATTAATTTACTAATGAAATCACCGACGAAAATGCTCCATCGATGAATCTTGCGTTGGTAATTTTTTGTTCGTTGGTAATAAAAAAATATTATTACCGATGGATTTATTGACGGAAACAGCGAGAAAAAAATTCCAGCTTCATTCCGTCGGGGTATTTTCCTCGGCAAAATACCGTATGTAATTTCATAGGTAATTATTTAAAAATATTTAAAAAAATCTATTTTACAAAACTATAAAATAATTAAATTAATATAAATCAACACTATATAACACTCAAAATGCTTGGAAAAAAGAAGAAGAAGAAAATCAACTCAAACAAATTTGCAACAAATAAATTCAACTAAAAAAATCATATGAAAAAAATTTAAAAATCCTATAAATAAATCAACTAAACATTGATCTCATATGAAAAAAAATCATACAATAACATTCATACAATTATTAAGAACAAAAAAAATTAAAAATAAAATAAAAAACAAATATAGTAAAAAAAACATAAAAAAAAAGAAAAAAGAAATATTACCTTAATGTAGCTGCAAGTGAAGCTAATAAGAGGGAAAAAAAAACAAATTGTAAAGTATACTAATTAAAAAAAAAATTGAGAAGAAAAAAGAAGAAAGGAGAAGAAGACATACCTAAACATGGAGGAGAGGAGAAGGAGTTGAGGAGAGGAGAGAAGAAAAAAAAATGGATATTGATGTTTTTTACATATGAGGGAGAAGAAGAAGAAGAAGAAAAGGAGACGGGTCTGTTGTGAAATTAGGGATTCTAGGTTTTTTATTAGGGCTTTTTACCAACAGTTTTACTAACGGATAATTAAATATTAATATTTTTAATCATGCCGTCAGCGATTTCGTCTGTAATATTTAATTTAAATTTTTAATTTAATAAAAAATTTCAGAAATTATCAAATATCACCAACGACTTTTCAATATATCCATGAGTCCGTCAGTAATATTTGATTTAAAATTTTAATTTAATCTAAATTTTTCAGAAAACCGCCAAATAACACCAACAACTTTTCAATTCGTCGGTGATTTTTTCTGTAAAGAACAGTCATTAACAGCACAATTGGGAAATGAACAGTTCTAGAGCTCTCTGGAAAATACCGATGGATTTGCCGATGAATTTTACTTCGTTGGTAATTCCCTTTGTCATTGACATGATGAACAGTGTTCCGTTGGTAAAATCATCACATCATCATTTTTTTTGCTTTGTTTTAATTATTTTGTTTCCCGCTGTAATTCCCTCGGTATATACCGAGGGAATGTTGTCGTCAGTAAAATCCTTCGGTATATTTCCAATGAAAATATTCCCTTGATATTTTTATTTGTATTTATCAATTTTCTGGTAGTGTAAAAAAAATTATTAACTCGCTATAATTGACCTTAAATATGTACTCTCTTTTGTATGTGTTGTTATGGTGGATAGAAGCGGGAGCCAGGTTTTTTTTTTTGGATAGATGCAACCTTAGTCGTTTTTTATATTTTGTATCAAGTAACACTAAGGATTTATCCAGGTATTGTAATTATTAAATAGGTGATTCATGCTATGTCTCAGGTTAATTTATGCTTTTTAACATAAAAAATATATCAAGACAATGTAAACAATTAAAAAAAACTGAGATTTTGGTCATCAAATTGAATAAGTTTAATAAGCTCAATTAATTTAATGATATGATTATAAAATAAGATATCAACAACAAATAAAGTGAAAACAAAATTCACAATGATTCAATGTAAAAGATGAACGCTTGCCAATATTATAGAAATATATTTTTACAATATTCTTAAAACATACCAATGATCTTATTTGTTACAAAGTAAAAATTAAATGAGAACATGATAATTACATAGAAAGAAAAAAAAAATATGAATCTCAATTCCCAACAAATAAAATGTTGAATGATGAATTAAAAAGAAAAAAAAATAAAAAACAAAAAAAAATTGTCCTGTGTTTGTTTGAGCCATAAGTGAATTCTTAAAAATAAATCTTCTAAAAGAAACAACTATGATAATTTTTCATCATCATTCTCAGGTAAAATTAAACGAAATCTATAACTTAGTTATGGGATCAAGATATACTTTGAAAAATAGACTGGATAAAATTATGAAGTTTGGTTCTCAAATCAAGCTAATATTGAAGGGTAGAATTAAAAAAAAAACAATAAAAAAAGACCCAACTCAACCCTAGTGAACGTGTTAAATTCACTACCCAAGACATGATATCAAAATAACTCCATAGAAAAGAAAGTTAATAAAATAACGAGTACCAATTTCAAACGAACCCAATGATGAGGGATGAAAATTAAAAAAAGGACTCGTAAACAACTAAAGCCAACTTCATCCAATTTTTAAAACTTGTGACATGGATAATAAAGCTGGATTACAACATAAAAGGCAAATCCAAAAAAATAAAATGTCAAATTCTCAACAAACCAAAATAAATAGGGATAAAAGTGAGGAAAAAAAAAGTTCAACAAAAAAGGGGATAAAAAAGATTAAAAAAAATGTTGATTTAAAAAGAATTAGGACCAAATTTGACATAAAAATCAAATCAAATCATGAGGGAAGAAACTGAAAAGAAATTTCAATTAAAAATGATAAGAAAAAATAAAATTTACAATAAAAAAAATAAGGATAAAATTTGACTCAATAAATAAATAACTATGCTTCTTGTTTTTTAAAATGCCCAGCATGTTTTTCTAGGAGGGGAAAGAGGAAAGAGGGAGGGAAGAAAAAACATTTGACCAAAGCTCAATAGCTGATTATGTGGTGGCACGTGCCTCGCCACCGTGACAATGGTGACAGGGTGCATCTAACGCAGCCCAGGAAGGCGACATCCAGAGTTTTTATGGCGCCACACGCACCACCTAGTGGGCACAAATTTATTTAAATTATGTTTTATAAATTAAAAGATTTAATTACCCATGACACCACATGAGATACAAAAAGGGCCAAAATAAAATGAAGAAAGTTCCCTTGTACCCAAAGCCAACAAATTTAAATTTTAAGGGACATTTAAGTCATTGTATTATGCAAAAAAGAACTAAAAAAAAACCCATTAACCTAAGTTTAATGTTTTTTTGCTTTTAATGGTAATTTAGTAATTGTACTATGCAATAAAAATATTAAAATACTAATTATCCCGGCTTTTTCCTTTAATTAGTAATGGGTCCCATGAAAATGATCTTCTTACCCAATGACCAAGTTAAATGAGTTTTCCCTTCAAAGGCAAAATAATAATTTTACTGTTTGAATTTACAATGAAATTTTAATTTTTTTTTTTTTTTTACTAATGGATCTCTTACTATTTATTTGTTCCCTTTTTCATTAGGATCTCTTCCTCAATTTATATCTAATTGATGCATAAAAGTGATATATATATATATATATATATATATATATATATATATATATATATATATATATATAAAAATAGATAAAAATAATCTTATTAGCTTTTAGATTATCTTAGAAAATAATATTAGAAGCATAATATCAACCAACTATGTTTGACCTTAAATGCATGCTTTTTGATATAGTTTCAATTCTTATTAATCATTCTCAAGGAAAAAATATTATTAAAACAAGCTACAATACAAGGATATTTAGTTCACTCTATAAAATTATAAAACAAGACTAACAATTAGTAGAGTGAAAATAATACTATTTTTTTCTTTTATGTTGTCAAATAATGATGATGATGATAATTACTGTTATATAATACATAGTTACTACCTAGTAAAATTGCTACAGAAAGATCTAAAACATTCAAGCCAATACACTATCATAGTTTGTTATATTTGCTTTTGAAATTTGATTTAGGCAATGATGATGTTGATGAAACCTCTAAAAAATAATAGTTTTTTCAAGTTTGTTAAATATTATAAGATATAAAAAGTTGAGTTTGAATAAATGAAACACCTACAAACCAAGTCTTTTTAGAAGATCAAGGACTTTCTAATACCTAGATCAATTTAGGTAAGAGATGAGAGCTTTGTAAGACTATATATATGTATGTTTAGTTATAAAGAATATTTAGGTTTGAGTAGGAGAAAGAAGATGAACCCTTTTTTTTTGTTCTTTTTAGAAAATGAATACGACTTGTCTTGGGTTCAATGTTATTTATATAGTCTAAAACTCACATGGTATGATGGTTCATGTGTTTACTATCTAAGAATTTTGGTTGCCTACGGATAAAGGTTTAGGAAGTGTTTGGGAACGCGGTGTAAACCGCATTCCCAAAAAAAAAATTCTTTTGCTAAAATTTAATATGATTTGTACGTTTTGAATTGTTTTGTTGTGCTGATATCAAAAATAATTTTTAAAAAATAAAAAAAATCATTGGCATGCATTTCAACACAAAAGGTTATTTGAAAAGCAATCGCTACTACACTGCAAAGTACCCTCTTAGAGTGACAATGGAGCCCTGTAAAAGTCACCTTAGTTTTGGATTTTATGGGTTGTATATTGTTGATGACAATTAATTAAACCAATATTTCAATGACACATGGTCAATGAATGTACCCTCATTTGATACCATTTGTTCTTATGGCTAGTGGGAAGAAGACCATGTTTGACAAGAGAGTAATACGTATGAGTGTAGCAACTAGCCTTGCGTGTATCAGTCTTGTCTAGGGTTTAATCACTCCATGGGATAATAATATCACAAATCTCTGTGGATTGGAATAATCAACTTTTTTAAAAAAATTAATTTTATCATCGAACTTGTTTTTGCACAATTAAACATTTTTCAATCCAAATTAGCACCAAGTTACTTATTTTCTTTTAAAAAAGGGTTGGATTGAAAGAAGGAGACCAGAGTGAAAAGGGCGGATAAAATAGGTGACGGCTTCAAATTTCATTTTAGTCTCCTATCTTTTTTAACTGTTAAGTGATTGGTCCCTTAAGTTGTCATAAATTTAATTTCAGTACCAAACTTTATTTTTCTTATTTTTCAATTCTTTTTTTATAAGATGTGAGATAGAGGCTTGTCGGATTCCAGTGTAAAGAGATAAAATCACCATTGATGATGATTATGACAATAAGGTCAATATCAGTGTCAATGAGTTTTATTTCATGAATGGAGTTTCACTAGGTGCTTTTTTACTTTTCTTTGCCTGATGGAATATATATATGATCATAAGAATATTTTTATTTTGAGTTGGTTTCAGGTTTTTTAGCTGCTTTTTTTTTAGGAGGGAGGGGGTTAGACCATTAATAGATTTTTCAAGGTGTGTAAAGTGGCTTCTAGGTATTTTAGCAAAAAAAACTCGATGCCCTGTTTTTTCAGAGATCTCTAGTCATTGAATTTACAGAAAATAAAATGACGCATCTTCTGTTGTCATAAACAACACAACATCTATTGTATTTTTTTAAAAAGGAATTGGGTTGGATGACAGATCATCACCCCTTCAAGAAATGAAAAACTAAAGATAGGATCGGACACATTGGAAGGCCCATATGCCTAGGCTATTTCTTTTAATGCCCAGACATCGTGGGCCACCAGGTCCACATGTTAGGGCTCCTTTTAGTCTGTTTTTTTTTTTTTTACTATTTTATATTTGTGTTAAAATACTTGATAAAAAAATCATTGAATCCAATTAAGTCTATAAGTTGGGTCACAGGTGTAATCATCCGAACTATTATTTGTTTTTCTTTTTTGTTTAATGTTTTTTTGTTCCTTAATTTTTATTTTTAAATAAATACAATTTTCACCCCTTATACAATTTCTATTTTTCAATTTTTTTTGTAAAAACATTATATACCCGCGTTACAAGACACATAATTAAATCTTCTAGCATATTATGTTTAACTGTCCAATTTATTATTACGTGGATTTTGCTTTTGCAAGTAACGAACCCACTTCTTTTCTTTTCTTGTTCTAGTACAAGGAATCCACATTTCTAAATAACAAAACATACGGTCACATCGTATCCAATCTTCAGAAGCGTTCCCAAATATTTATAAATAGTTGGATTCTTAAAGAATTGTTGACTACTTTTGTCAGCCCGGAAAAATTATCATGTCAGGAAGACTATCTGATAGTAACTGACTAATTATGTTTGAAAATCCATATTAATTGAGGTACATGGGCAGCATTTACCCTCGTTTGGAAATGCGATTCTTTTTTATTTAAAAATAAATTAAAATAATTTTTTTATTTTTTTTAAAATTATTCTTAACATCAGCGTATCAAAATAATCTAAAAACATTAAAAAATATTAATTTTAAGTAAATAAAAAAATTTTAAATTTTTTAAAAACACTTTTGAAACACAAAAACAAATAAGGTTAAGTTTATTTGAAATTGTGGTAGTGGTGACGGTTTAATATTTTTTTTTACTTAGAAATGTATCAAAATAAAGTTTTTTTTAAAAAAATATTTTTGATATCAACACATCAAAACAATCCGAAAATATAAAAAAAATTCATTTTATGCAAAAAAAATGAATTTTGAGGAAACGTGGTTTGCACTGTATTCTAAACACTTTCTTAATTATGTATTTTGTAATGCGGGTTTAGAATATTCTTACAACAACAAAAAATTAATTGAAAAATATATTAAAATAAATTTTTAATTTTTAATATTAGTATATTAAAATCATAAAAATACATATAAAAAAAATTAATTTGATATTTAAAAAATAATTTAAATAGGCTGAACCAAAATATAAAAATCAAGCGACAAACACATGAATGAAATCAAATACGATTATAAAAGATGGGTTAGTCTTTGAAGAATTTAAGGTATGTTCTGTACATTACAATTCGAGGGTTGAGTTCCAAAAAGATCATAAGAATTTATTTTTT